>Ga0070745_1001181_pt1 | contig 14701 bp, 8 predicted proteins | sample VirMetDEL_Mar_4_FD_77438 | JGI IMG/M metagenome (GOLD analysis project Ga0070745, IMG submission 77438) | Aqueous microbial communities from the Delaware River and Bay under freshwater to marine salinity gradient to study organic matter... | ecosystem: Environmental > Aquatic > Marine > Coastal ...
ACAAGATCCAACGCCTGATTACGAGCCTGATCCGTATACTCAAACCCAAACGCAGGCGTCGTCTTCAAATAACGATCCCACTCCGAATACGTCATCTGACGCTGATTCCCGTCCTTGTCCATCTGAGAAAAAGCAGCAGCCCACTTAGGATCAGTGAAATCAATCTGACCAGTCGGAATCTCCAACAAACGAGAAGCCTGCTGAGCATACGGATCAGTCATCTCACCAAACTCCAGTCCACGATCAAACCCGCCAGACAAAGCCGGATACAACATTTTTGCTTGGTTCAACAGATAATCGTTGTACATCTGATCCGACGATTGACCCGTCAAAATCTTTTCTGTCCAATTAGTGAACGTCGAATCAGACAAACGGATGCCATACTTCAAAGCGTCGCCGCGGATCTTGTTTCCGATATAACCCTGCGATAACTGTGTCGATGGGCCAGCCTTCAAAATTTCTGCGCCAACCGAATTAGCAAGAGTAATGTTGTCCCAACCCATACGAAGCGAATCGTAAGCAAGTTGACGTGTAACAACATCGTTCAGTCGAACGCCCTTGGCCATGGCCATTTCTTGAATTTTCAATGACTGTTCGTTGACCCGTTGATTGGTTGACGCCGGGTCTAGTTGTTCGTCAATGTCAAACTTGCGGGCAGCATCAGCAGTTGTTTTCCACCATTCGGTATCTCGCAACTTGACATTAAATTTGTTGGTGTCCCACTTCTCGGTATACGCATCGAGGATCAATTTCTTGATTTCTTCGTTCTGCTCAATCAGCGCATAGAACCCGCCGTATAGTTCTTTGGCGGCTTCGATGGCGTTGACCTCGATGGCTGCAACGATTGCTTCCCAATCGATCGGTTCCGGCTTAGGGCCCGGTTGTGTTTTTTCATCGTCGGTTGTTGTGTCGTCAATTGTGTCGTCAGTTGTATCGACCTGCTCGGTCGGATCATCAATCCTGACCAATACCGGATATTGGCCGCCACCAGAAACCCATTTGTAGCCCGGCGGCGGTTCTTGACCAATAGGGAACGATCTCGTATCAACTTCTGCTGTTGATTGTGTCGCTGGCTCAACGTATGGCGTGCTGTTCAAAACGTCGGCACCAGCCTTGACAGAATCATACTTTTTCAACTGGTAGTTATAGGCCCATACACGCCCTTCACCGGGGCTTGCTGTGGGCGGAGCAGGAAGTGCCATCAGCGACCCACCCCCTGCACAGCGTTCACGAACTGGCCGATATAACCCAACATTTCATATGCGGCCGCTTCCTTCGGGGCTGCGATACGAGCAAAATCTTGGGCGGCAACCTCAGCAGATGGGGCAGCAACAGACCCGCCAGCACCGACACGTTGCGCCTGCTGATACGAAGAAATGAACCTTGTCATCTCGTCTTCGTTGGCTTCACGGCCGATGGTTTCCCTGAACACCGCTTTGGCGACCGCCCTTAGGTCTGCTGGGTTGGCGACACGGTATGCCGGGCCCGTAGATGTTTTCTTGTAGTCCGGCAGTTTTTCAAACCGGTTGAGTGTTGAACGCCAGGACTCTCCCAGGCTGTTTGCCTGACCCAATAAAGTCCTAAAAGAACTAAGAACAGCGTTGATACTTCCAGTGGGCAAACCCTTCTTGTCAAAAATATCGGTGATGGTCGCCTGCATGGAGGCTGACATACCGAACCAAATCTGGTTTTCTTCGCCGTCCCAATAGTAATTTCGGATTGCGCCGTTCTGCTCGACAACGCCCCGATGGGTGTCGTAAACCCATTTGCCTCCGACGCGAGCCCAGCGTGCGGGCGGAAAAATCTGCAGATCTGATTCTTGTTGTGTGCCGACATCCGCTTCTGTCGGGGGTTTGGGGACACCAGGACTGGGTACGGTTGTGGGCGTAGTGCTTCCTTCCGTCCCTGTTTCTTGTGGTCTGTTCATCGCAACCATCAGCCAACCTCGTCAATCTCGTAATAAAATATAGCATCGTAAATACGTGCGAATTCGGGAGTTTGCTGAACGATTAGTTCTCCGATGTCACGCAAATACAAACGCAGGTCAGCGTTGGCGTTACCGTTCAAAGCAAACTTGTTGAGCGGATCTCTCCCAGCAATTTCTCGTCGGGCGTTAGCAGAATCAATCGCCCACTGACGATGCTCGGCATAGGCTTTCACTGCCTCTGCTGTCGTGTTACCAGAAATGCGGGTGTCGTTGGCCGCCAGAATTGCCGAATTAATTTGATCCTCAATCCTGTTGACGTTTTGTTCGCGGTACTTATAACCCGGGAAATATTCTTCAAGTTGAACTCGGTACTTCTTCAGACGTTCTCTGTCAACTGCCGTCAATTCTCCGTCAGCACTCAATTCCTTTTGGAATGCGCGATACATTCCTGATGCCGCCATGAACTCGACATCTTCCACCAATTTGTTTGGATCGGTGCGACGTACACGTAGACCAGAATTAAGTTGTCGTAGATAGGCTTGCTTGTCGAACGTGTCTCCTAGTGGAGCAAACCATCCGTAGACTTCCCGATGTGTTCTAGCGAAATCCGGGTTATCTCGTTCCCAATCCGAAAATTCTTTACTTGCCTGGATGCCGCTGTATTCCGTTGTGGTGCGTCCAGCCATGCTGTAAATGAAGTTTTCCCCGAAGATTTCTAGGAACTTTTGTGGGGCGGTATCGTAATCTTCTTCTTGCAGAGCCCTGAATACTCTGGCGGCAACAATGTTGGTCACATAGCCGTTTTCGACCAACGCTTCGACATCACCAATTTCAATTTTTCCTTCAAATTCTGTAGGGATTTGCATGGAAACACTGGGGCGTGCCGGGCCGACAAACTGACCGACGCCCTGTGCGATGGTTAGATAGGTGGCGATTCTGCCCGCTTTTGCCCACGCCCGGTCTCTTTGTTCCGGGTCGGTGCGGTCGTACTCGCCTGATGACATCAGCACCTTGTAGGTGTCCGTGCGATGTTGTGACCAGATGGTGTCTGTTTCGGGGTCTTGGTTCCACGACTGAACAAACTTGTTCATGAACGATGGCGTAAACGCGCCGAGTAGTCCTTCGGGTGGGCCAAATGGTGAGATGTATTGCCTTACTGCGTCTACTTCTTTGTAATCCGCAAAGAATTTGTCAAGAACCTGATCGGCGGCAATTTGAACCATGGGGCCGACACGTGGAACAAAGTTGAAGGCTGCGCTTAATGATTGAGCCGGGCCTCGTAGTTGAGGCATCACGTCCGCAACTTCGTTAGCAACCTTCATGCCCGCACCGGCCCCGACCGCTGCACCGCCAGCGACGGTTGCGGCAGTAGCCAAGCCACCAAAACCAGCCAACCCTGCACCCACAGCACCTATGCCACCACCAAATAGGGCCAGCATTGCTGGGATTGCTATGTCAGACGGGCCATAGTTGAAATACGGTTGACCAGTGACAGGATCGTTGTAAAAGAAACTACGCATATTGTCGATAAGAACAACACCGTTCTTTAGTTTCTTATCGCTCTGCGTAAGAAGACGAGTAAAATATTTCATCTGTTCTGCCCACGCATTGTGGAACGGATTAACGATACGCATCACATCGCCAGCATTGCCACGACTCGCTGCGTCAAAGAAGGTTTTAATTGTCTGTTCCCCGGCAAAGGCTCGGGCAACTTGACTTATCTGTTCGGCAGATAGATCGCCGTTGGAAGGAATGGTTCCGTTTGCTCGGTCATTAATTTGCTTCCACAGTTTCTTGCTACCGACCCATCGTGCGCCAAATCGTTCGCTGCCCACAACAACCGTTGCAACCTCGTTGATGAGTTGGTTAGTTGTTTGGGTAAGGAGATTTGGCTGCGTTTCGATGACATTACGTAGAGTGTCAACTCGGTTTGTTGCTGTCGTGTCGTCAAATCCAAGATCTACAAGACGTTGCCGCAACATATCGAGATATTCGTCTTGCGTAAGTTGTTTGGCTCCGTACCCGTATCGGCCTGTTTCACGCAAAATGCTGTTGACAACTTGTTTCTTTGTTCCTCGTGCTGTCGTGAGGGCTGCTCGCAATGACACAATGCGGGCATCAGCATCAACAGTGTTCAAACCGGCCTTTAATAGTTCGGAACGAACCTCTGTCAAATAGTCATCTAGGCCAAGTGTTTTATTGTTGTAGACAATTTGGCCTCCCTTAATCCGTTTTGCACTGAGGATTTGGGAAAGCGGTGACTGTGACCTGACTTTAAGCAAACGCCGGAAATCTTCTTTGGCGTTATACGATTTGCCGCGCAACACGGCGTCACGGATTTTTGCTGCTTCGCCCGGTGCCAGTTCGTCCAACAATTCAGAAATTTTCGTGTAATGATATTGTCTCCAGACGGGGCTTCTGTGCAGATACGCATCTGGTTTACCAAATAGTTGCGAAAAGAAAATCTTTGAAAACGTGTCGGCTGCTTCCGAAAGTTTGCCGTTTTCGCCAATCCATTGCTTGTCAATTCTCGAGCGCGCTTTGCCTTTAATCGGCATTCGGGGGCCCATAACTGGATCGGCAATAATTTCACGGACTACAGCATCGAATTCATCAGAATAATCTAGGGCGATCAGTTCACCTGACGTGCCGCGCTGTGATGTTTTAAACGCATCAACTGTTCGCCCGTTTGATGTGAAATATCCGAGCCGGTCGCCATTGGCGATGATTTCCATGAGTCGGTCGTCGCCGTCAAGAACCCAGGAGCCGTCCGGCCGTCTTGTGCCTCCTGTGTTGTAGGCGACACGAGGCCTGACATACAAATCAATGAACTTTCTCAGATTTGTTTCGTTTATGTTGCCTGCTCCATCAATGATTTCGATGGTGCCTTTTTCGTATTTTCCTGTTGTTACGTTGTACAAACGAATATTGGAGTAACGGCGTTGCGCTTGTTTAACGGCGATAAGTGCTTCCGGGTCACCTGATTTGATTGTGTCGATGATTGCATCGGTAGTCATTCGGCGTGCCGCCATCCGGAACAAATCATCCTGTGCGAGAAGATGAATGTTGTCCATCAACATTCCTGGATACAAAGCATCCATTTCTTTTGTGACCACTTCCCAGTGACCATTGCGGAATGCGTGTTTTTCAGCGAGAGATGAATCAACATTTTCTCTGATGACTGACCTTACGGCGTCTGACCAGTCGTCGTATTCGGCTTTTGAAAGGACATCCGCATACGATCCAAACGGGATTCCTTCTACATCTCCCAAATATTTGCCGAATCCTTCTGAAGCGACAACAACACGTATCCATTCAAATGGGTTTAGTGGCGTAGTTTTGATTCCTGGTGCCAATGCCGCACGGAACGCGCTTTCCGTAAGGTTTCGCGTAGCGTAAGCACCTGTCATTGTGACGATCCGTCGCCATGCTTTATTGGCGAGGTGGAAAGGCAACAAGGTCAATTCGTTCGGGTTACCAAATTTTTCTGGTGCACGCCGCCATGTTTCAAAGAGCCAACTCCATTGCGATGTTGCGCGATAGACACGATCGGCGTCCGGGAGGTACAACGAGATGCGGCGCATTTCGGCTGATGTGCCGGCCGTGCCGTTCGGTATAATAAAGATATCTTGTGTTCCGTCTGCCCCACGTCCGAGCATTCCGCCCTTGCGGACATCGCTTAAACCGAAATCCATGGGCAGATCATCTGCGCCGTATTGTGCCCAAAAGACGTATTGATCGCGGAATTCGCTTTCAAAAGCCATCATCCGTTCCAGCAAAGATCTGGAAACGCGTGTTTGGGCCGAAACTTCTTTGATGACAAGTTTCGCTATTTCGTCTAGAATAACCTTAGGGTTTTCGTCTTGTTTGGTAATAGCGTTAGCCAGACGGTTGATCAGCGGGTTGCGGACATCAGGCGCAACACGCAAACTAATCAAATAGTTAGTTAGATCTTGGACTGATTTTGTTGCTCGTCTCGGATCATCAAAAACAAGAGCAATTTCGTTTCCTGCTCTGTCTTGTATCAGTCGTTCAAGGCCGCTCCAACGTGACACCTTGTTGTCGAACAGTGCGCGACCGACATCTCTGACGCGACTGAGATTAAGATCTTGTACGTTGTATAGACCTCTTGCTAGACCCAGGTTTTCTTCAAGTATTTCTCGTACCTTTTGGGGATCTTTTGCGTCTACAATCGCTTGACGAAAATCAATGTCTGTTTTAGGGAACAGGCGTGCTACGTCGTCATAGTCATCAATACCGGCAAGTCGTTGCGTGACGGATCGACCCATTGCAGAATCCAGGAATCCTGCAACTTTGTCCCTGACGATGAACGGTGTTGTCAACCGGGTCAGACCAGCCTTAGATCTGATAAGCGGTATTACGTCGTCTGCTTCTGCTAAACCCACCGATCTTAGAACTGGGGCGACATCCACCTTTGATGCTGCTTTTGTTCCGAGGCGAATACCGGCACCGACTGGCGGGGCTGGGGCAATAACGTCAACCCCTAGATTGATAAGTGATGACAGAATCGCATAAGGTTTTGTCCCGGGTCGTGAAACGGCAAGGGCGATTGTTCCGGGTTGGATTGGTTCACCGTTCAGGGTGCCAGTCAATTTGGCCATGTTTTCCATTTGAAGGCGTTTTGCTTCTTGGCCAATAAAAAAGCCGTTGCCTGAGTCTGCGCCAGTAAGTAACGCTCCTAATTCTGTAGAACGAATAATGGTGCCAAGGCCGACTGAATCATAATTCGGCGGCACAAATGGTGCGCCACGCACAAGACCCCCTGGTTGCGGGATGTCTGGTGTGCCAATATATTCCGCTCCCGGCATACCTCCGCCACTGGGGATTACCCTCATGTCCGGGATGATCGATCCGCCCTCAATAATGTTTTGGCTGATTTGGCCCGGTGCTCCTGTTACCGATTGATAGGTCTGGATTGCTCCACCTATGGCCGATCCACCCGCAATTCTTAGTGCATCGGCGGGAAGTTGAATACCTGCCAAACCCCATTTGACAGTACTTTTCCCACCTTCAAATAGTTGATCCCAGATATTGCCGAAAAAGTTTCCCCCATCAAACTTGTATGTCAGTGGGCTAGAAAGAACTTTACGTTCAGTTTCGGAAACAAGTTCTTCTGCTTGTTCCGGTAACAAAATATTGTCGGTTACTGCACGACCGGCTGTCATCAACACTTCTTTTGGTGCGCCCGGCGCAATGTACGCCAAGTTTCCAACATTTGCCGCTAAATCAGGTGTAACGATTTGCTGGAATCGTTCGTTCCGCATATTGATGTTTTGCAGTTCCGTAAAGAACTGCAATTCTTGGTCAATAGTGAACTGGTACGGGTTAGGCATAGAAGTTCCAATAGCGGGACAGGATGACCTTCAGTCCGTCTTCAGGGTATGCCCGATACAGCATCAACAACTGGTCGAGAACCGGGTCGTCGGGAACAATTCCTGGTGCAACAACATCAGCGGGCATGGTCATGTCTCCTGCGCCCGTTGGGATGCCGCTAGTGATTGGCTCGTTCGGTCTTTCGGAAGGACGCATCAACGGTTGCAGACGTGGCTGTTGTGTCCCTGCTGCGGCCATTCTTTGTGCACTTACTTGTGACGGTGCGGAACCTGGTGTCACAGCCTGTTGTGCTCGCGCTTGCTGTGCGCCTTGACCGTATGTTTGTCCGGTGAAACGCACCTGGCGTGTTGAGGGGTTACGTAGATCAGACCTGTTCGGGTATTGTTCGGCCATGTCAGCCTCCTAACTGTGCAAGCAAAGCGGCCAATCCGCCTGGGCCTGACGGCGGCGGGCCAGCAGCGGGGGCTTCTGCTCCCATACCTGGCATCGCAAGTCCGGGCATTGTTTCAGGTGAACCTTGCGGCATTTCCTCTGCCTGCCGTTCACGAGCCGCTTCATCAACTTCGGATACTGCTTCATACAGGCTCTTATTGTCAGCCAAAACTTTCTTGACCAACAAGGCTAGGTCGGCGGGCTGGTATGGGCCTTCCGGGTTTGCGGCCTGCTGCTGGATCGACGCAAGCAACGCTGCCTCGACACCCTCGGACACGATGCGGTCGTGTTCCATATCCGGGTCGGAAATCAGCGGATCTGCTTCACGAGCCGATTCCTTGGACATCAATCCGGTGCCGACACGCTGCCCCAAACCAATAATCAGGTTGTTTACGTCAGAACCAGCCGCCGAGTATGCGACATAGTGGAAATCTGTTTCCCAAATCTTGTTTGGCACATAGTCAACTTTGCCGACTGTGGCTCGGCCAGGCAGGAAGAACGACTTGGATGATGCTCCCCAATACGCTTTTTCGATGGCGATAGCGATGCGGTCTTCTTCCATCAGGCTGTTAGCGAAAATTTCTTGTGCTTCTTGCACACGGAAATCGACGGTGGCTGCCAATACGTTTTCGCCACGGCGACCGGTACGGACGTTGGTTGCGGATTCGCCGCCGAACTCGGCGGGGATTGCACCTTCTAGGCGTTCCTGTCGTTCCAGACGATCTAATGCCTGCTCGGTTTTGTAGCCGGGGTTGACCTGTTGGGTGCGGATGTCGCCGCCCTTGACGACACCGAGTAGTCCTTCTTTGCCGTCAGCCAACTGGATGATCTCCGGGTTTTCGCCGGGACGAGCAACCAGGTATTCGTCGGGGAAGATGCCACGTTCGATAGCAATCTCGGTCAAAGCCTGCAGGCGAGCGCGGGTGTAGTACATCCCGATAAGTCCGTCGAACTGTCCGTGCGGCCGATCCAGGGTGATGCGGTTGGGGACGACGACGAGTGGAACACCGGCACGGTTTGGGAGGCGTACCAGTTCAACGGCGTCGGCTCCCATGCGCTCGTATTGGTTGAGGTGCGGGTCGTCTTCTGCGCCGACGACACCCATCACGATTTCGTTGTCATCGATGTATTCGATGATGGTGAACATGGTGTCGTATTCGACTTTGCCGAGTCGCAATCTGCCGTCGATGATGTCGGCGTAGTTTTGGGCAAGCCACGAGTACGGCTTGCGATACGTAAAAATGCAGTCGTAGGGGACGGGGTTATCCGGGTCGTCCGAGGGACACGGGTAGGTGTCTAGAGGATTGCGGATGTGCCAGCGGGGGGTCAGCGTCTTGAAGTCGGGTTTGATGACAACTGGTGACGACGAGTAGGCGAGCATATGGCGGGCTCGTCGTCGCAGTTTCATGTTCATTTTGTTGGCGTCCCAGATGGAAAGCATTGCTTTCTTGCGGGTGTTTGCCGTTTCCTTTGATCGTTCTGATCCTTCTTTGAACGCCGGGAAATAGACTTGCGGTACTGTCGAAGCAATACGCATTGAGGTTTGATCGAGGCCCTGGACAAGCAGGTTCGCTACGGATGATCGGGCGTTGCGATCTAACTCGTTTAGGGGGATGATGACATCGCCGTTAGCGAGTTCCCTGACTCGATGCATTTGATCGAATACTGGGCCTTGCTGACGACGGCGATGACGGTAGATCGAAAGGATTTCCTCAAAGTCGCGCATTGTTACTTCTTCTTGCGTGCCTTCCGCTGGTCTTCATTGCCAGCCATGTAACCGATCCATTGTTTGCGGGCAACTTTGGCTGCTGCCGCATCTAGGGTCTTGCTGCTGAACCTTTCGTACAGCGGCGATTCGGCTACAACATCCTGTAACGATCGGGTATACGCAGTGAGTGTGCGTGAACCCTCTTTTTCGTACTTGTTGCCGTAACGGTTTTCAATCGCTTTTGCTGCCGCATCAACCGCTGATTGGCCTGTCGCCTTCTTCTTGGCAGCCATCAAGACTCCTTTGACGTAGTTACCTAAAGGATAACAGACTTACCCTGCTAGGAACGATGGTCGCCACATTCGGGGCGGCAACTTCGGGTCAGTCAACTTTGGTGCGTGCAACAACATGAACCAAAGAGCCATCGTCAAGTCGGTGCCCTTCTTCTTATCTTTTGTCCATGTTGTGAGTTCCTCGACAAGAGCAAGTGTCTTCCAGTTCGCTGTCATCGTTGGCAGCCGCAACGATCCGGTACGCACAACAGGTGGGATCAACGCTTCCACACCGAGGTTTTCATCAATCTTGTTGCGGGCTGTGGTGTGCGGGACGATGGTCACTTGGCGGGTTGCTTGCCAGCGGCGCACAAAATCGTGGGCGAGTAGGAACCGTTGGGCGGCGTTCACCTCGACAACGATGTGAGAGACGGGGTAGCCCATCTGGTCGGCTCGTTCGACCCATTCTTCCAGCACACCGGAGTATTTGCCGGTGGATAGTTCGTAGCCGAGCAGTTCTTCGGCGGTGAGTTTGACTCGTTCCAGGTCAACGACGTGATACAAGCCGAGGTCAGGTTGGACAACAGTCCAGATCACACCCCAAAAGTTTGCGGGGGACGGGTCAACTGAAATGATCGACACCCACGGGTAGGTGAGGTTGCGGGGGATCCAACCTGGCTGGCGGTCACGGTCGATGCATCCTTCGTAGAAGATGCCGTCCAGTCCGACACCCCCGGTGAGCATGGTTCGTTCAACCAACTGGTAGTCGGTGTCAATGTTTTCTTGCTGGTAGACGACCCGAAACTTGTTTGGTTGGTTGTATTTGATGAACGACAGGTCTTTCCAGGGAAGACGCACCGGGTCGAGCAGCGGGCCGTTCGGCCAGGCAGGGTGATCTTTCCGTCTGCTTTTCGGGCCTTCGTCCAGTTCTTCGTAATACGCCTTGTAGGTGATGTGATGGTATTTCTGTTTCTTCACCGGGTCTTTCAGGGTGTCTTCGGCGGTCATGTCCTCGCCGTCGTCCTCGTCGATTTCGTCGTAGGTGACTTTGTTGAGACAATGGGCGTACAGGTCGCCGGGGCCGAGCCTCTGACCGATGACTGCTACCAGGCCGCCTGGGTCGCAGCGGGCTTCCGCCATCGAATCCCACCGTTCCAACAGCCGATCCCTGGATACGGACTCTTTCGCGTTCTCCGGGGAGGCCACGTCGTCAAAAAGACATAGGTCGGCTCGGTGGCCGATGAACTCGGCGTCAATACCGTAAGCCGACACGGTGGGTTCCTTGTTGTCCAACCCTTGTAACCCCATTTGTTCAACAATGAATTCTTCGGCACGCCACAAAGAGCCGGAGGCGGTGGGTTTGAACTTGCCGTAATCCTGGGCGAGACACCCTTCGGCGTCCACGGCCAACCCTTTTTTCACCAACTCTGGGTCTGCGATGTACCTGGTAGGACGCTCGAGCGTTTCGCGTATGCGACGCGAGTACATCTTCGCCAAAGTGCCGGAGATCGAGCCGTAAAGGACTCGGATAGCCCGGTTTCGGACAATGCACCAGACGGCAACATCGTGAAAGAGGGTGGATTTGCCTGCACCGGGCGGGCAGTTCAACACCAGGAACTCTTTTTCCTCAGATTCCAGGTACTCAACGATGCGGTATGCGGCTTCTACCTGCCACGGTGACGGGACTCGGCCCAGGTAGACACGTCGGAAGTAGTCGAAATCGTCCCAGCCACGTTTCGCTCGCTCGGAAAGACGCTCATAGGGGATGACTGGGGGTAGTTCTGCGATCTGATCTAGGTCGGAACGTAAAGCATCGAGGTTTCGGCCGCTTCGGTTGTCTTTGTACATTGCCGTGCGTTCGGTGAACTCGGCAACTTTTTGTTCGACTTCTAGTTTGCGGCGTTTCGCATCCCATTTTTGGCCGGTGTTGTAGTGGATGCCAGCAATTTTGCAGGACTCTTTGATGGATATGCCTGCGGCGCGTGCTTCCCAGAACCGTACTTTGTCTTCGGTTGGGACATCACGTCGCCCGGAGTTGCTGGTGCCGGTCATTGTTCTCCCAGTATAAGTGAGATCCCCCACCCTGTGTTCTCTTTACCAGGTGGGGGATCTCGTTGTGGGGTTTGCTCGGATGGAACGGAGGCTGTTCTTGGAGAAAGGAAATCCACTCGCTATGGGGGGAAAGCGAACATCCGTGCAAGATCAGTATACACATTGGCAACGGCAGTGGTATGATCAACGGGAAAGGTCTTGGGGGACATTCACAATTTAGGAGGCATCATGAAAATTACGGCTAACGAACATTTCGCTCTTATTCCCGAATGGGTGTTGTACGCCGATACCAGTCCGGCCGCCAAGGTCATTTACTGTGTTTTGCATCGGTATGCGAACAGCAACGGCAAATGTTTCCCGAGCAGGAAATCTATTGCCGGTAAAGCGAACGTCGGGTTGTCTACGGTCGATCGGGCTCTTGACGAACTGATCGCCCTCGGTGCGGTGACGGTGCGCCGCCGAACCAGCGAAACCGGCAGCCCGACCAGCAACGAATATACCGTCATTGTGAATAGACCTCTATCCAATATGAATAGACCCCCTATCGAAAATGAACAGACCCCTCTATCCAAATCCGATAACCTAACCAAAGCCATATTGAACCAAAGCCAAGAACCAATATCTTCATCATCTCCCGATGATGGATTCAACGAATTTTGGGATTTGTATCCTCGTAAGGTGGGGAAGGGGTCGGCTCGTAGGGCGTGGCGGTCTGCTTTGAGGAAGTCGGGTCGTGACGATATTTTGGCGGGGGTGACGTTGTATGCGATTTTGCGGCGTGATCAGGATCCTCAGTTCACGGCGCATCCTGCTACCTGGTTGAACGGTGAAAGGTGGGTGGATGAGACGATGATTGATGTTCCTGAGCCGGAGCCGGAAACACCGATTATTCCAGCGTGGGTGCCTTGTGGCGATTGTGCTGGTGGTTGGGTGTATGAGACTGATGATCGTGGCTATGAGTATGCCCGTCCCTGCATCTGCCGACCATAAGGAAACCATGGAAATCAACACCGACCCCTATCAAGGCCCAGAATGGGATTCACAAACCCCCTGCACAATCTGCAACAAACCCCTGAAAAATCGTGTTGTGAACAGAACGATTGTTTTATGCAAACACGACTTTTGGCAATACGACGAAACAGGAGCAACACTCACAGATTCCACCTGTTCTAATTGCTTCTGGTCAATACTCGGCCTTCACGCAGACATCGAAGATTTTGAAAACAACTATCAGCCATGAGCCACCCCGACCAAATCATCGACCAACTCCTCGACGAACTCACCAAATGGCGCACCCAATCAAAAACCTGGGAACAAGTCGCCCACCAACTCGCAGACGCCATCACCAAAAACGATAAGATCCCCGAAACTATCGCTCTTTACAATAGGCAAGTACGCAACAAATACCGGGCACCCCGTGTAAAATAGAACCAACAACCAAAGAAGAACTCTGGTTGGCGTACCCTCGTTGCACAGGGCGGGCCTCACACACGGGAACGTGGGTAGATCCCCCGTTACAGGGGGAGGCACGAAACCGCAAGGACGAAACAAACAAGTCGCGAGCCACGACACAAAACAACGGCCGGGAATCCGACAGTGGCAACCGGATGGGTGGACAAAAAACCCATCACCATCTCCCTTCCCCCAAGCCACCCACACCCCACCAAAACACACCCACCAAACACACCAACCCCCCACCAACAAAACCACACACCCCCACAACCACTAATATATAGATATAGCCCCCGGGTTTCACGGCAGACCCCCGGTTCGTACATTTGTTCGGTAGGGAACACGTGTTCGTTTGCTGGCTGCAACTAATCGCACGGTCAATTCTTCTGATCGGCCCCCCCCCTCCCCCCTAAACCCCCCGGATTTTCGACAGACCCCCCCCTACCGGGGTGCAACATCCGCCACCACCGACCCCACCACCGGGACGACACGAGTGGAACGTGACCTAGAACGGTGTCACGCCTAGCGGGTGGTTCGGTGTGGTTCGTTCGGTGGTTCGGGGTGTCGGGGTTCGGTGGGGTTCGGGCTCGGTCGGAAGTGGTGGGGCTCGGGCTCGGGGCTCGCGCTCGGTGGGGGTGCACGAGTTCGGTGTTCGGGGTGGATAGGCTCGGGGGTGATTCGTGCCCGTGGGGGGTGCGATCTACGAAAGGTGGTGGGCGATGCCCGATGATGTTTTGGTGGTGACTCACCGTCGCGATGCGGCGGGTGAGTGGGTCGCGGTTAGCGATCACTACGAATGGCGGCGGCCGTTAGTGGTCGGTGATCGTGTGCGGATTGTGGGGCCGGTGCTCGGCGGCGTGGATCTACGGGGTCGCGTCGGGGTGTTAGGTGCGTCGCTCGATTCGCCCGGCGACTACTGGTCGCTCGTGTTGGATCGGTCGGCGGGTGCGATCACTGTTCGCGGTTCGTCACTGATTTTGTGCGGCGATGACGACGGTGACGAGTGGGACGAGTCGGGCCCGGTGTTTTCGTGTGTCACGTGTGGTGCGACGGATTTGGATTCGCTGCTCGTGATTGACGACGACGACGATGGTCGTCACGTGTGCGAGTCGTGCAGTGTCGGGTGCGAGTGGTGCGGCCATGTGATGTTGCCCGGGTCGGAATTTGTCACGGGTCACGGGTGGTCGGTCGCGACGTTGTGCGCGTCGTGTAGCGCGTCTGCCTACTCGTGTGACCGTTGCGATGTCACCTACAACACCGAGACACAAGGCGCGCGGATGCACGTGGGATATGGGGATTATCTCAACGTGTGCGAGGCGTGCAGTGAACGGTACGCCTATTGCACGGGGTGTGAGTACGACCGACCCGATGACGGGTTTTGTGGCGACTGTGACCGGTGCGAGGAATGCGGGTGCGACTGTGAGTGTGACGATTCGCGTGCACTTCACGCGTGGGACTACAAGCCCCGCCCGGTGTTCCACGCGCACGATCACGCGCCGGGGC
>Ga0070745_1001184_pt1 | contig 14684 bp, 16 predicted proteins | sample VirMetDEL_Mar_4_FD_77438 | JGI IMG/M metagenome (GOLD analysis project Ga0070745, IMG submission 77438) | Aqueous microbial communities from the Delaware River and Bay under freshwater to marine salinity gradient to study organic matter... | ecosystem: Environmental > Aquatic > Marine > Coastal ...
CTTTCTCCCGATAAAAGTGAGTACTCACAGTATACCCCAATGTCGCGCAGCACACTTGTCAGGGCGATGAGCGATTGAACGAACTGCGTGTGGCACATACCACCGAAACATGGCGTAGCAATGAATAGCCGAATTGGTGCTTGTTGTCTGATTGCCTTGACTAGTTTCTCCATATAGTCCTATAACCATTCTATATAACTTTTTTGGAAAATCAGCGCAGTGCTTTTTCTTTTATTAAGTTAGATGGCGGGACGAGAGCAACGATTCACAGGCAAGAGGTATTTTGAGATCCAACCGTTCAATAATGTGACTGACTTCGCTTTCTCTTCGGGGCAGAATGTCATTCGGTTTCAAATCCCTCCAATGAACTCAGCGCTTTTGAATGATGTGCTGTTCTGCGGTAATCTGCAGGTTAACACTGATGCTGCTACGCCATACGATCAAGGCGATATTGTCGCCGACCCCGCAACATCCAAGATGATTGGAGTCGATTCTACTAACGGCATTCACTCGTTTATTCAACGGGTTGAAATCAGTACTCGGCGAGGCGCTATGATGCTTCAGGAAAACACTTTCTATGACCTTAATTCCAAGAAAGAAAACGCAAGCAAGAACGCACCAGTTGATCTGCTTGTAGGTCGCAACAACTGTATGAACTTTCAGTCTTCTCGTGCTGTGGGCTCTATGCGTCGTCTTACTCGCGATGCTATTGACGACAATGGAGTGCCTTTTGCTGTTAATCTGGAAATGGGCTTACTTAATAAGTCCAACACCCGCATTGCTCTCGATAAGGTTGGCGGACTGGAAATGCTGATCTACCTCAACAGCGACACCAATGCACTCTTCAATATCAACAACAACTTAACGACCAAGCTCACTTCAGCTGCCAGATACACCCTGCGTAATGTTCGCATCTTTGGCTCATACCAAATGATTAACCCTGCGGTGGCTGGCGAGTACCAAGGCGTGGCATTCAAGATGAACGCGCTCAACCTCCAGACTCTGAATTCTTCCCTTGATACCAACGGCTTTGTTCCGCAGGTGCAGGCTATGGATAAGATCGTGTATATCGCTCAACCCAACACCACATCTCAAAACAATTTCGCAACTAACGCCCAGAGTACTGACATGCTTGTCGGGCAAAAGTCATACAAGGTCTCGCTCAACGGCACTCCGTTCCCAATGGACTTTTCTGTGAAGAATGAAACCGCAGTGCCAAACATTCCGGCTGCCGCCTCGGTATTTGACGGGCAGATTACGGGCAACCCAGAGGCTATTTACCACCTCTGCTTAGCAACCCAGAACAAATACCCGCCATACCACACGTGTATTTCTGCAGAGCTTGAGAGCGAGTCTATGCGGGATGCTGGTGATTCTGTTGCTAAGTCTATCAATAACGTTTCGCCCAACTTCCAACCAATCGCTGTCAACTACCAGCACGGATTTGATGGCTATGCGTCGCCAATGACACAAAGTTTGGTGCAAACTCAGTTCGACAGCTCAGTTCAGACCAATGATCCGCACGTTGATGCTGAAAAGCGCGGACAGGCTCAAACGCTCTCGGCGATCTATGAATTCAATGCATCGCTCGATTATAGTTCGCTCATGTTGAATAAGTAATTTGTCTAGGCAAGATAGATTATGGCAGAAGGACTAGACATCTCACCGGAACAGCCACTTTTGCTAAAGGGAGACTGCCTAGAACTGATGAAAACTTTGCCCGCAAAATCAGTGGATCTATTCGTCTGCGATCTTCCATACGGCGAGACTAATTGCTCTTGGGACACCAAGATAGATCTAGGCGCATTCTGGAAGGAGTTCAAGCGCATCCGGAAGTCTAAGAGAACGGCGTGTATTCATTTTTGCTCTACTGGGTTCGGGTACTCGTTGATTAAGAGCTGGGAAAGAGGATTCAAAATGGATATGGTCTGGAAGAAGCGCAACAAAACGGGTGGGTTGCAGAGTCGCTACCGCCCGATGCGTAATCACGAAATGGTCTATTTCTTTTACGAACAAGCTCCCAAGTACAATCGCGACAAATATCACAAGCGTATTAAGCAGGTGAGCGAGGTTGAAGCAAAGGGAACTAGCGAGGAAGCATCCGTGTATGGCGCAAGGAAAGATGAAAAGGGTTGGTGGGCGCACAACTCCTTCAAAGGCAATGAGAACCCAGCCTCAGTACTTGAGACGCAAGGGAAAGAGTACTGGGACGACCAGCCGAGTACTAGCAAGACAGGACACGGTTGGGATAAAAGCCATATGAATACACCACGTGTTCCAAGTTTTGACCCGAATCTTCCGGCGTCGGTTCATGAGGACAACAGCGTTGACATCTTTGATGAGTTGGAAGCACCGGATCTCGCACCATTTAGCACCTTTGAGAGTGGCAAGTGTTTCATCGGTAAGCGCAACCACCAGACTGAAAAGCCTCAGGATATACTGGAGTTTTTCCTGAAATACTGGAGCGACGAGGGCGATGTGATTTGCGATCCAACGATGGGTAGTGGGAGTACTGGCGTAGCATGTAAGAAAATGGGGCGATCATTTATTGGTATTGAGCTTACTGAGAAATATTATGATGTTTCGCAGGAGCGCATATCCACAACTTGCGTGGGGCAAGACGCACTTAGTAAAGTCTAGGCACAAAACAGATGGCAAAACCTATAATCGCAATTCTTACACCAATGACCTCTAAAGCGCAAAAATGGACTGAGTTTCACGAATGTGCCTTTATCACCACACTCTTGCCAAGTCTCTTGCGTACTTGCGAGTTCAACAAATATGAGTACAGGTTCTATCTAGGCTTAGATCACGACGACGCATTTTTTAACAAACATATGGTTTCCCTAAAGAAACGGCTACATCCGAAAGACAGAGTTCTAAGCCTTAAAGGCTACAAAGGCAATCCGTGTGGTATTTGGACTGAGTTGATGCGAGTTGCACACGCAGACGGATGCGACTATTTCGCGCAGCTTGGTGATGATATTCGAATAGAGAGCGATATGTGGTCTTCATATTTTATCGGCATCCTAAAGAGAAGCAATGACATTGGCGTTGCGGGAGGTGTTGATGAACCCTTTTGGATTAGCAGATTGGCTAACAGGGAAATTGGCATTTTGGAAAACGCATTTGTCTCCAGGCATCATTTCAGTACCTTCGGCTTCTTTTTCCCACCTGAACTCAAGGGTTGGTGGTCGGATGATTGGATTTCAGCCGTATATGGGTCTAGGTGCTACACTTGTCCCGCCATCCACTTCAGCAATACCAATCGTGTGGGAGACCACAACGAGCTCAGTAGGTACAAGCCAAATATGAAGGATGAAGGCAAATGGCTCAAAATTGCCGAACGAGATGCTAAAGTACTCAAGCGGAAAGTATTATAACCTTGATATATAGACAATCCGATGCTACGCTTCGCCAAGTGGGATATACCTGATTTTGTGAATCTGTATAGTGAGCTAGATAATCCGCCGAAGCACACGCTTCTTGCATTCCAAACAGCTCTCTCAAGGATTGACAAGATCTACGCCCCGAAGTCATTTGCTGATTTACAATTAAGCTTCCTAGAGGATGAAAAGGAGGTAATGAAGAGGCTGGAGGACAATGCGTACTCGCTTTCCAGCCAGTATAATACTATTAGTACAATACTTAAATTAATGGGTATAATTGATGCGCCTCTAGCCCGAGTTAGAGCCTTTCAGGATGTGATGAAACGACTGCGAGAGCGCCGAAATAATGAGGAAATAGAACAAAAGAAAAGCATTCGTGAGGAGGAGAACTGGATTGAGTACAGCGAGATACTTAAAAAACTTGATGAGGAGCACGATTTAGCTACATCTGAGGACGCAAAGATGGGAAAGTTGCGGGACTATCTTATGCTTTGTCTGTTTGCTCGCCAATCGCCGGTGCGAGCAGGCAACTTTGTGGATTGTCTCTTGCTAACTGACCTTGAGATAGAGGTTGCAAAAGAGCTCGATACGAGCAACAACTACCTTCTGGAAACTCCCCTAGGCAACTTCGTTTTTATATACAATCAGTACAAAAGCGCTAAGTACCACGGACAAGCGATTAGGGTTGTTGAAGAACCAAAGTTAGTGGAAGCCCTTGAAACTTATATAAGGCGCTTTGCAAGTGATAAAAAGCATTTATTTTGGAATGAGAGAGACAAGGAGAAATCTATGAACGAGAATACATTTAGCAAGACACTGGTGCGAGCGAGTGAGCGCCTATTAGGTAAAAAGGTTGGGGTTAACATGTTCCGACATATCTACATAACCGATTTCTTAAATGAAAATCCGCATTTGAAAGACAAGCTGACTCTAGCAAGTGATATGGGACATACTTTTTTTAGGCAAGAGTTATACCGCCGTGTATAAAAATATATAGCGTTAAAGTAAATGTCGCACTCGTTGTTCCTGAACCGCAACCCAAAAATGGCAAATAGTAGTGGCGATCATTTCGTTTGCCCGTTTGCGGATGCCATAGACATTCCAAAGGGCAGCTCCGTAGGTGCTTACCAGGTCTCGCTAACGAAAAAGCCAATTAGTATTTACACTGACAGCAATGTGGTGATTTCCGTTACTAGCGATAATCTATTTTATGATGCTGGAGTGCTTGGGGCTGGTTCTGATGAGATTGATCCACAATCTTCTCTTACATTGCCGTCCATCAAAGCCACAATCGAGGAGGGGAACTATACCAAGCGCGAGTTTCTGGAACATTTTCAATCGCAAGTAAATGATGCTATTGGCACATTTAATTTCGCTCAAAGCAATGCGCGTTTCAAGTACAAGTGTGTGGTTCGTGACACCGAGGAAAATATGTTTCTAGGCTTAATCCCAGACTATCCAACAACCTTTCCCTTTACAACCAATGTCGCCACCAACCGCCTTAACCAGTGTGAGCCTACGAGTACTGATGTCCCGACTGAAGAGATTACACCGACGGGAGTACCAAGCTCCAGCAACATCAACTCCTACTGGTCTTGTCAATCTGCTATCTATCCACTCCAACGGGCGCAGAGCGATAATACCCTAGGCACTACAAATAACAAGTTCAACTTTTCACCAATTTATACATATGCAGGAGACCAGCACGCAAATCAGTTTAATCGTTATGGAGTATCCTTTTGTTCGCAGATTCAATGGGACTTACTCGGCGCAGACACAGGTGCGGTGGCTGTTGCGGATGCTCTCAATATCCCTGACAGCTTCCCCGCTGCTCCTCTTTCGGTAACAATTGATGCCAACTATGAGGAATCAACTGGCATAATCAGTGTAGTGCACACCCGCATACTCGAAACAGTGCCTATTGTTTTGGCTGCGATCCAATTTGACACTGGTATAGATGGAGTAAATCTGCAGATGGAGTTTTACCAAGGCGATTTCGGCAATGGCGATCCAAGTGGCGTTTTTGCTGGTAAGAAACTGGACGGCGCTTTCTATTTCGCACTTAGAACATTAGCACCAATCAGTGGTGCTGCGGGAAGTGCTGAGTACAAGGCTGGAGAGATTCTCTACGATAGCAGACTAGAGGGCATAGCCTTAGAGGAGGCTGAGATAGCTGGGGGCTTTGGGCTCGACAGCGATACTGCGCCCGCCAACTGGGACGGACTCGTGCCCCGAGTGTGGTTTAAAAATCTCGATATTGCTACTCCAAGTGGTGCAACAATCAGCGACTATGGAATGCGAGTCTCGGGGAACTTTATCCAAGGAAGTTTGGTAAATCAAAAACGCAATATTATCGGGGCTCAGACTGTTACTATTAACGTTCAGGAAGATCCCAAGGACGCAGAGAATACGTTGCCACAGATTCTAGGTAGCGCACAGGCTATAGTTGCACCTAATGGATATAATCCGCAAGAAAATAATAGGTTCGGGTACACGGAGCTGTTTGGTAATACTGAAAACTATAATATTGAAATATCTGTGCCTGTCCGCGCACAGACAAATACGACAACCTCTAGCGATCTCGGCGTAGAACGACCTATTGTCTTTGGATTGAACTCGGTTTTCTCTGGAAGCTTGAAAGAGGTTGAAAGCGCAAGGCTACACAGGTCAGTCTATCCACCAGTACTCAAACAGCTTGCTCTTAAGAATCAGCAGGATATTCGAACTAACCAGATTGAGGTCAGGGTAAAGCGAGCCTCTAGTAATAAGCAAGCGACGGAAATAACAGATTGCCAGTTGGAGCTTCTCATCAACTAGTGGCGATGAAATTAAAATATCTCTTATTATTAATAATGGCAAGTGTAGACGTTCAGCAGTACTTTCGCCTTGGTCTGGATACTACGGATCAACCTATTTCTGGAACTGGCGTGGTGAATATCGTGCGGAAAGCACCAGACACAATCTCAACGCAGCATAGTCAGGTGATTTTTCGATTTGACAATGAAGGTCTTTTGACAAAGGATAGTGGGATTACACTTCGCCCAAAGCTTTCTGCCACCGCGACAGCATCCAATGTCTGTTTGAACGTCGTGAACGGAATCCTAGGCTCTGTGAAACGTGCATCGCTCCGAATTGACGGGCAAACTCTTACCGATCTGGTTGAGCCGTCGCTTCTGGAGAATCAGCGGCTGTACTCTCGCAACAGCACCAGTCGGCTTCTTGAGTTTCATCAGGCGCTAATTGGAAATCAGTTTGCCGTGGATATTGAAAAAGATGCGGTTGTTGAGGGAGACCTCACTACACCTGATCCCGATGCTGGTAAGGAGAGTTTCCGTTCACTTTTGCCTCTTCATTTCAATGAGGCTGCGGATGGAGCAAGAGTTGAACGAGCCAAGATTGTAACAGGCAAGAATAAGACCTACTTTATCCCCTTGTCTGCGCTTGGCATGAACTTCCTACGCTATTCGTCGCTTCCTATGTACTTGCTCCAAGATCGTCAAGTTGAGCTAGTCCTTGAGTTTGAGACTGATTGTCGTAAGTGGGCTTTCGACCTCAACGACGGAATTGCTGCAGCCGATGCCAGTATTGAGCTTGCTTCGTGTGAGCTGACACAAGTTCGTATTCAGCTTGACGAAGACATTGTTGGCGAACAGCGAGAGATGATGCGGAGCGAAGGTGGAGTTGACTACGAGCTGATGGAATCCTATTGTGTCAAGCACGTTATCACTACAGGTGCGCTTGATGTTGCTAAGCAGTTCTCTACCATTCGGGTCAACGCGCAGAATCGCGAAGTCCAAAAGATGCTAGTAGCTTTCACTGGCACAACCGCTGAGTTCACCCAGCAATATGGCGGTCTTGGTAAAAATCCAATGGCTCAGCAGATCTCAAACTCTCTAGGCGATGTTGATTATAACTGGCGCATCAATGGTGCGTTCCTGTATGACAAGGACATTGCGGATAGTGCGACCCAGTTCTATCTCAATGCTGAGTACAATGGCTCATTCGGCATGAAAATCTCAAATGTGGGCTGGATCGCCGACAAGCTGAGCGAGGATCAGTTGGCTCTTGCCGCCGACGACATTGCTACAGGCTTCTACAATGGTCGCTTCTTCTATGTGGGTCAATCCCTTAGAAATGGTAATGCGGGAGTACAGGGCGGAGGAACAGGAATACGTGTGCCTATTGAGTTTCTGCTAAAGGCTACCGCACGATCAACTGCGGCGCAGGGTGAGTTCAATATTAATCAAGACGAACAAGAAATAGTACTTAATATCTATGTTACAAATACCAAGCTTTTGAAAATATTGCCAGGCTCAGTAATGATGTCATTTTAACTAAATCTCTTGGCTAAATATAGATAAATGCCCTTGCGAAATAAACCACAAAACACAATCCCTAGGGGTATATCTGCAGGTAGATTAACACCGCAGGGCAATACCCTCCAGGCGGATACAGCATCTAAAGTTCCCTCTCTAACTCAAAACTTTTCGCTCAGTCAAAACCTGAAGGAAAAGCGTATGCCATTGGAGAACTCGTCAAATGCTAATATCTACACCTATGTTAGCCTCCGTAATTTTAGTAGTTTCAATTGGAAGGTATCAAATACTAATACAGAAAACGAGCCCTTGTTCTGCTATCTATACGGGAGTACCAACGGCAGTGCAGGCACACTGAATGATGGCGACGTTGAACTGATACAACGCGTTGAGGCAAATGAGACGATGAATATAAATGTCCCTATTAGATCGCACTATTATAGAGCCGAGTATGCTATTGCGGGTGACTCAAACGTAAGTGTCAAGGCGAATGTCAGCACCATTCCATTTCAAGTGTACTCAAACGATCAGCCCATATACAAATCTTTCCAGCAGTATGACATTGGCGCTCTGGTGCGGCAATCGAGTCGGTGGGAGAGCGACGTGATACGCGGCAATTACCTAGGCAGTAGTATAACTAGCCACAATGTACTCATCACTGATGTCAGCAATACAACGGGTCAATTGGCTTGGGACACAACGAGCAACTACACTCGCCTCCCTCAAGCTTTTCCAATGTTAGTCCAAAGCACAGACGCAAACGACGATGCTCTGCAGATCTTCATCTCGGGTCTTGACAACAATGGCGATTCGCAGAGCGAGACCTTAACACTCACAGATGCTGTATCTGGGGAAACAACAACCAAATCTTACTGGAAAGTCAATGAGGCACGAGTAGTAGGTGGTACTTTGGGCGTTCAATATTTTAACGCAGGGGATATTAGTGTGTCATACGATGATGGCGGGTCTCTTTTTACTCAGGAGTTTATACCAGCTGGCGCGTCTCAATCTTCTACCATTAAATATGCTGTTCCTAGTACTAAGGCTGTTGTGGTTCGCAATATAAAGATAAAGGGTGTATTAGATGACACATTTGAGTTGCGTGTTATAAAATATAACGAGTTGACTGATAATACCATACGATATGAATCCCTAGCTCTTACAGGTGAAACACAAGGCACAGAGCTTACAACTTATCCTCTAAATCTATTCTTACCAGCGAGTACTGAGTTTGCTGTTGTTATTGTCGCAGATTCTGGCACGACTAATAAAGTAAACATTTCTGCTGTCTGGGAGGAATACGATAATCAAGTTGCAGTCGAAACGCCAATAGCGTAGCTCGGAGGTATTTTCGGTATATGTATTAAATGAGTAAGGTCACCAGCAAGCCCTATCTGACACCTGTATCTATCCGCAACAGCGCAGGAGATTCGGTCGCCATTGAAACTGACGCACTCAAAATTAGTGGAGCTGTAACTTTTGCTGAAGGCGCTGAGGTCTCTCTTGCTGCTGGAACTTCAGTTGATGTCGGTAATTTTCCCGCTACACAAGCAGTGTCAGCAAGTGCTCTGCCCCTGCCTGCGGGCGCATCTGTGTCCTCTAAGCAACCAGCTCTCGGTACTGCGGGGTCAGCAAGCGCTGACGTAATCTCCGTTCAAGGCGTAGCCTCAATGACTGCATTGGTTGTGGATGGTTCAGCCAGTACTCAACCCGTATCGGCAAGTGCGTTGCCACTGCCTTCTGGTGCAAGCACGAGTGCACTCCAGACATCAGGCAATACCTCACTGTCTACAATCGCCGGGGACACAACCAGTCTAGATACAAAAATCACTAGTGGGAGCGACTCAAGCATCTCTAGCGGGCAACAGGTTATTGCATACGGAATGAATGGCGGGTCGTTCCACCCGATTCCTGTCACAACGAGTGGGAACGAGCTCAAGGTGATGGAAGAGCATACGTGGACTACTTTTACTATGTTTGATGCGGTTACTACTGAAGACGGCTTATCGAGTACTAGTGCGACACTTGACCTCGGAAGCGACAGTGCAACACCGGGCGCTGGTATGTCTCTGGTCTTCTACTTTGATCTATCAGCTGCGGTTTTACTTTGGGAGTTGAAGATTCAAACCTCCCCAGACGGAGTAACTTGGTACGATGACAGCCAAGACAATAACAGGCTTGAAGCGACAATAACCTCAGCCGCTCTTACTCTCGATAATGAGTTTGGTGGCATATTTTCTGGCTCTCGGTATTGGCGCTTTATCTTCACCAACAATGACGGAAGTGCGACAAGCACGGACGTTACTCTCAAGGCGGGATTTTATGCCTAGGTTAGTGGGACTCGCCCCACATGGCGATAGGGGTTCGGGGGAGCAAAGCTCCCCTGATAGTAGATGTCTACGAATAGGCAAAAGTATAACAAACGCTATGGTTTCCCTAGCGGGGCATCACATTCTATTTCAGATATTGCGAAGACTACTGGGTTCAAGCGCAGTGTACTCCAGAGCGCATACAATCGGGGTGTCGGCGCACGCAAGACCAACCCCCAGTCGGTTCGTTCAGCTGAGACAGGCAAGAAGGTTGGGGGTAAATCATTGTCGGGTAAAATGACAGCAAATCAGTGGGGGTATGGTAGAGTTTACGGCTTGGTTATGCATAACCCGAAACAGACGCGAAAAGGTGCACCCGACCACGACCTTTGGCTGAAGAGAAAAGCCTAGGCTGTGCGTTAATTCACCTTTAAAAGAAATAGGATGGTGTACTAGAAATGGGTGATTCCAGATACCAAAAGTCTAAGATCTACAAAATCTACTGCTTAGATCCAAGTGTAACGGATACATACGTTGGCTCTACCTTGAATCTACAGAAGCGCAAAAGTTATCATAAGTATTCGTGTAATACTAACAATAGCAATCAATACCTTTATCGCTTCATTCGCGATAATGGTGGATTTGATAATTGGGAGTTTGAGTTGCTGGAGACATTTCCTTGCTGGGGCAGATGTCAATTACTAATTCGCGAGAACTACTGGTGGAATAAGATTCAACCAACACTCAACATAAATACTCCTGGGCTTCTTGCTACACTCGGCGGAGATGACAGCAAGTTGCGGTGTCTTAGATATAAGCAGGCAAAGGAGCGAGACCCTGAGAGAGTATCTGCGATGAATAAGGCTAAGGCACGAAGATACCGGGAAGCACACCCAGTGCGGGTTCGTGAAAGCAAATCAAAAACTTACTTGTGTGAGTGTGGTTCTAAGTGTTGGTCTTCCAATAAGGCACGGCATGAAGCCACGCTAAAGCATCAAATTTATCTGCTATCATTAGATGGATCTGATGCTGCGCCAGAGGTTACCCTTGGAATTAGTCGAGATCATCATGAAGACCGCACATCAGCTTAACTTTAAAGATTGTCTAAATACAATCAAATATAATCTTATTTGGATCAGACACGAGGGCGAGTACTCATTTCTCTTACACGAAACGCAAAATTATTATGAGAAGCTAATTCAGTGGGAACATGGCGAACCCGTCGCAGTTCATACCAATCGGGCAAGGCGTTAGAAAGCTGACAGAGGCAGAACATAACAAAATTAAAAAGAAGGCGATGGTTGAAAAGGTCAAAAAGCAAATAATAAATAATCGCAGGAAATAATAGAAATGCCAAAACATTACGGTGACATAACATCAACTAAGTTAATGCCAAAACGCAAGGACGTTGCAACTAAGCTGACCGCAGAACAGGAGAAAATGCTAAAGAAGCATTCTGCATCTCACTCTCTCAAGCACATGACAGCTATGCGTCGTCTAATGAAGCAGGGAAGGTCGTTCTCGCAAGCACACAGGGAGGCTACAGCAATGGTCGGTAAATAGGACGTATAAGTATGCGAAGGCTTGTTATAAAAATCAAGGACTTTCTAAAAGCTATCTCATGTTGTCGATCGTCTTGTATGAATCAAACAATCGAGAACATATCTATAGAGCACTTTGAGGCGATGACAGACCGTTTGGAGGCACTCACTGAGATAATTCAGGTACTTAGAGGGATACACGTTGAACCCGCCATACCAACGGAAGTCCCCGAACCCGAAGAACCTAGGCAGTCAATTACGCACATTTAGAGGTTGAAACGCTTTTTGAATGAAGCAATATTGGAACGCAAACTAGTACTATCACCCCAAAGTATCCAACGAGATAATGCACCAGCCGATCTAGGGTTATTCCAGTTTTCCCTCGCACGATGTCTCTCCAGATAGCGCTTCCTCTGCTCCTTGTCCTTCGTCTTGGTGTAGTCGTCCATGCCCGCAGACCCGAAGTGTATCGTTTTCTTCGGCTCTGTGAATACCGCCATCAATTTTTTGCCCTTCCGAGTACTCGGCGTTATTGACACTTTTGGCATTCTGTAATAGCTCTAGACAACTTTTCTCGCAGGGTCGTTTCGCAACCGCACTCATAATCTGCCGTCTTGTTCTCTCTTCCAATATCCTTTCCTTGAATGTGTGGTAGTACTCACGCGCACGATGAATAGCCCTTTGCTTATCTACATAGGGCATTTATAGAATAGTTATTAGTACTGGGGAATATATTCTTTGGCTATATTAATGTCGTTAGCGAACGTGAAATATACGAGCATTCTTCCTGATGGAAAAACTGGCAACTACACCGAAGGTCAGCGCATCACCTTCCAGCTTCCGTCCAGATACGCATACATTGATGGTAAGCAGTCATATCTGCGGCTTGAGATTGATAATACATCTGTCCGCAGCGACACAGGAGTTGCTCCTACGTGCCCTTACCCAGTGGTGTTCCCACGCCACATCGGCGCAAACGCACTCTTTGAGCGGGTTCAGTTCAGGGATCAGATGCGTGGCTTGGTACTCGAGGATATTGAAGCATACAATTCATACGTAGGGGCTTGTAAGGCTTACGGCTATGAGAGCAATGAGTATGACGCACAGGATCTGGTTGAGCGTGTTGGGGCGCACACTAACAAGGCGCACACTCGTGGTTCATCTAATCCAGCTCTCTACTACTTACAGACCCAACCTAGCGTTCTTGATAACGCAGGTGACCTGACGCTTCAGGGGGGCAACGTTGCGATTACTGGTGCAGCCTGTTGCCCTCTCTACCTTGGGCTCTGGTCTAACCTAGGCGGTGGAACTGATCCAGAACATTCAGTACTCCCCAATCTTGACATCGGGGGCTCTCAGCTTGACCTCTATCTTGAAAAGAACGCACCGTCTCTTTCGCTCATCGCGCACGATATGAAGTTTATTGATAACCAAAACTTTGTAGTCGAAAACCACAAGGAGCTGACCGATCCTATCTCTCTCGCAGCGATTGGCGCTGCCACCGATACTACCGTATCAATCAGTACTGCTGAGGCAGATCTCGGCGCTATGGAAATGGACGGTTGTGCTTTTAGAGTTGGGATGCCTGTGATCGTGAAGAAGGCTGATGGCACAACTATGGTTACAACGACGATTACAAATATCGTTGAGGATGGCTCTGCCATTCAGATTCAACTTGCAGATCAGGTGGGAGACACTGAGCCTGGCACGCCCACCATTGAAATTGTGCCACCTACGCTCTCCTACAACATCAAGGGCATCGAGTTGCGTGTGCTTGAGACTACTCCAACCGATCCTGGCTCTCTGCGGAAGAGCTTGATGCGTGGCATCAATTTTAAGACTACTATGCTCACCAAGATCTCGCAACCCGCGGGACTTTTGAACCAAGTGGTAGATGTGCCAGCGGTAACTGAACGCGCACTCTCTGTGTGGGCTATGCCTTGCGACCAGGGGAAGCTAGATGACACTATTGACAGCTCTCGTCTTTACCCACAGATCAACCAGCAGACTGGTTTTGTGTGGGCTATTAGGAATGTGTTGATTCCCAATCGACAAATCGTTGTTAGTAAGGATGTTAACTCTGCGGTTGATAACACTCTGTTCTACAAGAATCTGGAAATGGCTATGCGACCCGTGAGCGAGGTTCAGGCGTTTATGGAGGATAAGGTTGCAGACCAGCAGGAGCTGGAGCTTCCATTCCTCTACCCACTGCTACTTGCACCTATGGGGTCTTCCTACTCACTCCTTGGCAACGAGATTCAATTGCGGATCCAAAACACTAACTCTGCCACTGTGCCTGCTTATCTCTACCATGTCTTTGTGAACCACACGCGAACTCTTCAAATTACCGACACCGAGAATGTTTTGATGCTTTAACAATGAATCAGCATACGAATAAGTTGTCTCTTGCTGTCGGTTGACTTGGGCGTTCTACCTACATATTTAACTTTTTCAATTAGTTGTGCCTTACTACAATCGTGAAGCGGAGACCATTTGCTATCAATACGTCCAGTAGGCTTGCTCTGACGGACACCCCAGTGAACTCTGCCGTATGGAATGTTGTTGTGACACTGTCTAATCCGTGATGGGTAGAAATCGCGGTTGGTATCGTATTTCCAGTAGCGAAGTTGTGAATTATTACGATTGCTCCACTTGATAATAAACTGTGCTGAACCAAAGACATTCTGGACGCACTGTGCATCAGGATACTTTAGCATTTCGCGGTTGATATATTTAATGTTATCGCAGTTAACGATTTCGTCCAAGTATGGCAACTGCCGAAGCCAGTGTGCGGGAGGCTGGTAGATTGGGTTCGTGTTGAGTTCTTCAAGTGCGGCATCAAAGTCAAAGTCCGCAAACATCGGAGGTGGTGGAATGATCGTGATTGCCATTGTGCTATTAATCTCTACGGAGGTATATCTAAGCCCTTTTGAACGCACCTCGCCTAGGGAAATCTGGGAGTTGGAAGAGTTGGAGGAAGTGGTAGATGTGGCAGCCATTGCTCTCTATCTTATATGGGTGGGGTGTCTCTAAGTCCTTTTTGGGCGCACCTGCGGGTGGGGGTGACGGGCACGGACAAAAGGTGACGGGCACGGACAAAAGGTGACGGGCACGGACAAAAGGTGTCAA
>Ga0070745_1001185_pt1 | contig 14681 bp, 18 predicted proteins | sample VirMetDEL_Mar_4_FD_77438 | JGI IMG/M metagenome (GOLD analysis project Ga0070745, IMG submission 77438) | Aqueous microbial communities from the Delaware River and Bay under freshwater to marine salinity gradient to study organic matter... | ecosystem: Environmental > Aquatic > Marine > Coastal ...
AATTACCTCAGACTAATTCTCAATGATTTACAGAACTGAAAACTTTTACATTTTTATAGAGAGCTGAGATTGACCCCCCTTAGGGGGAATTGCGGATTCTCAACTGGTCTACCCATCCCCCACTCCCACGAAACCCATTTCACCAGACACTTGACATGTCAACTTCCCTAACTTACCTTATTTGTTATGAGGAAGATAAATCGTTTAAAGCCTAAGCAGATCATGGAGATTATGAGTATGTATAGTGCTGGCGTTAGTAAGAGTGAGATAAGTCGTAGGATGGGAGTTCCTAGATCTACAGTTATTTATCAGATTAAGTTAAGGAGTAAGTGATATGGGCTACAGTGACGATGAGTTGGATGAGTTGGCAGGATTAGTTAAAGCTAAGTCAGGACCTAAGCCTAAGAAGAAAGTAAAGAAGAAGGCGAAGAGGGTTGTTAAGTTGCCAGTTAAGTTAGGAGCTGATGGTAGTGGTCAGGTTAATTTGGAGCCTATAAGGGGGTTGCCGACTAAGGTTGAGCGTAGTAAGGATTTGGCGGTTAGGTTAGAGAAGGAGAACTTTGATCCTATTGAGTATATGTTGGGATTGATGAGGGATAGTGATGATGACAGTATAACTGATCTGGAGAGGGCTAAGATGGCTAAGGACTTATTGCCGTATATGTATCAGAAGCAGAAGAGTGTAGAGACTAAAGAGACTAAGGATTTCACAATTAATATAGTTAAGCGTAACTTTGCGTTAGACGATGATGGGAAGGTAATAGATGTATAGGAGTAAGGAGGAGTTGTATTTCTCATGGTGGTTAGATGAGTTAAAGGAGGCTGACTATATTAATAGTTGGGAGTATGAGCCTAAGAGTTTCACTTTAATAGATAAAGTTAAGTATGGATGGGCTAAGCAGTTAAAGACTAAAGAGAAACATATGGAGTCTACTTTATTGAATGACTTATGTTATACTCCTGACTTTAGGATACAGTGGAGTCATAAAGGATGTAATAGCCCTTTTGTATGGCAGTATAAATCTAAGCGTAGTCATGCTTTTTCTATTCTTATAGGAGAGGTATCTTATATAGATGTTAAAGGAACCTTTGATCGTAATAAGAGTAACTCGACCTTTAGTATTATTCAGAAGGTTATGTATGATAAGCGAGGGATATTAGTAGAGAAGGTAGTGCCTCAGAAGTTATTTGAAAAGACGTTTACACCTAAGCGGTATTTGCTTACTGACGGAGGTGGACAGGCGAGAAAGATTAAGTGGAAAGTGAAGAGTTTGGAGGAGTATTTGGAGGATAAGGAGTGAAAGTAGATAAAGCATATAAAGAGGCATATGACCACTTTAGTGAGTATTATGAGACACTCACTAAAAAGGAAACTGAGGAGTATTACTATACAGTGTGTGCTTGTGTTCCTATGGGAGCAGGTCAAGCTAGAGGTTTCTATGATGCTACGGCAGACAAGTTAGGTATAGAGAGGAAGCCTATAGAAAAGTCTCCTCCTATAGATTGGAGTAATATTCCTAATATTCCTGATAGGGTTTGGTAATCGATGAACTTTAGTATTGGGCAGAAAGTAATGTTGCGTAATCCTTATATGGTTAGTGAGCCTTGGGAGATATTTTGTTATACTGATGGGAGGTATTCTATTTGGAGTAATACTATCAGATCTAGTATGGAAGTAGATGAGAGTGAGATAATGGCTTTATGAATAAGATATTAAGAGTATTCAAAATAATGAGAGATAACGCAGAACTTCGAAAGAAGCTTCTCCATATGCAGGGTCAATTAGTTGGCAGTATAAATAGACACGTTGCGTTAGGGGTTGAGTTAAGTCGGAAAGAAGAAGAAGTAAAAGTTCTCCGCAAGGTAGTGAGTGATTATCAGAAGAAGGAACAGAAGAGAAATGATAAAGTATAAAGTGCAAAGAGATGTTCAAGGATCTGCGTTTATGATGGATGATATCCAGAAGGACATAGGATTAATGAAGGTGATTGATGAGAATGGGATCGAATTAAAGTTCGATAAGGGTGGTCTGTATATGAATGTCCAGAATGATGCACCGTTAGAGGATATTATGGAAGAGTTTATGACTAGGGATTTTACTTTAGCTTGGAAAGGTAATACTTAATATGGAAGTAACTGTCCCTTATAAATGGAATCCTAGAGGTTATCAAGTTCCTGCTTGGGATTATTTCATGAACCAGAAAGGTCGGTTCGGAATGTTTCAATGGCATAGACGAGCTGGCAAGGATTTGTTCTGTATTAATTTGATTGCAGCTAAGATAGTTGAGCGTCCAGGAGTTTACTGGCATATCTTCCCTAGTAGAGAGCAAGCGATTAAAGGCATTTGGGAGGGGCAGACTAAGGACGGTAGGAAGTATTTAGATCACTTTCCTCCTGAGTTAATTGAACATGTGTATGAGACTCAGAAGATGATTAAGTTTAAGAACGGATCTATCTATCGATTAGTGGGTGCGGATAGTGATAACTTAGTTGGTGCTGGTCCTGTGTTCGTAGTATTATCTGAGTTTCCTTTAATGGGTGCGAGTACTTGGCAATATCTTAGTCCTATGTTGAATGAGAATGGTGGAGGTTGTTGTATGATCTTTACTCCTCGTGGAAAGAATCATGCTATTAAGTTGTATGAGAGTTGGGAGCGAGAAGGATTAGAGAAGGGATACTTTACTCAGAAGCTTACGGTTGAAGATACTAGAGGTGATACTGGATGGGATGTAGATGAGTTATTACATCGAGAGCGTCTTAATGGAATGACAGAAGAGAAGATTCAGTCTGAGTATTACTGTGATAGTGATGCACCGATTGAGGGAAGTTATTATTCTGAGGTATTAAATAAGATCGAGAAGGATGGTCATATTAAAGAGTTGCCTTGGGAGCCTAACTTAGAAGTTAATACGGCATGGGATGTTGGTATTAATGACTTTACTGCGGTCTGGTTTTATCAGCAGTATGGGTCTGAGGTTAGGTTTATTGATTTCGCAATGGAGAAGAATAAGGATATCTCTTATTTTATTAAGGTGGTTAAAGATAAGCCTTATGTGTATGGTCGTCATTATGTTCCTCATGATATGAAGCAACGTAGAGATACTGGAGCTGGACATACTACGACTCGTATAGATATGGCTAGGGATCTTGGATTAAGAATGACTCCATTAGTTAGAGAGAGTAAGGATGAGGGTATTGATCGTGCTAGAGCTTTACTGTATCGGTCTTATTTTGATAAGGCTAAATGCGAGGAGGGTATAGATTGTCTTAGAGCGTATCATAGAAAATGGGATGATATGGCAGGGACGTTTATAGATCATGATGTGCATGATTGGGCTAGTGACGCTGCTGATGCTTTTCGTTATGCTGCACAAAGTATTAGACGTAGTAGAGATGACAATGGTGGTAAGAAAAGACAGACTCAAGTTAAGAATAGGTTTGAATTACTACGTTGACAATTAGATGTTTACGAATAACTGTTTATTATTATGGCAGATGTAGCAATTATAGATGGTAGAGCTTTTACTAGAGAGCAATGGAATAATAGAGCAGCAGCAGCTATCCATCGTGGTGGTTACACTGCACAGTCGCATTGGGCTAGGTTTAATCCAGTTCAAGCGACACCTCCTCCAGCACCGACACCTCCTCCTCCAACTCCTCAAGCACCTCAACCTTTTACACCGACAGCTGGTCCAGCTCCTTCAGTTGCTACAGCATCTACTGTTAATGAGGTTCGTGAGAGTGCGAAAAAGAGAGAAGGGTTTCAATCCACTTTGTTAAGTAAAGGTCAAGGTCCTAAAAAGAGTAGGGCTAGAAGTAAAGCTAAAGAGTCTCAGTTTAGAAAGACTAAAACATCTTTAGGGGAAACTACTAAGAAAACCTTATTAGGCAGTGCATCGTGATCGAAGAAAGATTAATAGAGTTTCTACATAAAGACCTCGAAACACTTAAAGGTGATCGTGGTCTATGGGATCAAGACTTACAGGACGTAGTAAGATATATCCGACCTGGCACATCTGACTTTCTGAGAGAGTTAGTTCGAGGTGAGTCTAGGCATTTTGAGATCTATGATGGAACTGCATTATGGGCATTAGAGCAATTTGCATCTGGCTTACATACTTACAATACTTCTCCGACTGATAGATGGTTTTCATTAACTACTGAGGATCAAGCATCTATGGAAGATGAGAGTGTTCGTGAGTGGTTAGAGACGGTTAGTGATATTATATTTAGAGAGCTATCTAAACCTAATGTCGGTTTTAATCAGTCGATGCACGAAGCGTATTTAGATCTCGGAGCGTTAGGTACTTCAGTAATCTATGAGGAGTATGATATTAAACGAGATCAATTAGTATTTAGAACGATACCCCTAGCTAGTTGTTATATTAGAGAGAACCATTTAGGATTAGTAGATACTTTATATCGAGAAATGGAAATGACGGTTCGTCAGGTATTGCAAAGATTTCCAGACGCAAAGAAGAATGAGAAGATCAAAACTATGCGTCAGAATGACAAGCTTACTATAGCCCATTCTGTATTCCCTAGTGAGGACGAGACAGGACAGAAGTTATCCGAGAGTAAAAATTGGGTATCCTTCTGGTTCTGTAAACGTCTTGATGATGGAATAAGTAAAGATGGTGGTATTCTTAGTAGAGGTGGATTTGATGAGTTCCCTTATCATGTTCCAAGATGGACTAAACTAGCTGGAGAAGTTTACGGTAGATCACCTGGAAGAACTGCACTTCACGATGTAAGATGTATTAATGCTGTTCAGAGACAGGTATTAATGAAAGGTGATCAGCAGATTAATCCTAGTTTAGAGATTGAGGATGATTCTATCATAGGAGATATAGCTACAGGTAGTGGTAGTATTATTTGGAAAGAACCAGGTTCAGCTCCTATTAATCCTGTAGAAACTGGCGGTAGGTTAGACTGGGTTGATTATACTATTTCAAGATTAGAGGATAAGATTAATAAAGCCTTTCATGTTGATTGGTTATTACGTCAAAGAAAGAACGAGCGTCAGACAGCTTTCGAGGTTGCGGATGAGCGTGATGAGAAACTACGTATGATGTCGCCAATGTTAGGTAGATTACAGGTAGAGCTTTATGGTCCTTTAATTACTAGAACTTATAATCTCATGGCAGAGCAAGGTAAGTTCCCAGAACCAGATGTAGAGTTAGGCACATTAGAGATTAAATATACTTCTCCTGCTGCTAAAGCTCAGTTCTCAGTTAAAGGTCAAAACGCTAGACGTTATATCGAAGAACTAGGTTTACTTGCTCAGTTAGATGAGAATGTTACCGATGTTATTGATGCTGATGAACTTGCAATTTCAATGGCTCAGTGGGCTGACATATCCACGAAAGCTACTAGAACACCAGAACAAATACAAGAGCTTAGACAAGCTAAAGCAGACACCCAAGCTAGACAGATGGCTGTAGAAAATGCACCACTAGAAGCGTCTGCGATTAAAGACCTTGCTCAAGCTAGGAGTATGGAACAACCAATATGAGTATAGCAATAGAGGAAAAAGTTGAAAAAATCAGAGACACAGAACAAGCAAAGAAAGCATTCAAAAGAATCTTCAAAGGGAGGAATGGTAAATTGGCTATGCAACTTCTTGAAGACCTTTGTTATTACAATAGACCGACCTATGTAAAGGGTGATCCTCAAGGGACGGCACTGAATGAGGGTGTCCGTAATACTTTATTAAGGATCAAGGATTTTATCAATACGCCAGACGCAGAGTTTGAGCGTAGAAGTGAAGCAAAAATAAAAACATTAAAGAATGAGCGAAGAACAAACAGTGGAATCGACAGCTACACAATCGGGTGAAACAGCACCAGTAGCAGAACAACAACAAGCAGAACCTCAAGGTAATTTACTTAATGAGGGTGCTTCTATCGCATCTAGTGAGAAAGACTGGATGTCGGGAATTAGTGAGGAGTATAGGTCTAGTGCATCTATCTCTAATGCGAAGGATGTAAATGATCTAGCTAAACAAGTAGTCAACTTAGAGAAGGTATTAGGAAAGCCTAAAGTATCTCTACCTAGTGAAGATTGGCAACAGTCGGAATGGGATGAGTTTTACAGTAAGATTGGTAGACCTGAATCTTATGAGGGCTATGAGCTTAGTTTTAACTCAGATACAATTCAATTCGCAGACGATGATAAGAAATCACTTGCAGAATCATTTCATAAAGCTGGACTTAGTAAACAACAAGCAAGTCAAGTTTTTCAAAGTATCGCTGAAAGGGAGGTCAACTTATCTCAAAGTATCGAAGATAAGTTCTCAGCTAACGAAGCTAACGCAAGGGAAGTCTTACAGAAAGAGTGGGGACAGGATTTTGAAACTAACCTAAAGCTTTCTAGTGCAGCACTTAACAAACTTCTTCCGTCTGATGCAGTTGAATTAGTCCAAGAGAAGTATGGAAACGATCCGCACTTAATTCAATTACTGGCTAATGCTGGACATGCTATGATGGATGATTCTGAGTTTAAAGGAACATTACAATCTAGCTCATGGACCAATCCTATTAGTGCTAAGTCGGAGATAGATCAGCTTAAATTGGACGGACAATTCATTGGAGCATTAACAGATGTAAGTAATCCAGGACATAAAGCTGCTGTTCAGAAATGGACTGATTTACATAAAGTAGCTGCTGGTTAATTTATTCATTACACGTCATTGTCATGAAGCCTCACTTTTTTAGTGGGGCTTTTTAGTTGACAGATATGGACTTATGAATAAAAGTTAATTTAAGTTTGTCCTCACTATGTGAAGATTCAACATAAGATTGTCCTATTTTTGGGGTAGCTCTCTTCGAATTAAATCGAGGATAGCAGACCAATAAACCAAATTTTAATTCAAAATAGGATATACAATGTCTCAACAAGTAACTACGGCATTCGCACAACAATATTCTGCGAATGTTGAACTTCAATTCCAGCAAATGGGATCACGTTTACGTAAATACGTAACTGAAGATCCGATGGGTGCTGAATATAAATACTTTGATCGTGTAGGTACGGTTAATGCTAAACTTAAAGGAGCAAGACACGCTGATGTGACTTACTCTGACACTCCACATAGCAGACGTAGAGTTTCTTTCGAGGACTTCTATCATGCTGATATGATCGATAAAGAAGATAAGCTTCGTATGATTATTGATCCGACTTCTGAGTATGTTCGCACTGCGGTATATGCTTTAGGTCGTCAATTAGATGATATCATCATTAATGCTGCTTTAGGAACTGCTTACACTGGTAAGACTGGATCTACTTCAGTATCTCTTCCTGCTGCTCAACAAATTGGTGTTGATTTCGTAGAAGGTGGCGGATCAACTGCTAGTAATCTTACTATCGGAAAGCTTCGTGAAGCATTAAAGAAACTTAGAGCTGCTGAAGCTATTATGGAAGGTGAAACTCCTGTAGTAGTATTGAACGCATCTGCTGAGAATGCATTACTTAGAACTACTGAGGTAACTTCTGCTGATTATAATGCTGTTCGTGCTTTAGTAAATGGTGAGCTTAACACATTCTTAGGAATGGAATTTTGCCGAACTGAGCGTGTATTGCAGGACACTAATTCTTATGACCGTATCATCGTTATGCCAAAGTCTGCTGTTAAAATGGCAGTAGCTTCTGACATCTCTGCTAAGGTTGAACAAATTCCACATAAGTTTTACAATTATCAAGTTCTCGCTGAAATGTGTGCTGGTGCAGTTCGCATGTGGGAAGAGAAAGTTGTAGAGATCAAATGTGACCCAACTAAATAACAGGAGGTAATATATTATGGCTACTACAAAAGGAGCAATCGTTACTCTTATGGATGCGGAACCACGCCAGCGTCTTGAAAGAGGAACTATTAACGCTAAGTCTCGAATCTTTCGTGATACAGCAGCAGTCGCAGACGGAGATTTCGATGCAGACGGTGACGTAGTTTATTTGGCTGAAGTGCCAAGTAATGCTAAGATCGTTTCTATTAAGATCGCTAATGACGACTTAGACGCAGGAACAGATTCACTTGTTAATGTTGGACTATACAACGGTCAGCAATCATTCACTGATTCTACTGCTACTAGCTATGCAGCTGGTGCGGTAATCGATGAGGATTGTTATGCTACAGTTGTTACTGGTTTCCAAGCTGCAACTGGATTTACTGAATATGCTTTCGAAGCTAGAGATATCAACGCAGTAAGTAATTACGTTTGGGAAGATGCTGGATTACCAGAAGATCCTGGAACTCCATTACGTATTGCGATCACACAGACAGCAGCAGTTACTACTGACGCAGCTGGTGATGTTTCAATCATCGTTGAGTATTCAGAAGAATAATTTCCACTAGGGAAAACTCATATTAATGTCAACTGGGGGAGAGATTCTGTTTGTCTCTTCCCCTTTTTTATATAGGTTTATATTATGGCAAGTAAGACAAGCATAGCGAACGGAGCGTTAGTTAAGTTAGGGCAAGACTTAATTACCAGCATCACAGATACAAATAATAAGGCAGCTAGGATCTGTAATGAGCGAATCGACAATGCTAAAGAAGTTGTCTTAAATACGTCTTATTTTCATGGATCTATAAAGAGAGTAACACTAGCAGCACTAACCACTACACCAGCATTTAAGTATTCCAACGAGTTCCAGATACCTTCGGATTGTCTGAAGATCGTAACTGTAGAGCCAGAGTTTAAGGATACGGACTACGCACTCGAAGGCGGTAAGATATTGTTCGATGGAAACACATTAGAGGTTATCTACGTATCAAATATCACAGACTTTAATTTATTAGACCCATTAGTAAACGAAGCGATCTCAGCTTATCTAGCTCATGACATTGCTTACTTAATTACTAATGACAATCAAACAGTAGCCAGAATGGAAGAGGTATATAACAAGACTCTCCAGAAAGCTATCTCATCCAACAATAGACAACGTAGACAACAAGGATTTGAAGCTACAGATTTCTTGAATGCTAGATTAATTGGGGGTTATCCTGCATCTTATCCTAAACCAACAGTATGAGAGTAAAGGTTACAAAGAACGCTTTTTCATCTGGAGAGATTAGTCCACTACTTCGAGGTAGGACTGATATCCAACAATACGCTGATGGTGTAGAACAGATGAATAACTTTCTTATTCGTCAACAAGGCGGTATAAGTAAGCGACCTGGAACTAGATATATCGGAGAGGTCTTAGATCAATTACAAGGTGTAAGATTGCAGAAGTTTGTATATAATAATGAAACCTCATATACCCTCGAATTTTCGCCTAATAAAATAAGAGTATTAAGAAATGAGGGATTTGTCACAGAGGATGATGTCACTATTACAGGAGCGACCCAAGCTAACCCTGTTGTTATTACAGCTGCTACTCATGGGTATGACAACGGTGATGTTGTTACTCTTAGTAGCATTGGGGGAATGGTTGAACTAAATGGCAAGGAGTATAAAGTAGCTAATAAAACTGCTAGTACTTTTGAGCTGACAGATATGCTAGGGAATAACATAGATGGCACTAGTTATACTGCATATACTTCAGGGGGAGATGCTAATAAGCACGTAATTATCGATACTCCTTGGGGTGATGATGATTTAGAAGGTTTAAGCTTTGCTCAGTCTAACGATGTATTATTCGTAGCTAGTGAGAGTTATCAGCCTAGAAAGATATCGAGATCTGATAATGTTACTTGGACTATCGAAGAGGTTGCGAATTTAGACGGTCCTTATCAGGCTGAGAATTTAACTGATGCGACATTAACACCAAGTGGAACTACTGGATCAATAACAGTAACGGCTTCCGTAAGTCTCTTTGCATCAACAGATGTCGGAAGAGTGTTAAGAATAAACCATGACGGAGCTAGTATATTATCTGGATGGGGAACTATTACTGCATATACTGACGCTAGTAATGTTGATGTATCTTTATCATCCGATCTTGGCTCTACTTCTGCTACCGAAATATGGAGGCTAGGGGCATGGTCAGAGACTACAGGGTATAGCGGAACAGTTACCTTTCATCAAAATAGACTTTGGTTCGGAGGAACTAGCACAGAGCCTAATACTTTTTGGGCTAGTAAGACTGATGATTATGAGAACTTTGAACCTACTAATCCAGAGGACTTAGTTGTATCTGATGATAATGGTTTAAGATTTCAAATAGCCTCAGAAGAGACTAACGCTATTCAGTGGATGAGATCAGCCCAACAGTTCTTTATTGGAACTAAAGGCGGTCAATACGCAGTTAGATCATCTGGATCTAGTATCACTCCATCTGATATTAACGTAGTCCGTCAGAATGGATACGGTTCTAGCATAGTTGAACCTCACTTAATTTCCAACTCTCTGATCTATACAGACAGGACCACTCGTAAGATAATGGAGATGGTTTATAATTATGATAATGATGTATATGAATCTAAAGAGATCTCAGTGATATCTAATCATATCCTAAGACAAGGTGTTAGAGCTATCTATACATCATACAGACAAGCACCAGATAATGTTATTTGGTATGTATTAGAGTCTGGCAGATTAGTTGGAATGACTTACTTAAAAGAACAAAACCTTATAGCATTTCACAATCACGACTTAGGTGGAACTTATGAATCAGAAACAGTTACGTCAGGCTATCTTATTGAGGGCGAAACGTATAGAATCAAAAGCATTGCTGGTGGAGCAGACTTCACGACGGTTGGTGCATCTGCTAACACGATAGGGACAGTCTTTACAGCTACAGAAATAAATCCTACTTGGGGTTCTGGATCATTAGCTAGGGTTACAATAGCTCAAGTTAAAGCAATTACAACTATTCCATCTGCAACTGAGCAGACCGACATAACCTATATCGTAGTAAAGAGAACTATTAATGGACAGACCAGACAGTATATTGAGTATTTTGAGGATGATGATTGGGCAACCCACGACCAAGATAAGGATAATCTATTTTTTGTGGATTCTGGCTTGGAGTATAGCGGTAGTGCGACTACTAGTATTACAGGACTAGATCACCTAGAGGGAGAAGTCGTTACCATAGTTGCAGACGGTGGAGCACATCCAGATAGAACTGTCACTAACGGAGCTATAACTTTACAAGAATCGGCTACTAATGTTAAGATCGGTTATGGTTATACTGCGAACTGCAAGACTTTACCAGTAGACGTTCAGGGAGATTTAGGATCATCTCAAGGGTCAATCAAGAAGATTACAGAACTTACGGTAAGATTCTGGAATACATTAGGCTGTCAGGCTGGTCAGGAACTAGATAAGCTTGATGATATAGTATTCAGGTCATCTACAGATCGAATGGATTTATCACCTCCTTTATTTACTGGTGATAAGGATTTACTATTAAACATGAATTACAACTCAGAGGCAGGATTCTATCTTAGACAGGATAAACCTTTCCCTTGTAATATCTTATTTGTAACTATGGAAGTAAGGAGTAATCTATGATTGATACATTTAATCAGATAGAGCATAACAAAAAGATCGAAAGATTAGAGGGTGAGCTATTATTAGCTCCTCAAATAGAATGTGATCTTAAACATATTTTTGCTCCAGGTGTTTATTATCGAGAGATATTTATGCCAGCAGGATCTTTAATTATAGGTCATGAGCATAAGACAGAACATCTCAATATCGTATTGTCTGGATTTGCTAGAGTCATGATGAATGATGATATAGTTGATATAGCTTCTCCAGATGTATTTATAAGTAAGCCTGGAACTAGAAAGGTCCTTTTAATAATAGAAGATATGAGATGGGGAACTGTTCATCCAACGGAGGAAACCAATATGGAAGTATTAGAGAAATTACTAATAAAGCCTAGTGATACTTTTCAAAGTCATAAAGCTATAATGGAAAATGCTATGGGGAGGTTATCATGAGCTTTGGGGCAACTTCTTTATTACTTAGTGGTGGAAGTCTGGCGTACTCTATATACTCAGGCAGTAAAGGTTCTAAAGCAGCAATAAGAGCAGGGAACGAAGAAGGTTCTAGGCTTGAATGGAATGCTGATGAAGCTGAGAAAACAGCAGAAATCAATGACCAAGCTTACGCTTTTAATATAGAATCCTCTAAGTGGGCGAATAAATTTAATGAGTCTGAGATTAGAAAAGAGGAGTCTTATACCAGATGGAAAACTGGACTTAACGAGACTTTAGCTAGGAGGCAGAAACGCAGATATAGAGGAGCAAGAAGAGTATTAATGGCTTCTAGCGGTGTAGCTTCTGGTGGATCTATGACTGATGTGATGAGAGATTCCGAGATTGAGACTGAGATACAAATCCAGTCAGAAGTCTATGAAGGATTAAGACAAGCAGATAAGCTTCATAGACAGGCTAATATCCAGAGGTATAAAGGTGAAGTTGAAGCATGGAACCTAGAATTTGAGCGAGGTGAGAATAAACGACTTTCCAAACTAGAAGCTGAAGATTTAAGGTGGCAAGCTAAAGTAGCAAGGATGGGCGGTATGAGTCAAGCATCGTCAATAAAGAGACAATCATACGGACAAGCACTTAATACAGCTATACAAGGATATAGTAATTATCAATCAACTAAAACGTAATGGCTAAATTACCAACATTTCAAGCAAGTAAAGTTTCAGGAGGGAGTGCGATGGTTCAAGCTCCTACACTTCAAAGGTCTATGGCTAGGTCTTTTAAGAAGTCTACTAATATAAAGGCTTCTGATATTTACGACTCTACTGGCGATCAAGCATTAATTGGAGCGTTAAATACAGGAATATCCTACTATAATAAGGTTCAAGTCCAGAAGGATAACGCTTTATTTGAGCAGAGAAAGACTGAACTAGAGTCCGATCTAAGTAGATTAGAGTTAGAATTAGAACAAAAGGGAATTGATGCACATACCCACGCTAGTCAGTTTGTAAAGCAAGGATCGGATAGATATAAGTCTGGATTAAGTAAACAGAATCAAGCTAACTTTGATAATTACTTTGCGAGGAGATCTGTAGGTATTGCTGCTAATGCGACTATCATTACATCTAATGCAGTTAAGCAGTCTTACTCTGATAATGAGTCATTAATGGATGAGCGTCATAAATTAGGTATTGCTAATGGCTCATTAGATCCAGAACAAGCACTTACTGAAAAGAATGAGTATATATTAGCTGGAGTTAAAGACGGTCACTTTAGTCCTGAGTCTGGACAGTTAAAATCAAAAACAGCTATAAAAGAGTATAAGTTTACTGACAATAAGGCTTCAATTTCTGAGGTTGATAGTATTGAAAGTGCTAAATTTGTAGAAGAACAAATCGAAGCAGACTCCGAATTTATGGGAGCTGATAATACTATTTCTTTAAAGAATGCACTAGAACAAAGAAGGAAATCCATAAAGATTGAGAACTTTTATAATGGTCAACAAAAGCATGACCAGTTCTTGCAAAGAATAAGAAATGGGTCTACTACTCCAGATGAAGTAAATGATTATAAATTATGGTTATCGAGTAATGTTTCTGAGAGAGTCGCATTTGATTTATCTAATGAAATCGACACTCAGGTTTTAATTAAGGATGCTACTGAACTTAAATTAAATCACCCAGGTGCGGATTGGAGTGCTATTAAGAAAATGCTATTAGTTCAAAAAGATAGAACTAAATCCGCTGTAGATAAGTTGGATATTTTTATTAGTGGTATTGAAAAGGGAGCAGAGGAGTATAATGCTAAAATGGTTGAGGCTGAACTTAACTATACCTTAGCACCTAAATCATTCGAGGCTAGATTAAACCCTAATAAGCCAGTGGATCTTATAACAGGGTTATCTGAAGAGATAAAGAATGATCCATCGATGTTCAATAAAGTTAAAGCTAGACAGGAAGAACTAGAGAAAGAACGAGTAAATAATCCTTTAGGGTTTTGGTTAGATCATCCAGATAACATAGAGAAAAAGAATATTATAAAGATGGAGTGGGAAAGTGGATCAGAAGGATTTGGGACGGATGGAGTATTATTTGAGTATAGACAAACGAATCCTTACGGTTCTTTAAAGGTCCCAGATTTCATCTCTGAGGATATAAGAAAAAGCATAGACACTGTAAATGTAAATCAGATAAAGGATACTGCTGCTAAATTTTATAACTTCTTCCCTAAAGATGAACATAGTAATGCTATTATGGGTCTTTACGATCATCCTAAGATGAATCAAGATGATTTATTTATAATGACAAGAGCTATAGATCATCTTAATGAAGGTAATCCAGATTTAATTAATGCAGATCATGCTTCTTTGACATCCTATAATGAAGGTAAAAAAGATGCAGAGATCCAGCTTGCGGTACAAATGGAAGCAGCTAAGTATAGTGGGCTAGGTTTAGTTGACTATAGCCAGAGAGTTAAGTTAGCTATGGCTAAAGCTCACAACAGGGTAGGAGGAGATAGTAAGGAGATGTTGTCTGTTTCAGATGCAGTCCAACAATCTTTTAATGAATTTACTGTAGTTAATTATACTGATGGTATTAATTCTTATTTCGGTGATACTTCAGTTGTTATACCTAGAGAGTATTCGTATCGAACTGGTGATGGTCAGGTATTGACGGAAAAAGTAGATGAAGATAAAGCTAGAAATACATTAGCTGCTCTATCTCACGCATTAACCGAAGAACCTTATAAGTATTTTGGCAAAGAGTTCTTAAAGAATATCGTGCCAGATATAGAT
>Ga0070745_1001192_pt1 | contig 14653 bp, 10 predicted proteins | sample VirMetDEL_Mar_4_FD_77438 | JGI IMG/M metagenome (GOLD analysis project Ga0070745, IMG submission 77438) | Aqueous microbial communities from the Delaware River and Bay under freshwater to marine salinity gradient to study organic matter... | ecosystem: Environmental > Aquatic > Marine > Coastal ...
GTTGCCGAGGAGCGCGGCGGCAATGCCAAGCCGCTCCCCCATCCCGAGCGAGAACCCGCCGATCCTTGTCTTCGCGGCATCACGCAGCCCGGTGAGTTCCAGCACCTCGTCCACGCGCCGGGTGGGGATCGCGTTCGACTGCGCCACCCATCTCAGATGCGCCTTCGCGGTGCGGCCCTTGTGAGCGCCAGGGCCGTCGAGCATCGCACCGACCTTCCACAGTGGGCGCTCCAACGAGCGATACGGGCTCCCATCGATCAGCGCGGCGCCACTGGTGGCGCGATCCAGCCCGAGGAGGATGCGCAGCGTCGAGCTCTTTCCCGCACCGTTGGGGCCGAGGAACCCGGTGACCCGACCGGGAAGTGCGGTGAAACTCACATCGTCCACGACTGCGCGTGAGCCGTGACGTTTGACCAGATGGCTGACTTCGATCATGTCTACAAGCCAACCGAGCTTGCCAGCGGATGTCAGTCTGCGAGAGTTGACAATCGGATGTGCCAGGCCGGTTACGGGATCAGAAAGCTGTGGGGGTCACGATGCCGCTCTCGTAGGCGATCACGACAAGTCCCGCACGGTCGCGGGCCTGGAGTTTCGTCAAGATGCGGCTCACGTAGGTGCGTACCGTCGTCACGGTGACGAACAACTCGGCCGCGATCTCCGCATTCGATCTGCCTTGCCCGATCAGCGCCAGCGTCTCGCGTTCCCGCTCCGTGAGGTGGCCGAGCCGACGATCCTCGCGCACAGGCGCGAAGCGTCCGATCAGTCGCTTCGTCACCTCCGGGGCGAGTAGCGCGTTGCCCTCGTGCGTGACGCGGATCGCGTGCAGCACCTCGCTGGGCGGACTGTTCTTCAGCAGGAACCCCGACGCCCCGGCTCGTAGCGCCTCGTACACGTACTCGTCCAAGTCGAACATCGTCAGCACGATCACCCGCGGCCCATCGGGGTGCCCGGTCAGGACGCGGGTGGCTGCCAGCCCGGTCATCCGCGGCATCTGCACATCCATCAACACGACATCCGGACGCAGCCGCGTAGCGCTCTCGACCGCCGCCTGTCCGTCGCCGGCCTCGCCGACGACCTCCATGCCTGCATCACTGTCGACCAGCAGCCGAAGCGACGAGCGGATCGTCGGCTCATCATCGGCTATCAGCACCCTGATCACCGTCATCCGCGACCTCCGACCGGAGGCCCCTGAAGCGGCAAAGCTGCCGAAACTCTGAACCCGGAAGCCGAGGAGGCGATCTCCAGCGTCCCGTCCAGCAGCTCGACTCTCTCGTGCATCCCCATCAAGCCGTGTCCGGGCCTGATGCCGCCCTGCGAGCCCTGGCCGTCATCCTCGACGCTCACCGCCACCGTCTCCGACGACACATCGAGCGTCACGACCACGGACGACGCTGCCGCATGCCGGATCACGTTCGTCACCGCTTCCTGAACGATACGGAGCACCGTCGTCCGCACATCGGCAGGAAGCACATCGATTGCTTCTTCCGCGTCGAGGCGAACGGCGACACCCGCGTTCTCCGCGTTCCGCGCAATACCCGCAAGCGCGGCCGAGAGAGGACTTGACGCCACGTCATCCACATCGATGTCCGCCCGTTCCCGTTGCAGGAGGGCTTTCAGCTCCGAGAGCGACGATCGCGCACCACTCTCGACTCCGCGCAGCACTTCACGCAACTCGTCGGTGCCGAGAGTGGTGACGTGGGCGGCAACGCCCGCTTGCACCCCGATCGTTCCCAAAGAGTGCGAGAGCACGTCGTGCACATCGCGCGCGAGGCGAAAACGCTCCTCTGCTCGTGACCGCGCCGCAGCCTCGCTCCTGACCTCTCGTGTCCGCACGCCGAGCACCCACGCGACGGACAACACGAGCGCACTCAGCAGCATCCCCCGGAAGCGATCTTCCGCGCCCTCCGCGCCGAAGATCGCAGACGCGACTACCACTACAAGCGCGCCAGCGAACATCCACCACGGAAACCGGCGTCCTCCACGTGCCTCCGCAAGCCTGAACACCGCGAACCCTGTCAGCACGAAAGGATCAGCAGTCACACCGAGGAGCCACGCGCAGGCAGTCGCAGCAGCCGTCACGATCACCGCGAGAACCGGCAGACGCGAACTGACCATCACACCGGCTACAGCGACGGCACCCAACGCGAGCTGAACCCCGCGAGCAGTGACGTCGTCTGGTGTCACGGTCAACCAGAGCCCCACGAAAACCGCGATCCCGAGGATCAAACTCGTCAGCAGACGCGATCGAATCCAAGGAACTGAGAACCCACGCGAGTGCGAATTGTGGCGATCACGATCCTCACCCTCCGCGCTGGTTCCCATCCATCAATCGTACGAGGCGGACACCGACGCACTCTGAGCGCAACGAGAAGCGGGCCGAGACACCCCGCGTGATTGTCTACCACGCGGGCGAATCTCCACCTCGGCACCGACAACGGCATCGCGAACCGTTTTCGGATCAACGGAGAGCCGTTCGGCGACCTCCGCCAACGTCAACCCCGCTTCGTAGAGGTCACACGCACTACGGCGACCGTCATCATCCAGGCCCGGGGTCCTGAGGCAGCCAGCAGCACGCGATACGAACGTCGGGATGGTTCCGCGATGCACTCGGTACTTCGCAGCGACCGCCTTCACCGGCATCCCCGCTTCGTAGTCGGCGACGAGCTCCGCACTCTGCTTAGGGGTCAATCGTGTTTGAGACTTCACCGAGTTTTTCGCGACCGCGCCCCGCGTATCGCGTCTGTCCGCGGTTCGACCCCGCGGCCTGCGCGGCTCAGAGCCCTTGAGAACACGGCGAATCAACGATTTCAGCGCCGGGCGTGTGTTTGAGAATCGCTTGGGAAGGTCCGCCCAAGCTCCGACAACGGTCACCTAAACGTGCATCAGAACCGTCACCCATAAGGCTGGCCAGTTGAGTGTGTGGCTAGCGTGCCGGTGCTTTGTAGCTTGGAACCCAGCGACCCAGCGTGGAGACGTCAGTCAACGAGATAGTGGGCTTCGGCGTAGGCGACGGTCGAGTCGTACGGCTCGCCGACAGGTTTCAGCTTGTAGCGCCTGAACACCGCGGCCGCAGCCCGCCGAAGCGCTCTTCCGCGCGCTTCGGCGTTGTCGTATTGAGCAGCAAGTGTGTGCCGCACCACTTTGTCGATCTCCTCGGCCAGCCGGCGTTCCGTGACCGATAAGCCCTTCGGCGGATGATCCGCAATGATGCGCGACAGGACACCGACGTGGTCATCGTCCACGACAATAACCTCATCCGGCTTCTTCTGAGCGTCGACCACCGTCTGAGCGATCTTAAGCGCTTCGGTCAGGAACTCGAGTGCGTCGGATGCGCCCTGGATGATGCGTTCTCGCAGGTCCCGCAGCCGCTCCGCCAGCGCCACGTACTTCACTGAGTGTTCGTCGACACCTTCGTCGAGTACTGCCTTGACGCGGTCGAGGATCTCCTTCGCGGTCGGCCGCTTCTCGTCTGTCCCATCGACCTCATCGGGCCTTTTCACCAAGTTCATAAGGTCCCTCAGCACCCGAAGGCCTTGTGCATCCAGAGTCAGCGACTCCTCCTGGGACGCAGCGACCTCGAAGGAGTGCACGTTGGCGTTGATGATGTCGAGCACCATCGGGCCGAGTTCGGCGAGTCGCTCCTTGCGCTCCGTGTCCGTCACTTTCTTGAAGAGCGTCACGTAGACGGAGCCGAAGAGCGTGAACGATTCGCGGTAGCGGTCGACTCGCTTGTCAGTGGAAATGTATGGGAAGAGCCGAGACAGCATGAGGTAGTTGTGCTTGAACGTCGCGGCAGCTGCATCGTCGGCGTCGAGAAAGGTCGAGATGGTCCGAACTGAGTCGTAAGAGTTGCTGTTGATGTCGAGACCGTCGGCGTCGGCGAGGAGATCCTCGATGCGCGCGAACGCCTGGCGAAACTCGGCGAGGAGATCATCGACATCGTCGATGAATGAGCGGCCCGCGGGCGACTGACCCTTGGACGTCGGGTCCTTGACGGCGGTTTGCACCTCATTCGCCAGACCGATGTAATCCACCACTGCGCCGCGCGGCTTCACATAGCCGCTGACCGGGGAGACCCAGGTTCGGTTGGGTCGGGTGATCGTCTGGAAGAGCGTGTGAGCCTTCAGTGGTTTATCGAGGTACAGGACGCCTTCGTTCGGGGCATCGAATCCCGTCATCAACTTCGCGGTGACCACCAGGAACGACAGCGGGTTCTCGGGTGCAAGGAACCGACGCTTCTGGTCCTCCTCCTGCACCTCACTCAGTCGGTGTGGACGCATCGCAGGGTCTTCGTCCTTGGCGTCGGAGACCGAGATATTGACCTCCGCGGTGATCGCCTCGTGGCGCGGCTTGCCGTCCTTGCCAAGGACGCTCTTCAAGACCTGCTTCACCTCGTAGCCGCTCAGGGTCTCGTTAATCTTGTCGGCGTAGGCGACAGCGAGCTCCCGGTTGTAGGCGACGACCTGCGCCTTCATTCCGTTGCGGTATGTGCTGGCGAGGTAGTGATCGACGATGTGCTGACAGACGGCCGCGATGCGATCCGGATTGGCGAAGACCGACGTCAGGCGACCGAACTTGCGTGAGAGCGCTTCGCGATCCGCGTCGTCGAGGTCCTGTTCGTCGGCGAACTCGTCGAACTCCTCCTGGAGCGCCTTGTCGTTCATCTCGAAGCCGACAGGATGCGGCTCCAAGATGACGGGGACGGTCGCCTCATCGAGGAGGGAGCGCGTCATCGAGTACCGGTGCAGGACACGGTCGGGGTCCTTCGGGTCGCCGAAGAGGGCGAAGGTGTCGGTGTGCAGGTTGCGGACCGGCGTGCCTGTCATGCCGAAGAACCGCGCGTTGGGGAGCGCTGCGCGCATCCGCCCGGCCAGCGAGGTATCCCTCGCCGAGTGAGTGCGGTGTGCCTCGTCGGCCATCACGACGATGTTGTCGCGCAGCGAGAGATTCGCCCCCGCGTCCGCGAACTTCTGGATCGTCGTGGAGATGACGCCAGCAACGCCGTCCGCGAGGAGGGTGCGAAGGTCTGCGCTCGTGGAGGGCTCGTGGAAGTGTGCGTGACCCATGGCAGAGATGAAGACGCCCGCGGTCTGCCGCACGATCTGAGTGCGGTCCGAGAGCAGCACGATCGTTGGCGAGTCTGCGCGGGTGTCGTTCAGCAGGAGTGACGCCGCGAACACCATCAGCAGAGTCTTGCCCGATCCCTGGTGGTGCCAGATCAGGCCCCTCTTGCCGCCGTCGACCACGCGCTGGTGGATGAGGTGCGCCGCCTCCTTCTGCGGATAGCGCGGCAGGTACTTGCGGTCCGACCCACCACCTGATGTGTCGAAGAGGCAGAAGTTCCCGAGGATGTCGAGCAGGTTCGCGGGGGCGAACAACAACTCGCACGATCGCTGCACGTCGGCGAGACCGTTCAGGCCCTCATCATCCGCGCTCGACCGGAACGGCTGCCACGTGTTGGTCGGCGCCCCGGCCGCACCGAAGCGCATCTTCACGCCGTCGGTCCCCACGCAGAAGACGTTCGGGGTGAAGAACCACGGGTACTCAGCGGCGTACACCGTGTTGATCTCGTCGGCGGCGCTTCGCCACGAGGAGTCGGAGGTAGGCGACTTCACTTCGACGACGACGAGGGGGAGGCCGTTGACGAAGTAGACCAGGTCGAACCGTCGAGAGGTCTTCCCCGGTACCGACATCGTGACCTCGTCGGAGACGACGAAGGTGTTGTTGTTGGGTTCATCGAGATCGACGAAGGTCAGGGCGTTCCACTGGTCGTCTTTGTCGCGGAACTCCTTTCCGCCTCGAAGGATGTTCAGGACTCGCTCGTTCGCCGTGACAATGCCGCCCTCGACGTTGTTCACCGTCGTGATCACTTCGTCGATCACGGCGTCGACGTCGTAGTTGGTGATGATCTTGGGGTTGAGTCGCAGTACTGCATCGCGAAGGTGCTCGGTAACGACGGTTTGCGCCTGCTGGCGAGGCAAGCTGCGCCCGGCGACGTAGGTCCACCCGATCGGGATGGACCACTCGATCATCTTGTTCTGGAACTCGCGCTCCCGAATGCCCTTCGCCATGTCAGGTGACCGTCCTTTCGGCCTGGCTGATTTCGATCTCTCGATTCAGCATTGCGCTCAGAAGCGCAGCGCGAGTGGAGCGAAGGCTCTCGACTTCGGCTCGGGTCGCCGCGACCGCCGCCTCCATTGAGTGAAGTTCCGCCACCACCTTCGCTTGCTCCTCTGGGGATGGGATGGGCACCTCCGACGCCAGCAACATGCGCCGGTTTAGGGTTCGGTTCCGCCCAGCGCCACCTGGGGAGCAGGCGGCCAGGAGTCCGACTCCGCTATTGGTGGAGAACATGAAGCGGAGGAACTCGACGTCGCCACCGTCCGGGCGTCGGTAAGACGGGAATCTGTGTGACCCGCAGTAGCCGACGATCTCGGGCGGAATGACGGCCACGGCTCCTTCCCAAGCGAAGACTATGTTGATCACCAGGTCACCGGGCTCTACCCAATAGACCTTCTTGGAACCCAGGTCCTTGCCGCTGACGGCGTCCTTCGAGAACACGCCGCGGCCATGAGAGCGGACCCCGATCTGGCGGTAGTCAGAAGTGGCGTCGATATCGACCGGTCGCTTGACCTCGTTCATCACGTCGCCCAGGCGCTTCAGCAGGGAGCTTGCTTTGAATGCTGAGAACCGGGCTTCCTTGTGACCGTTCAGCAGCGCGTTGAGCGCACCAGCCTCGGCCTCCAGGGCGGCGATGTGAGTGTCGATCGCGGCGACGACCTCGATGATTCTTGCCTGAGCAGCAGGTGGAGGGAGTGGGACGGCCCAAGCCTCGAAATCGGCTTCCTTCCACCTTGCTCGCCCTTCAGATCCGGCGCGGGCGAGACCGATCTGTCTCCGGACCTCAGCCTGCTGGAAGTAGAGCAACAGGAATCGCGCATCGATCTGCTTCCGATCGACTTCGTAGAGCGGGAACTCGTTTGTCGCGACCGAGCCGTCAAGGCCGTGGGGTACGACGTCGAAGGCGCCCTTTTGCGTATCGATGCGATTGAAGACGAAGTCCCCGGCACGTGCTCGGTAGAGAGTCTTCGCCTTCACGGTCTCCGTTGTGATGGTGCCGCGACTGTAGGCACCCTTGCCGTGCCATCGCACTCCCATCGCCCGGTACTCGATACCCGGTTGAAGGCGCACCGTCTCGCGGCGCTGCTTCGTGACTGAGCCAGCCGGAACGAAGCGCCACTCCTCACTCATCGAGCCCGTCGACCCCGGCGTCCGCGAGGACTGCGAACATTCGCTCCTCAGTCTCCTGGCGCCTGGATCGTGCGAGGTTGTATCCATCTATGAGTGCACCGAGATCCTCTTGGTCGTCCGCGATCTGCTTGATGTACCGGCTGATGCTGAGGTCGAAGACGTTGCTGTCGATCTCCTCGCGCGTTACGAAACGCGCCTGGATGCGTTCCTCAGAAGGTCGGTCGGTCAGGCCGCCTGCCTTGTACGCGGACACAGCGACTGCGATGTCGTCATCGGCTAAAACGTTACGGAGCGTGCTCTTGGCATATCGCTGGGAAGCGTCGACGAAGAGTACGCCGTTCTGCCGGTCGACGGGCTTCGTTCCCGGCGCTCGGAACACCAGGATGCAAGTCGCGATCTCAGTGGCGTAAAAGAGGTTCTTGGGAAGACCGATCACCGCATCCAGGAGGTCGTCTTCGACTATCCTGCGCCTGATTGCCCCTTCTTGGCCCCCGCGGAAGAGAACACCATGAGGAAGGACCACACCGGCACGACCCTTGCCAGGCTTCATAGAGGCGATCATGTGCTGGACGAACGCCCAGTCCGCGGAGGTACGCGGAGCGATGCCGCCAAGCGCTCGCGGGTCAGTTTTCCACGGGGTCCACTTCAGCGAGTACGGCGGGTTTGCGACCACGACGTCGAACTGAGCGGCAGAGCCATCCGGCTGCTTGAACTGCGGGTTCTTCAATGTGTCGCCAACCTCCACCTGAAACTGGGTGAGGTTGTGCATGAACAGATTCATGCGAGCGACGCCCGCAGTGTCGCCGACGGACTCTTGTCCGTAGAGGTGCAGGGAGTAGCCACGGCCTCCGTGGCTCTTCAAGAGGTTCGCAGCTGAGATGAGCATGCCGCCGGAGCCGCACGTGGGGTCGTAGACCGACTCAAAGTTCTGCGGATCGAGGATCTCTGTGATGAGTTCGACTACCTCGCGCGGCGTGAAGAACTGTCCAGCGCGGGTGCCGGAACCGTCGGAGAATCGCTTCAGGAGGTACTCGTAGGCTCCGCCTAGCACGTCGTGCGACATGTTGCCCTCGTGCATCGCAGGGACGCGGTCCATCGCGCGCATCACGCCGGTCAGGACGCTCGTGCGGAGCACCTCGTCAGAGGTCCATGCGAGCGATCCGAACAACTTCGAGAACTTGTCGGGGTTGGCCGTCTCGATGGCCCGCAAGCAGGTTCGTACCCTGGCCCCGAGCCCGGGTTGTGTGATGGTCGCGCGAACCGCTGACCAGGACGCGCGCATCTCGCCGACCTTGCCCCGCTGAATGAGCGGGATCTCGAACGACTGGTAGTCGCGGTACTCGATCTCGTGAGCTTCTTGTTCGGAGAGGTCCTCCAAGCCCTCGTTCTCCTCCAGGAACAGGGCGTGGTTGTGATCCCACGTGTCCGATAGATACTTCCAGAACATCAGTGGGAAGATCACCGAGGCGTACTGAGCCTCGGGCATCGCGACGCGCAGCTCGTCAGCAGCATCCCACAGCCGATTCTCGATCGCTGACTGTTTGATCTCTTGTGCTGCCAACTCCCCATCTTCCGTCGCTCGACACCTGGCTAGATTCCGTTCGCAAGCCAGTCTACTGGGCGGCCTGCGGCCCACGTTCCTGGAAGCGAACCCTTCGAGGGTGCGGAGGCGGCCCACCTCGGGGGCTGGCTAACCGGGTAAGAGGCGGAGTTGAACCAGATAGAGATCGCAGGATCTGGAGGACGGGAGCATCTGTCCTGGCTCCAATTCCGCTAGACTGAAGACGCCCATCTGGGGTGTACTTTCCATTCCTTGCTGATAGGAACCGAAGCGCTACATGGGACTGTTCAGTGTCGCGCGCCGCTGGAGCCGATCGAGTGTCGGCACCGGGGGAGTCGAACTGACCTCGACCCCCTCGCGCCGCGAAACTCGGTAGGGCGTTCTGCCGCCTTAGATCAACGATCTAAGGCATGTGACCTGTGGATAACTTCACCGCGTTAGGGCGTGTTGCTAAAGGCTTCGGCCGGAGCGATAGCTTGGTCGCGTGCTTCGTGATTCGGTGACGGTGGTGGCGGACATTGATGCGTCCGTCGAGGTCGTCTGGCGATTCTTGACGGCTGGACGTGGCGCGTGGTGGCCCGAGATGCGCTTCGAGGCGGCCGTCGGCTCGCCGCTCGTCGAGACCTGGGTAGAGGAAGGCCGACAGGTAAGCGCGACGGGGAGCGTCACGCGATGCAACGAGCCGTATGTTCTCGGATTCAGTTGGACCGAACAGGGCTGGGATCACCCGCTCGACGTCGTGATCGAGCTGGTAACGCACGGACAGGCGACCTTGGTCACGCTCACCGAGTCAGGATTCTCCCGCGCTCGGACCCCGCACTCGTTGCCTGCGGAACACGAGGCGGGGTGGCGATACCATTTGGCGCGATTGAAGCGGACGAGCGAGGGTGAAGCAGTCGACGTCGATGATTAGCGAACGCTGCTGGTGAGCCAGTGGAGGGTTGCGGCGAGGCAGAGGCCGGCGTGGTAGTTGCGGGCGGTCTTGTCTGAGCGCATCGCGATCCCGCGCCACTGCTTGAGCTTGTTGAAGCAGCGTTCGACGACGTTGCGGCCGCGATAGCGGGCGCGCTGTTGGTCACCGAAATCGATCGGTCTCCCTCGGCGCTTGCGTCGGTGAGCGATCTGATCGTCGCGCTCAGGGATCGTCGCAGCGATCCCACGCTCTCGTAGCCAGGCCCGGTTCGCCTTGGACGGGTAGCCCTTGTCCGCCATGACCCGGTCCGGCCGGGTCCGTGGCCTGCCTCTCGCTCCGGGGACGCGGATCTCGCTCAGCGTCGCGGTCAGCATGCTGGTGTCCGCTGCCTGCCCGGGGGTGAGGATGAACGAGAGAGCCCGTCCTTTCCCATCGCAGACCAAGTGGTTCTTGGTGGTCAGGCCGCCTCGGGAGCGGCCGATCGCGTGATCGGGCGGCTCGTCACCGAACTTCTTGTAGTTCGACAGAGCCCCCTGTGACGCGGGGAAGTGTCGCGCCGTGCTGGTGCACACGCACGATCGTGGAGTCGATCGACGCGACCCAATCCAGGTCACCGGACTCCTGTGAGAGGGACTGCGTCTTCTCCAGAACTCGTGCCCACACGCCCTGCTCGGACCACCGGTTGAAGTTCTTGTAGATCGTGTTCCAGTTCCCGAACCGCTCCGGCACGTCCCGCCACGGCGCGCCGGTGCGGAACCGCCACGCCGTCGCCTCGACGACCGTGCGCCGATCCACCGGCGGCCGCCCCGTCGGCTTCACCCTCGGGAACAACGGGCCGATCACAGCCCAGGCTTCATCCGAGATCACATCGCGAGACACGTTCCAAGACTCGCCGAACAACCCATCAGATGGGTTTAGCAACACGCCCTAGCCCGACCTACAGGTTGCTTGGCACTTTCGTTAGGGTCTTTCGCGACGATGAGGGGGCTCTGCCAGCCGCGTCGTTCGTGACTACCGAACTGCTGAATGCCAGGATGGATGCATGCAGGTCGAGCAGGCACAAGCGGATGTACGCCGCGTCCACCGGGGAGGGTTCTCCGGGCCTCTCGTCTCAGCGGTCATCTGGTTCGCGGCCGCTGCCACGTATCAGTGGGGATCACCTGGCGCAGCCATGACTGTGCTGTTCCTCGGCGGGATACTGATCTTCCCCCTGACCGTGCTGGTGTTGAAGATCATGGGTGGCCCCGCTGGTCTGCCCAAAGGCCACCCATCAACTTCGCTCGCCATACAGAGTGCAGCCACCGTGCCGTTGGGCCTGCTCGTTGCGATCCACCTCGGGGCGCTGGCGCCGACCTTGTTCTTTCCCGCAGCGCTCATCCTTGTGGGAGCCCACTACCTCACGTTCATCTCCCTCTACGGGATGCCGCTATACGGGGCGTTGGCAGGCGCTCTCGTAGCCATCGGTGCGGTCGCACTGTTTGCATTCCCCGAGCTTCGCGAGATCAGCGGATGGATCGGTGCAGCAACTCTGCTGGTGTTCTCCCTCCCGCTGTACCTCAGCTATCGCGCATCCTCCGCCCGCGAGGAGAACCTGTCTGCCAGCGATTCAGTCGACGCCCAGTAGCAACTCTCAAACGGGGCCTTCCCGTCTGAAGTCAAGTCGAAGCCTCGCTGTTCCTGCTTTCCGATCAGGAGCCCGACGCCAGCGAATTCCCGGCATTGTCAACGTGGATAGCGCGCCTTCCCGTCCCGACACCGCCGACGTGATTCGTGGGGGAAACCAGCCCTTTTGACCTTCCGCAGTAGCCTCTGGCTATGGGTCCGATCGCGCTTGCAACGTTGTTACCGTCAGACTTCGACCCGTTCGAATGCAAGCTTCACTTCGCGGTGTTCAACGGTGAGTCCTATCCGATCGACGCCCTCGCTAACGATCCCGATCAGTGGCAGCGCTGGAATTCGTGGCGCAACGTCAACGACGACCTCAACCGCCAATTCATCTTCTCGCTCGCGCAGGATCGACATGACCCGACGCTCTGGCTGTTCGGAGGCATCTGGGAAGTGGTGGGACGCCGTCCCGAGCCACGGCAACACTCCTACGACGTTGTTCTCCGCGACGATCTCATGGGCCCGTACATCAAGAGGCTCTACGTGCGCGTGGCACTCGCGGGACGCAACCGCCGCCGGAACATGGAGGCGTGTCTCAACGACATGACTGTTGCGATGATCGCTGAGGAGCCCTTCGGCGGTGATCCATTCCCGGGTCATGACCGTATCAATCACTCGCTAGCCGAGATCCAGATGATCGTGAAGCAAGGCCGGCCCGACTGGCGGATCGCCTTGGAACAGATGAAAGGCGTTTACGTCATCCACGACACGGTAACGGGGGAGCCCTACGTCGGTTCAGCGTATGGCGACACCGGGATCTGGCAACGCTGGTCCTACTACGCGCACACGCTCCATGGCGACAACGTCGGTCTGAAAGCTCACCTCGCTGCGACGGGAGCGGAGCACTTCCGAAGAACGATGCGATTCGCCCTGCTGGAGTTCTGGTCGATGCGAACTGACGACCAGCATGTAATCGACCGCGAGACCTATTGGAAAGGAGTCCTGATCTCCAGGTCCCTCGGTCATAACAGAAACTAGATCGTGCCACTTTGCAATATGAAGGATGCGGGCCTGCCGGGTCTTGGATGAACCACAGCATGGTTCCCACCTACGTGTGACACGAGTGTCTCAGCCAGGTAGACCGCGCTTAGGTCGACGGGCGGATCAGCTCCATGTCGAAGACCTCCGACCTCAGCACTTCGCCGTCCCCAAGATCGGCGTCGAAGCGAAAGTGAGTGACCTCGTGGCCCTGCGACTTGAAAGTGGTATGGCCCCAAGCAAACGTCGCGATCGCGAACATCCAGGTTGCCGATTCCCCGCCTGCGAGCTGTTTGGGAATGCGCGGGTTCTTCCCCACGTAGTCGTCACGACCCATGAGCTTGCTCTCGACTTTCGGATCACCGTTGAGGCGCCAGTAGAGCGAAACGCCCTCCACAGTGATGGGAAGCTCTCCAATCGATCGGATGGTGAGTGATACGGATTTCTCGACCTCGGAGCTCGTTGCTGGATAGGTGCCGAGCGGCGCCATGACCAGCCCCTCGCCGTTTTCGATCAATACACTGCTCCGAACCTCCATTGTGGCTGCCCGCTCAGGACGGGCTGACCGTACGGCGGCCTCAAGCAGACCGCCTAGGGACTCCTCGGTGATCCCGTTCAGTTCAATCAGATCAGAACCCACTGCGCTTTCCCGAGAAGCTTTCCATTCTCGGAGCACCTCGACGGTGTAGTGCTGGGGCTCCTTATGGTCGATCAAGTCATGGTGCGGGACACAGAGAAGGATGAGGTTCGGGAATGATCGGCGCTCCTCGTTAGTCATGTCCTCGCGGTAGCGGGGTGATCCAGGCTCGGCACCCTCGATGTGGGCGATGTGGACATTGACCGAGGGCTGACCTGGCTTTACAAACACCGTTGTCTTGGTGGGGCACTCTGGGAAATAGCAGTTCCCTTTAGCCATCTCAAAGAGAGCGCTCCTGGTCCCTGAGCGATACGCGTGCGGGTCGACTGGATCGGTCTCGCCGCTCGTACTCATGATCGTAAGGGTACCAATGCGCGATCTCGCGGGGCTGTTGGCGCAGTCCGGCTGCGATCGCGTCGGTCAACTCTCGCATCGGCGGCTCGATGGTCGTTCCGGACTCGGTGAGGTGGGTCACCTCATGCGTCACGTCGGATGTAGGGAGTCTGTGGTTGGTCTCCGGGACTTGACGGAGACACGCCCGGCTTCCCAAGCCCTTACAACACCTGTCCGCGCGTGGCAAGGTAGTCCTAGGCACATTGGCGTGCTGGACTATCCGCTCGGCGCGGGAGCTACTTCGCGTGAAGGGGGACGGATGACGGTTGGACCGGCGCGCACAGTTGTAGCTGTTCTTGAGAGGTTCGGCACCGCGTTCTCAGCCTTTAGCACCGCCTTTAACGAGGGTCAGTACGTCTTCTGGCTGGGTTCAGGCATCTCTCGCGACAGAGTGAAGAACGTCGCCGAACTACTCACCAGCGTCGTTGAGCACCTTCGGGCGAACATCGACATCAGTAACGAAGACTGTGAATACCGGACCGCGCTCAACGACGTGCTGCGGCTCGCAGCTTTGCGACCTGAGGAGCTGGATGCTCTTGACTTCTCAACGGCGTTCCCGAGTTGGCCTCTGCACGAGCGGATCGTCTCGACACTGGTAACGAACTACTCGCAAGTGCTTGACGTATCGGTGGGCGACTCGAACCCTGACGACTACCTCGTGTGGACTGCGCTCGATGTTCCCAACACCTATGGGGCACCGGACCTCGTCCCAGACGTCGAGCACTACTGCATCGCCATCCTCATGTTGGAGGGGCTGGTCTCATCGGCCGTCACAGCCAACTGGGATGGACTTCTTGAGAAAGCCTTGGCTGAACTGACGCCGGCTTTTGAATCTCGAGTTCGCGTTGCTGTGAAACCCGATGACTTCCGCACAGCGGGGCCCCTGATCGAAGTCATCAAGTTCCACGGCTGCGCCGTTCGCGCCCGCGACGATCAGGACGAGTACCGACAACTCCTCGTCGCGCGCGAGTCGCAGATTTCGCGTTGGACTGAGCAGCCCGAGAACCGTTCGATGCGCAAGCACCTTGAGGTGCTTTACAGGCTCTTCGCAATCGAGGGTGTAGTCCGGAGTAGCGCGTCGGTTCGTGGGTGGGTGTCGAGGTCTTCCATGATGGAAGTTCCTAGGCTGCCCATCAGAAAGACCTCGACGTGTTCAACGCTACATTCGCGACCCCTGATTTGACGACGTTCTGCAGACTTGACGAGCTTGGCCTGGTCGCGGTCGGGCAACGGTTGGAGCGGCATCGGGCGGTGA
>Ga0070745_1001194_pt1 | contig 14610 bp, 11 predicted proteins | sample VirMetDEL_Mar_4_FD_77438 | JGI IMG/M metagenome (GOLD analysis project Ga0070745, IMG submission 77438) | Aqueous microbial communities from the Delaware River and Bay under freshwater to marine salinity gradient to study organic matter... | ecosystem: Environmental > Aquatic > Marine > Coastal ...
AGTACACAAATTGCAATTAATGAATTTTTATCTTTAGGTGTAAGTAATATGTTTATTGGTAAAGTAATCAAATATAGATTACGACCTGATTTAGAAGGTGAGGCGAAAATTGATTTAAGTAATACGATTAAAGATTTTGTAACACAAGATTTAGAAGATGTTAATGAAGTATATGAGGCACCAAACACTGTATTTGGATATGACTTATCGATAGGTACTGAACAAAGGGCGTTATACTATTTTGAAGACAATTTATTTATATCGGGTGGTACGGTAGGATTTTTAAATACTGATATTACTGATCCTGATGATGTACCATTAAATATTGGTGATTCTATTTATATTCAACAATATGAAGATGTTTGGAATTATTATGATAACTTCTTTAGTACTGGTAATGTAGGTTTTACCTCGACAACCCAAACACATAATTTTAGAACTGGTACCACAGTAAATGTTACAGGACAAGTAACAAATCCTTCATATAATGGATTTAAGACAGTCACATCAGTACCTGATAGTTATTCATTAGTAACTGATCAACCTTGGATTGTTGGTACACCTGTAGAGGGTGGAACAATAACTGGTATGGCGAGACCTGAATATAATGGTAACGCAACTGTATTAGATATTTATTATGAACCATTATTAAGTGGAGTGGTAGTTGCAACAAACAAAATATGGACTGATGGTACAAGTCCTATTGGTGGATATATACGATCTCTAAATAGAGAAGAAAAATCAATTTATGATATAGAAAGAATTAACAATAAAAAGGCGTATAGCGCCAGATTTACTAATTTAGAATATAGTGTTGATGCGTTTAATGAGTATGTAGTAAAACCAATAGTAATACCTACTAACCCACCATCTGATAATAACATATCAACAATATTAAGAGGTACTTATAAACATAGAATAGAACAATCAACTAAGAGTTGGTTATTGGTACATAAAGAAGAAGTAGATCCACAATACGATGGAGAACCATTCTTCGACTTTTATGACTCAAGTGGTACCTTACTATTAAAATGTAAATTGAGTGGTTCTACGTCAATGTATGACTATCATTATCCAGTAGGAATCGATCAATTATTAAACTCAACAAGTTTAGTTACTATTTCTGGTACACCATTATCAGGAATAACTTCTGATATTTCATATTATAGAACTTATTTAGGGGATCCTGTAAATTCACTTATTACGAATACGATATTCTTTGAATTAAATGATGATTGTTCTAAATACGATATCTACCATTTAATGTGGAAAGATAAGTTAGGTAGTTGGTTATCATATCCATTTATTTATTTATCTAAACATTCTACAGAGGTAGAGAGAAAAACCTATTATCAGACAGAGGGTAATTGGGATAATGATACATTTGGTTATGATTCTTATGGTAGAGGAGAAAAGAATTATTTCAGTAGAAGTAGAGATAAGATAACACTTAACAGTGGATGGTTAGAAGACGAAGAAGTATTCTTAATGAAAGATTTAATGAAATCATCATCAGTATATGTACAGACACCTGATAACGATTTAATTGCGTGTATGATTGAAGAGAATACGATACAACTTAAAAATTCATTAAATGATCAGATATTCAATTATACCTTTAATATTAGATTGAGTGGAAACGATATTAGATTATAAACAAAATAAAGAAAAGACTATTTAATAATAAATAATTATGTCGGAGAAAGAATTTTTTGAAAAAATCAGTTTAGATGAGAATGGTAATGTTAATATTGTCATTGTACCTAAAGTTACACCAACAGAAAAGGGTGTTAATAGATATAATACATTTAAAAAAATAGAATTAACACCTGAAGGTTATCTGAAGGTATATGAAGGATAAAATTAAATAAAACATTTTAAAATGAGTAATAACGTAAATAATCAATATGACTTCTTTAAGTTAGTAAATTTAGATAACGATGGTAATCTAGGAGTAAACGTCATTGGTGGAGGATCAGGAGACAACTACTATACAACGTCTGGTTCATATAATGCAGGAACAGAAGAATTAGAGTTTGTAGGTAATAATGTGTTAACAACATTTAATGTAGATGTATCTGCGTTAGTTGGTTCTGATATTAACTATTATGTTACTGGTGGTACTTATAATTCAGGTACTGAGGAAATAGATTTTGTTGGTAATAACCCATTAACTACTTTTTCTGTAGATGTATCTTCGTTAGTCGATACTGATACCAATTATTATGTTAGTGGAGGTACTTATAACTCAGGAACAGAAGAATTAGAGTTTGTAGGTAATGATGTATCAACAACATTTAATGTAGACGTATCAGGTATTTTAACTAACCTACCATATGATACATCTTTTGCGTTATCTGATGAAACAACACAAATTGTTACAGGTACTAGTGTTACAACAATATACGCACCTAGAGGGTTTAATCTAACAAATGTTAAAGCGTCTTTGACAACATCAGGATCATCTATATCTGAATTTGATATTAAGGTAAATGGTGTTAGTATTTTAAGTACAAACATTACAATCGACTCAAACGAAAACTCTTCTTCAACTGCGTTAGTCCCACCAGTTATTAGTTCATCTAGTGTTAGTGATAACGATAGAATTACTGTAGATATAGTACAGGCGGGAACTGGTGCGACAGGTGCGAAGATTTATTTAATTGGAGAAACAGTATAATTATGAGAAAAGTTGCGGAAAAAATAGTAGTAAGAGAAGAAATTAAATCTGACGTTATGTTAGATATAGAAGGTAATCCAACTGATATATCATACGAATATAAAGAATATGATATTTTAGATAAAGATGATAACCTTATAGAAACTAGTTGGACTACAGATTTAAATGCGAATTCAGAAGATATTAGAAAAAGTTTAGGAATTAAGTTTGGAATTTCTACTTGGATTACAAACGATTAAAAAAATTTAAAGAATATGCCATATATAATTAACCCCTGGAGATATATAAGTGAAAATGGTTGTCCAATACCATTAAATTTGTTAGTAAGTAACGAAACAGTATTTACTGCGGATTTAAGTTGGGGAGTTATTAAAGCCACTGGTGGTCAAGTCAGTATTATTAATGATGGTGGTACTTTTTACGCAGTCCATACATTTAACTTATCAGGAACTTTTGAGGTTTTAACAGATGTTGATGTAGAATACTTAGTTGTTGCCGGTGGAGGTGGCGGTGGTGCACCGTCTACTAACTCAGGAACAGGAGGCGGTGGTGCAGGTGGTTTATTAACAAATGTAGGTACATCAACATTATCTTTAACCGCAGATACATATACAATAACAGTTGGTGATGGAGGACTTCAGAATACAAATGGAGATGATTCATCATTAGATACTCTTTTTACTGCCACAGGTGGTGGTAGAGGTGGATATGGAACTTCTACAGGAACAAGAACTGGCGGAAACGGTGGTTCTGGTGGTGGAGGTGCAGGAACTTTCTCATCAACAAATTATTTAGGTGGTACAGGAATTTTAGGACAAGGATTTGATGGTGGTACCGCACAAAGTTCTACTAGTAGTGCAGACGCACAAGTCGGTGGTGGAGGCGGTGGTGCCTCAGAAGTCGGAGGAGACGGTAGTGGTGCACCATCAACAGGTATCGCAGGTGATGGTGGAGATGGATTAGAAATAAATATTAATGGTACACCTACTTATTACGCTGGTGGCGGTGGAGGAGGTAAAAGAACTTCTTCTGGTGGTTCCGCAGGTACTGGTGGTTTAGGTGGCGGTGGTAATGGTGGTGCAAACACTGTTAGTGGTGACAATGGTACTCCTAACACTGGTGGTGGTGGCGGAGGATGTGGTCCTAGCGCACTTATTGCAGGTAATGGTGGTTCAGGTATTGTTATTATACGATATGAAATTGATGAACCCGGAGATTATGAAGTAGAATGGTTTTTAAGTGGTTCAACTTCATCTGAAGGTACTGATACTGTTAATGACAGTACAACCTACACTATTACAGGTTTAACATCAAATACAAGTTACGAAACAAGAGTTAGAAAAGTATGTTCAGTAGGAGTTTATTCTGATTGGTCAGATAAAGTAGGATTTACAACTTTACCATTAACACCACCTATTAATCTATCTGCGTATACTAATACTACTAGTGTTGATTTAGATTGGGATGGTAATGGTTATGTTGGTGAAGAATATGGTTTAGAATGGGGATTAAATGGTTATGTAAGTCCAATAGGAACTGCAACAACTTCAAATGAATACTATACAGTTACAGGTTTAACTAGTGGTAATACATATGAGTTTAAAGTTAAAACTCTATTAGGTAGTGAAGAATCTATTAATACAACAGTTACCGCAACAACACAATTTACGCCTCATATTATAATTAATGATAATTTTCAAGATCCATCATATGTAAGATTATTTGATTATAATACTGGTAGTGAATTGACATTTGGTAAATGGCCTTTAACTGCATTAGATAATAGAGTTTCTTCAGGTGCGGGACATAGAACATTAGATGGAAATTATTATCTTATACAAAAAGCGGGTTATGTTGGTGGTGTTAGATATAATTCATTATATTCTTCTATTGGTGATAGAATTTTTGATTGGATTTTACCAGATGGTATTATTCAGAATTATCAAATACTTCAAGGGGCGATGAATGATAATGAAGAAGTTTATTCACCTAGTAATTTAGGGCAATCAGTTGCTAAGTTTGTTGATGGTAGTAAAGATTGGGAAACTTTAATATTTAGTTCTGGTTACGATCCTATCAACACCGCATTATCAATGGATCATAGTAAAGTGGTTTATACATACGCACAAACTAAAGTAAGTGGACCGTTTGAATGGGGTGTATTAAGTGCGGAGACAGGTAGTGAATTATTAACAGTAACAGGACATTCATATGGTACTATTGCAATTATGGTAGATAGTAATGATAGAGTTATAACCGCAGGTGATTGGGGTTATTCTTCCCAACCTGTATATGATAGATCACCAGTACAAGTTTGGAATATGACTACAGGTTCTTTAATACAAAATATAACAACAGGTAGAACAAGTACTTTAGTTGCGGTAGATACAAACGATAATATCATATACGATGATTATCCTGGTAGTGGTTATAATGTTGATATAGTAAAGGTTAATTCATCTGGAGTTGAACAATGGAGAAAAACAGTTAATCAAGATTTTGCGAATCTTAATCAATTGACGGTAGGTCCTGATGATAGTGTTGTTTACATTTATAAACAATATACTCCTTCTTTTGATCCTAGAAAAGTAGTTATTAAAAAATGGGATTCTTCTGGAACGTTATTATTTACTGTTGTAACTAATATTTTACAAGCTCCTAGCTCAGGCGATGCAAATCAATTCAGACATCCATATATAACACCATTACCAATAAGTAGATATTTTTAAAATTAAATTATGAAAAGTAGAGTGATAACACATTATGATATAAATCAAACTCTTTTAACTAGAATAGATGAAGAGGGAGAAGAGGTTTTTTATAAGAATGTAAAGGCGATGTGTAACGATGAATTTCTTTTTGATGATGAATACATATTGGATGACATCAACAGAGAACACACCTCAGAGGATGTGGCGAAACAAAAAAGAGTTTTATTAGGTAAGACTATCTTTAACAATTATTAATCTCTTAGAATTAAGATAATGAAAAAGTCCTTATGGGACTTTTTTTATTTTTAAAAACATATGTTGATTAAATATATTTTACAATAAATGATCTATGAATAAATACCAAATTATTGTAAACGATACAATATTAGATACGTTTGAAGATTTAGATATCTCTCTAAATTACGCAATTACAGATATTACTGATGTAACTAAGAGGAAAACTAAGTTCAGTAAGACTATTGAATTACCAGGTACTCCCGCCAACAATTTGTTTTTTAAACAGATATATGATGTGAATATCGATAATATCAGTTTTAATCCAAATATTAAACAACCTGCGTCAATTAGTATTGGTGATAATGAAGTATTAACTGGTGATTTACAACTATTGAATATTATAATCAATAATAAGGATGTTGTTTATGAAATAGTTATTGCGGGTAAATTGAAAACGATTCTAACAGAGGTTAAAGATTATTATTTAACTGATTTAGATTTTTCAGAATACGATCACATTCGAAGTAGAGAAACAATTATTAACAGTTGGGATCATATCATTACACGAAATGGAACAGATACTTTAGTAGATAAGGGACAAGGATACGTATACCCTTATATTGTTAACGGTAATAGTACAGATATTTATCAAAATTGGTATGTTTATGATTCATTTCCTGCGATATATGTAAAAGAATATATAGATAAAATATTTGAATTTGCGGGATTTACATATACATCAAACTTTTTTAATAGTGATTATTTCAAATCATTAATATTACCTTATACATCTGAATCAATTCAACTTACTGCCGAAGAGTTAAACGATCTATCGGTAATTGTGGGTGTTGATAGTACTAAACCTGAGACATCTTCAGGTACACCACCAGAAGGTGCAACACCGGGTTATGTAGATATGTTTAACGATTATGTGATTAAATATGAGGATCCGTGGTATTATACAGATGTTTATTATAACCCTTATTTAAACAGAGAAGATGGTTCGGTTGGAGATGTTATTTTTAGAAATGGTGATGATATCTTTGAAGATAACATTTATTTTATAGATGGTGATATAAATCCTTTATTTATTAACGAAACCAATTTCTATGATATATCATTTAAAGGTAAACTAGTACCAAAATGGTTTTCAGATGGTGGCGAAGATGTTAAGTGGAAGGGAGACGGATTTGTTGAATATATTTATTATTTATATAAGAGATCACCTGATGGGACTATAACATTATTAGATCAATCAGGAATACCACCATTTGTTGATGGAGAATATGGAACACAATTCTATACACCATCAAATACAGGTTTTAACGCATCTCCTTGGTATGATACACAGGCCTTGTTAAATATTAATTTAAGTGCGAATAATGTCTGGATTGAAGAAACGAGTATAGTTTGGGTTAGAGTCGGTGTTAGGTGGCCTAGTGATGTTAAATGGGATATTGATGGTGTTTTAGTTAATCAAAACCAAAAGATGAATTTAAGAATGACATTGGCGGAAAGTATTGATGGTGAACCAACAGTATATTCAGTTATTCCTTCATCTAATCAAAATTATTCTACCAATATACCAATTTCTATGAGACAAATTACTCATAGAATAAAGATGAAAGATTTCTTTTTAAATATTGTTAGAATGTTTAACCTAATTATTCAAGATAATCCCGATAAAACACAGGATCTTATTATTGAACCTACTGATGATTTCTTTAGTTCCAAAGAAAAAGTATTGGATTGGACAAATAAATTGGATAACGATAGTGATATTACCATTACTCCGATGTCTGAGTTAGATTTCTATAGTTATAAATTTACATATAAAGAAGATACTGATGTATATAATGAATCATATACATTTGATTATAGTGAAATATTTGGTGAACGAGAAATTACAATAGATAATGACTTTTCACAGAAAGAAGAAAAGTTAGAATTATTATTTTCACCAACACCATTATCATCATATAACATTAATGATAGGGTTGCCCCATTCTTTGTAGATATTGATAATAATGAGATGAAAAGTAAGTCTGTTAACTATAGAATTTTATTCTATGGGGGTACAATAGACTGTGATACTTGGTATTTAAAGGATTATCCGACATCAGATCCTACATTAATATCAAATCTATCTAAATATCCATATTGTGGTATGTTCAATCATCCATATATTGGTACAGAAGACTTATCATTCGGTCCTGTTAAAACATTTTATTATGATACAGGTATTGGAGGGGTATTTAATTCTGTTAACGCAATACCAAATTCAAATCTCTATAATAAGTTTCATCAAAATACCTTTAGAACACTAATTGATAAGAACTCTAGATTATTTAAAGGATACTTTCATCTAACACCTAAAGATATTGCAACATTTGACTTTAGAGATGTTGTATTTTTAAATGGTAGTTATTGGAGGGTGAACGAAATTAAAGACTTTAATCCTACGAATAGTGATTCATTGACTGAGGTTATACTATATAAAGAGATTAACCAAATATTCTTTGATTTGGATACATTAGATGTACCTGATAGTAATGTAAATTGTCCAGATGACTTAATATCGGTGGTTAATTCACCAAATTCAAGAGAAGGAAATTATGTTACCTCCCGTAGTGGGATAAGAATTAGTGATGATTGTTGTAGAAGTTTAGGGTTAATTCCAAATAATGGTAATTGTTTATATCCAAAAATTAATCCTGGTAGTGTTTTAACAATAGAAGATCAATTATATTCACCTGATAGTGAACAAATATTACCAGTACAACAGAGTTATGGACCTAAATCATTACAAAAGAATAATAACACTCTTAACACTATAGACGTAAAGGTGTTAGGTAGATCTAATTATATTCCTAAAAACAGTTCTAACTCACTGATTATTGGTGATAATAACTCTTTAATACGTAATACTAAAAATACATTAGTTATTGGTAATAATATTACTCCATTAGTTGAGAATTCTCTATATATAGGAAATGTTTATATTGATGAGAATGGTGAAATTAATAATAACAAACTATATATTGTTGATAGTGGACAAGATACTGTGATTAATTTAGATAAAACGAATTTTATAGATATAATTGATGGTGGTGAGAACTCTGTTAGAAATCTTGGTGGTGATTCTAAGACTAGACCGATAATAATGAATTCAGATAACACATCAACTCAAATATAAAAACAGATAAGTAAAAATAATATTTTAAAATAAAAGATATGTCAGATAAAGTAGAATATTCAAGACTTTTATTAAAACGTTCAACACAAACAGGCGTTGAACCAACGGTAACGAGTGCAACAACATTAAATCAATTAACATCAACTGATTTATTGGACGGTGAAATGTTTTTAAATACTACAGATAAAAGGGCGTTTGTTCGATTAGGTAACACAATTGAAGAATTTTCTTTTACTGTTACTGGTGGTACAACATATGAGTGGACAACATTAGATATCGGAGCGTGGGATATGGATAATATAGCCAATTTGAATGTACCTCACGGATTAAATTCTGTGGAGTTTTCCAGTATAGTAAACTTAGATTTTACGTTAGTAGATGATGGTGGAACGACTTTCTATAGTTCAAATCATCCAGATGTATATTCAACTTTTGATAGTACAAATATCACATTAAGAAGAACTAATGGAGGATTTTTTGATAGTGGTAATTTCTCATCAACAGGAAGTACTAGAGGTACTATATCCTTTTCATATAATCCAGTTTAATTAATTTAAAATTATGGCACAAACTGCACAGATAAACGTTAGTATCGATACTAAAAACGCAATTAAGAGTATTGGTGAACTAAATAATGAAATTGGTGATTCGATTGTAACCGTAAGAGACTTACAGATGGCAGTTGATGCCTTACAAGACGAATTGGAAACCACTGAGGTGGGTACCGAAAGATGGAAGGAATTAAAACAGGCCTATATCGATGCCAATACAGAATTAAAAAATTATGAACTATCAGTAGAATCATTAGATAACGAACAATTCGCTGGTGAATTGAAGTCTGTAGTAGGTGGATTAACCGATATGGCTGGCGGTTTGGCGTTGGTTGGTGTGTCAGGACAAAAAATGGAGGAACTCGTTCAAACGTTTGCACAAGTAGAAGGTGCAAGTCGACTTGTAACTGGTGCGATGGACACATTTACTTCGGGACAAAAATTGATGACTGCAATAACCACTAGAGCAGCAAAAGCGCAACAAGTATTATCCGCAGCAACACTAAAAGGTGGGATTAGTGCTAAGGCAGCATCAGTAGGGATGGCGATACTAAACTTTGTTATGAACCTCAATCCTGTTTTCTTGTTAATTACAGGTATTGCCGCATTGACTGCTGCATTGGCGTTCTTCGTACTTTCAAGTAATGATGCTGCGGAGGCAAATGAGAGACTTAATGCATCGATGGAAGCGCAGAACAAATTAACTGCGGTACAAAGAGATTTAAGAAAACAGAATCAACAACTAATAAATAATGATTTAAATAATCAAAAGAAAATATTAGAAGGGGAGAAAAAATTACTTGAAAGTAAAGAAAATTTAACACAGGCGGATAAAGATAGAATATCTGCGATAGAGGATGAAATAATTTCCTTAGATAAGTTGCAAGTAGTTGCAATTAAAGAAGAGGCGGTTAAACAAAATCAGGAGAATACACAATTGATTTTAAATCAATTCAACTATTTAAAGAATGCGATTGCGGCGACAGATTATGAGGATGGTGTAAATGACATTAACTATGATCAGGCGATTAGAAAAACTAATGAGTTACGAGATCAATTTGTTAATGCAGGTGTTGAATTAAGAAAAACTGAGGATGTGGAGGCGTACCAAAAAACTCTTAGTAGTTTAACAAACAGTGCGGCGATGTTATCCAAAGAATTCTCTATCTTAAATTTAGAATTAGGTGATGCGGAACAAGAAGAATGGAAGAATACAATAGAAGGTGCGGATAAGTTAGTTGATTCTTTAAAACAGGCGAATACTCTTGCAGGTGAATATATTACAACAATACAAGATGAAAAAACTACTGAGGTTTTACAAAGTCAGTTAGAAATAGAAAAAGAGGCGAATGAACAAAGAGATCGTGCGAGGAAGGCGTTAGAAAGACGAAAAGAACTTTTACAATCAATTGACGATTTAATTAGGAGAGAGAGAAACGCAATTAATGAGTTAGAACAAGTTAGGGCACAATCGATTGAGGATGAAACTGAAAGGAATTTAAAATTAAATGAATTACGATTTGGTGCGGAAAGAGATAAACTAATTGAAGGAGCAATTAAACGAGAAGAGGCAGCATTACAAGAAAAGTTTGTTAATGGTAGAATTAATGAAGAAGAATATAGAGAATCAATAAATGATTTATATGAAAATGGTGCTGACTACTTATTGGATGTTGAAAAAGAACTTTTAGAAGAAAAGAAAAAAGTATATAAAGAAGAGGAGGAGGAAATACTAAGATTACAACAAGTAAGAGTTCAACAGGCAAAAACTACTTCGAAACAGATTGATGTAATAAATCAAGATACTACAAATACTCTTTTAGAACAAGAAAAGGAAAGACGTATCTTTGAGGCGGAACAAACGATAAAGGACGAAAGAAAACTACAAGAAGAGTTACTTAAAATTAATAAAGAGTTTGCGGATAAAGAAATCAAACAGATTCAGGATACTTTACAAAGTGAGGTTGATTTAAGAACTGCACAGTACCAACAAGATTTGTTACAGAAGGATTTAACAACAGAAGAAAAAAGACTCATTGAGGAACAATATAATAATGATATTGTCAATTTAAACGCAGACGCACAAAGTCAAATTCAAGATGTAATTCGAAGTACAGTAGAGGCAGTTAGTCAAAGTACTTTAGTACTTACGGAACAACAACAACTAATATTTGATTCTGTTGTAAGTGGTATCCAACAAAGTTTAGATATAATGAATCAAATTTTTGATGAGGTTGCAGAAAGGGCGGCGTATCGTAGAGAAAATGAATATGAAAAAGATACTGAAACATTAAATCAACAACTCGCTAATAGAACTTTAAGTGAAGAGCAATATAATGCAAAACTCGCAGAGTTAGATCAAAAAAAGGCGGCAGAAGAATTAAAGGAAAAAAGAAGACAATTTAAATTAAATAAAGCCAATAATATTACTGAAGCAATTATTTCAACTGCACAGGCAGTACTTCAAGGATTGGCTGCAGCACCACCACCTGTAGGTCCAATTTTGGCGGGTATCAATGGTGCGTTAGGTGCAATTCAAATCGGAGTTATTTCTGCACAACAATTTAGAGCGGCAAGAGGAGGTATTGTACCGGGTGCACCATCTGAAGTTGATAGTGTATCATCATTACTCGCACCCGGAGAAATGGTTATTAACTCTAATTCATCTCAAATGTTCGCAGGTCTTTTAAGTGCAATCAATGAATCTGGCGGCGGAGTACCTTTAGTGCCATCTACATTAGATAAAGGAACATCTGGAGGTAATACTAATAAATATGAAGAAAATAATAAACAACAAACCATTAAGGCTTATGTTGTTGAAACTGAGATATCTGATAAACAAAAGAAAATTAGAAGGATAAAGGAAAATTCTGAATATTAATCTAAAAGTAAACTAAAATAAAAAAAAAATATTTAAAATAAAATTACTATGTCAGAAAACAAAGAAAAAAAGTTACCCTTAGTATATTTAGAAATTGACTTTGATGATATGCAAAGTGGTGTAGACGCAATATCTTTTGTAGATATGCCTGCCACAGAAGTAGAATGGAAAATGTTCTCTAAAGAATCAAAACAAATATTTGAAAAAAATGAGGTGGAAAGAATATTAACAGGACCTGTTATGTTGGCGGAAACCCCTATTATTCGTTTTTCTCCTTTTATTGGTGAGTATTTCATCAAATTCAGTGAAAAAACCATTTCTCAAATGATGAAAAAGTATTTCAAAGAGAATAAAATACATAAAGTGAACGAACACCACGATTCTAAAAGACAAGTTAAAGATGTTTATATGATTGAGTCGTTTATTGTAAACGAACGAACTAAAACGAATATCTTTGATGTTCCCAATGGGACTTGGATGGCGTCTTTCTTTGTTGAGGATGAGGATTATTGGAATAATACTGTGATGAGTGGTGAGTTCAAAGGTTTTAGTTTGGAAGGAATGTTCTCAGAAGTTTTTGAAGATGAATTAATCGAACAAGTATATTCTAAAATAGATAAAATGTTAGAACATCCTGATGAGGAATTTGTCTACGATGAAATAAAACGAATTTTAAATATTAAATAATATGAAAGAATATGTTTTAATGATTTTAAGTGTGTTATTCGTTTATTTTACACCTGTATTACCTCTTTTAATATTAGTATCTGTATTTATATTCTCTGATACATTATTAGGACTATATACTGCGAAGAAATTGAAAAAAGAGATTACTTCAAGAAAATTGGCGAGAATAATAACAAAATTAATAATTTACACATCTGCGATGTTACTAATATTTTTATTAGACAAGTTGGTTTTTGGAATGTTTATCGACACACCATTTATAATCACAAAATTAGGTGCGGGTGTATTATGTTTTATTGAGGTATTTTCAATGGATGAAAACATAAGAAAAATTAATAAAGATAGAGGATTGATACATTACATCACAAAATCTTTTGATTTCATTAAAAACATAAAAGATAAGTTCAATACTTCTGTAAACGGTTAAAAGTAAACAAATAAACAATAATAATATTTTATGTTAAATAATTAATAATATGAATAAGAAAATAGTAATAGAAAACATCAAAAAATTTTTCACATCAGAAGAAGAAAATGTGAATTTTGTAGATGTTAAAATCGAAGATGGTAAGATTATCAGAGTAAGTGATTTAAAAGAAGGATCTGAAATTAAAGAGGTAACTGAAGATGGTGTAATCGATCTAGAAGATGGAGAATATGTTTCTGTTGACGGTTTAGTTATTACAGTAAAAGACGGTCTTATTGAGTCTATTACTGAAAAAGAAATGGAAGATACCGAAGAATTAGTTGAAGAAGAGGTAGAAGTTGAAATGGAAGAGGAAAAAGAAGTAGTAGAAGTTGAAATGTCTAATGTAATGAGAACTGATGGTGTTGCCATTTATTATGAAGGAACAGAATTGGTTGAAGGAACTCCTTTATTCTTAGATGAAGAAATGACAGAACCTGCGCCAGACGGACCTCACGATTTAGAAGGTGGTACTTCAATCGTTATCGAAGACGGTAAATTGGTTTCTATTGAAGAAGTGGTAGAAGAAGAAGAACTCGGATATAAAGAAAAAGAAATGGAAGAGATTTTTAATTCTATCAAATCTATGAAAGAGGAATTAGAGAAATTAAAACAAGAAAATAATGAATTCAAATCTAAGTTTAATAAGTTCTTAGGAGAACCATCCGAAGAATCTACTGTTAAAGAAAAGATTTCGTTCAATAAAATTAGTAGAGAGGAAAAATTGAAATTCTTCTCTAAAAAATAATAATAATAATTAAAAAAATTTAAAATTATGAGTTTAAATGTAAGTGATTTAACAACTTATACAGACGAATTGAAAATGGAATTAATTCGTAAGTCAGTACTAGAGGGAAGAACAACTAGTTTGATTACAATTCAGCCTGATGTAAAGTCAAGTGCGTCGATAAATATTATCGATTCTGATTTGGTAATGCAAGCAGGAGCGTGTGGATGGAACGAAGATGGTTCTACAATCTTAACGCAAAGAGACCTTAGTGTATGTCCTTTGAAAATTAACGAATCTATTTGTTTAGATACATTAGAACAGTATTACACACAAAAAATGATGAATCCTGGTTCATATAACACAGAGATGCCATTCGAACAAATCTTCACAGAAGAAAAAGCATCTAAAGTAAATGCAACTATCGAAGACATCATCTGGAAAGGTGACACAGTAAGTGGGGTAGGTAACTTA
>Ga0070745_1001198_pt1 | contig 14583 bp, 16 predicted proteins | sample VirMetDEL_Mar_4_FD_77438 | JGI IMG/M metagenome (GOLD analysis project Ga0070745, IMG submission 77438) | Aqueous microbial communities from the Delaware River and Bay under freshwater to marine salinity gradient to study organic matter... | ecosystem: Environmental > Aquatic > Marine > Coastal ...
AAGGCTAATATACGAAATCTTGGTTAATCTGAAAATTTAAAGTGTTAAAAAGTGTTAAAATTCTGAGGGCTCTTCGACCAACACATCGATGATCTCGAGTGTCTCATTGTTAATGTAGATGGTCACTTCAGCCATTTCGCCGTCGAGCTCGTCTACTCCGCAAGAGTATGAAACTCCACTAAACTTACTGCTTTCGTCGTAGTGATCGAAGTAGAAGCCAGGAAACATCTCCTCTTGGGCTTCGATCAATGCTGTTTGGATTTTGTCTTGTGTCATTGTGTATTGATTAGTTAAACATCCAATTAGACTCTTCGCGCGTGGTAACTGTAAGCACCTTGATCATGTCGCCTATTATAGTGACACCTACGCGGTGATTGTAATCTAACTTGATTCGCATTACGTCTTTATTAAACTTAAGCTTTTCGATAGACTGTGTAATATCGAGACCGTTAGTTATTATTTGATTGATCAGCTGCTTGTATTTTTTAACAACTTTAGGTTGCAGCTTTCGTAATTGCTTTTGGACTTTTTTGTCTTGAATAACTTGCATTGATTAATGATTAACGTTACATAGCTAATATACGAAATCCTGGTTAACCTGAAAATCTGAAATGTTAAAAAGTGTTAAAATTCATATGAATACATAGGTATATCTTACTATATGGAACTCAAGATCAATACAGATGACGGCAGCTACGCATTCCCGAAGCCACGTATTAGCCATTGGAAACTGGTTCAAAAGTGGTCACAGGACATTGACAAGTGGGGCTTTCTTATAGCCTTGATCACTGAGTGTCCACTTGAAGTGGCTAATGGCCTTAGCTTTGAAGTCCAAGGCTTACTGCTCAGTAAGTTTATAGAACAGTTTGAGGATCGACAGCCATCGACTAAAGATTTTACTAAGTCAACCTTTGGTGAGTTTATAGACTTAGACCTGTGGCTTAGTTTAGGCTTAGAGGACAATATGAGTCAAATCTGTGAGACCATCTTTAATGATCCTGATCCACTGTTTAACGAAAGCTTTAACACCATCTTAGCAGCTGCTGAGTGGCGAATGCAAGTTTACAGAGACTATGATGAGTTCTTTGGCCTATCAGAGTATGAGAAGGCCATCGAAAGAGGCGTAGAGATAGAAGAGACACAACCAACTCAACAATCATTGCAGTTAGCTTGGTATGAGACTATCCAATTAGTGACTGATGGTAACTTACAGATGAGCGATTGGGTAGTTGATCAGCCTTACAAAAAGGTGCTTAACTGGTTAACTTGGAAAAAGAACAAGATAGAGCAACAAATGCTCGACCTTAATAAACGCAAAGTAGCATGACATACAAACAAATAATAGATGAGTTCTTTAACATCTGTAGAGATCACAAGATGATCAACACGTGGGGCTACGGTGCTCTATCAGACATAGTAGACCCTTACAACAGAGAAGAGTCGGATTATCCATACGCATTCTTAAACCCAACTAGTCACCAACTTGAGAGAGGTAAGTTGACAGTTAGGTTTAACCTAATCATGCAAGAACTAACAGCTGATACTGATGATGGTGTCATTCAAGGTCAGTCTGATGCCTTACAGTATATCAAAGACATCTTAGCACATTACTACTATGCTTTAGAAGACTATGACTTTAACCTTAACGTTAGTTTGACACCATTTAAAGAGCGCTTCGATGATGTAGTTTGTGGCATGACAGCTGCGATAGAGTTTGAGCTACCAGATATCTTAGACGATTGTATAACACCATTCAATGAGTAATTCAATAGACAACTTAGCAGATCAAATCAGAGACATAGGTCAGGACTTGGCTCCTGACTTAATGGAACTCATAGGCCGAGCACTCGACGTAGAGATAGCTCGCTGGCAGTCTCAGGCACCTGTCGATACTGGTGCTTTAAAGGCTTCGATCCAAAAGAGAATGATTGACCCTTACACGTGGGGTGTCTCTTTCTTAGAGTATGGTCTGTATCAAAACTTTGGTGTTATGGGTACTAACAATGCTACATCGCAAATAGGTGTAGCTGGCTTCGTTAGTGCTGAAGACAGACCATCATCAGGTGACAAGTATGGCTTTAAATCATCGATGATCGGCGGTAAACTACCTTTCGGTGTCAGAGTCGCTATCGCACGCGATGGCATCAACGCTAATCCTTGGTTCGCAGCGACTGACCAACAGTTAGATCAAATATTACAAAGAGTGGCTGATAGAGCCTTACAATCAACACAGTTATAATCATGGCAACACCACAACCAACACCAGAGATACAAGCAAGTCCAGGCACTTGGAACTTAGCATATGGTCCTAACCAATTTACAGTTGTTAACACTGGACCTGGCACACCTAAGTTTGTGCTACAGATATGGACTGCTGACGGCATAACTAAGATCGCAGAGGTCAGACAGCAAGGCAACTTAGCTGGCGTAGCCCACTTCGATGTAGCTAAGATACTACAAGGTCAAGTTATAGGCAACCAGTCATTAACTGGTGAGCAAATCGATATAGTTACCAGTGAGAATGAAGTGTTTGAGTATATCGCTAAAGCTGGCTTTGTTAACAACCAAGGCATCGCTGTTATAACTGATGAAGTCACAGGCTATAAAGTTATCAATGGTCGTAAAAGATTCGACGATCTTACTTGGGCTAACCAAACTCAATGGATCTCAAGATACACTCAACAAGGTAGTGGTCTACACACAAGAACCAGACAAGCTGACTGGTTAACTGACTGGAATAACTTTAAGAATATTAGCTCATTTACAGATGGTGTGCCAGCTGGTCTTAACAACGATACTCAAGTGCAAGTGCACGATATAGAGCCAACAGACTACTTTACTCTGTCAGCTATCAATGAGGCTCAATTAGAAACAGGAGGCGCTGATGATGCATTACCTATCGGTAGATTTAGAATAGTTAGCTTTAATGGCTCTACACAGCTCGATGATATTACAGTAGACAACCTACTTGGTGATGGCGGTGGTCCTAACTATGTTCAATGTATAAACCAACCTAACGAGCAACCTTATTGGTGTCTCAGCTTTCCTTGTGGACCAGCTCAAATCTTCTTGAGCTCTGGTTGGACTCACTACTATGTGTGGGCTGTTCCAGTGTCTACTACTATTATAGGCTGCACTGGTTTATATCCTATGCTATACGCACATAGATTTAATCGCTACGAAGGTGAGTGCAATGACTACTCACACGTTCAAGTTAGCTGGCTCAACTCTCTTGGCTTTAGAGACTACTTTAGCTTCGATAAACGCCACGATCAAAACTTGACTGTCAAGCGTAACGAATACTACGAAGTGCCAGGCACGTGGAACTCAGGCAACTTTAACATCAACAACTACGATAGAGGTCGTAGAGTTTTCTCACAACAAGTCGAAGAGACCTGGACTCTTACCTCACGCTATCTTACTGAGGACGAGTATTTGTTCTTAAAGAATATGATACTTAGCCCAGACATTCAGGTGCGCTTCGAGGCAGTGCCTGAATACAGCTCAGACGAATGGATGGCTGCAACTATACAAACAAGTCGTTGGACTGATCTTAGCTATCGTAAACAAAAAATGTTTCAGATGCAACTCGAGATCAAGATAGCCAATAACATAGAAACACAAAGAGGATAATGGTACAACTTAAAGTTCAAGACACGTTCTTAGACCTCTATCAAGAGGAACCTCTCAAGCTAAACTTTAGCATAGAGGACATTACTGATGCTCAAGCTAGGTCTATATTCTCTCGTTCGTTTAGAGTGCCAGCTACAAAGGTCAACTATGAGTTTTTTAAAACTGCTTTTATGGTCAATGGCATAGACTTTGACGTAACTCAAAGATACGATGCTACTATCTTAGTCGATGGCAACGAGTTTAGACGAGGCCAATTAAGACTTGAAAAGATCTTCAATGATGGCGCAGGCAACAACATAGACTATCAGTGCCTTTTCTTAGGTGAGACTACAGACTTCGGTTCTTCAGTAGGTGACAAGACACTATGTCAGTTAAACTTAGGCTTAACACACGATTTTAGTTTAGATAATATCGAAGCGTCATGGCAAGCATACCCAGAAGGTGGCGTCAATGATGGCTTACTCAACGGCGATGTATTATATCCACTCATAGACTTTGGCAATACTTATGATGAAGATGGTAACCCAGAACAAAGCAAGATAGCTTACCAAGACTCATCAGGTCATCATACAGTCTTTACCTCTGATCCTATCAACTACACTCGATTCAAACCTATGATTAGAGTTAAGAAAGTGATGGAGCAGATCTTTGAAGAAGCTGGTTATACATTTACTTCTGACTTTATGGACTCAGAAGACTTTTTACCTATCTACACTTCAGCGTGGGGTAATGAGACTAACATCAACTCACCGTTAGGTACTGCGAACGCAGCTCGAATACAAATGTATATTGAAAAGTATCTAACACCTTCTGACCCAGGCACTATACCTTACGATAGAATAGTACAAGATCCTGGCAACAACTTTAACGAGGCTACATTTAGTTACGTATGTCCTGTCGACAGCACAGTAGCTGATCCTTATCAGTTGTATCACTATACTACTATGAAGTATGCAGCTCATCCATCTGGTACTCTTATAGCTGCAATAGGTGTCCAAGTTAAACACGTGGAGGCCTTAACAGGAGTTGAGACTATTATCAAAAGTGGATCAGATACCTCTAATAGTGGTTACATAGACTACTTTACTTTAGAGAACCTAAGTTTTAACGCTAACACAGCACTTTTAGCAGCAGGTCATCCAACTGGTGACATTAATGCTGGTGACTCGTTTAAAGTTACTTATACTCCGCTTAATTGCTTCTTTTTGTCAGTGCTTGCTAGTTGGCTTTGGGTCGAAGAGACACCAGGTCAAATGGAGCCATCTACTATGTTTGATTGTGACTACAAGCAGATAGACTTTGTTAAGGATGTGTTAACCAAGTTTAGATTAGTTATGGCTCCTGATAGAAACATACCTAACAACTTTATTATAGAACCTTGGAGCAACTACATAGCTACTGGTGGCTACTATGATTGGACTGACAAGATTGCACTTAACAAAGACATGATTATAGAGCCTACGTTCTACTCACAATCATCGAGAATAGTCTTTGAAGACAAACGAGATGGTGATTGGCTTAATACTCTTAACTTTGAGCAGTTTGATGAAACCTTTGGTACACTTATCTTTGAAAGTGGTAATGATCTGCTTAAAGACACTCGTAATATCAAGACTAACTTTGCAGCTTCGCCTTTAACTATAATGGAAGGCACTCTATACAGTGATAATACACCGTTGCTGCAGCCACACACTCACACAGCTGAAGACACTTATATAGCTCATAACCCTATCAAGCCTATAACTAGAATATTATATTATAATGGGTTAAGAACATTTACTGGTAATGGCTCAACACATAATTATTACGTATGTCCTAGTCCATATGATGCTGACTTTGATCCTAACTGTGGTGGAAATAACGATGGCAGAGCGTATACTCAGTATAGTTTAGTCACATCGCACCAAGATTGGCCTACAATTGGCAACTCAATAGACTTACACTGGCAAGTAGAACAAGGCTACACTCGTCAACCTACTACAGGTCGATCATGTTACGATCAGTTTTGGTTACAGTATATCAATAACTTGTATGATCCACAAGCTAGAACAGTTACCTATTATATAGAGCTAAATAGTGTCGACCTACAAGACTTTACGTTCGATGATATAATCTTTATCAAGGACACTTACTACTACGTGCAGAAGATCACGGATGCACTTGTAGGTGAGCGATCTTTGGTTAAAGTAGAGTTGGTTAAACTACTCGATGTAATCTTAATACAGAATGCACCACCAGTTGATCCATCGCAGCCAACGTGGAACCTAATTAACCAAGAGTTTGGTCAGATAGACACTGAATGGGACGAACTATAAAGTTCACAGACAAATTAAAGTATATCCTATAGTATGGCTAATGCTAACATAAAGATAGAGATAGATGGCGTTGAGTATGCTGTCACTCAAATAGACAAGCTAGCGCAAGCTACTGAAGGTGCAGCTGAGGCTACTGATGACTTGACATCTGCTCAAGAAAAGAATGCCAAAGAGACTAAAGAGGCAGCTTCAGAGACTGGCTTCTTGACTGATAAGTATGAGGATCTCAAGAAAACCTTTGGTAAACTACAAGCTGACTTTAAGTTAGCTACTAAAGGCATCAAGACTTTCTTTACATCGGGCACTCAAGGTGCTAAGCTGCTAAAGGTTGCATTTGCCTCTACAGGTATCGGTCTACTTATCGTAGCAATCGTAAGCCTCATAGACTACTTTAAGGACACCGAAGAAGGTTCGAGAGTGCTTACGGTTGCTTTCGAATCAGTTGGTGTCATCATCAATATGTTGATTGATAGTATCGCTAACTTCGGTAAAGGTTTAGTAGAGGCATTTACTAATCCTAAAGAGGCTATTATGGGCTTCTACGATACTTTAAAGGCATTTGTGATCGACAAAGTCGAACAACTTATCGAAGGTATTGGTTTATTAGGCGAAGCTATTGGTGCTGTCTTTGAAGGTGAGTTTAGTAAAGCTGCTGACTTAGCTGCTGAAGGCTTTACTAAAGTTGCTGATTCAGCATTGGCTCTCAATCCAATGACAGCTGTAGCATATCAGTTAGGTCAGACTATTATCAACGATGTAGTGCCTGCGGTGACTCAGGCAGTGACTGCCACAAACAATCTGGTTAAAGCCCAGCGTAATCTAAGAGATCTACAACAAGAACTTATAGTTCAAAATGCAGAGCTGACCAAAGAGCTTGAATTAAACCAAAAGATAGCTGAAGATACTACGCTCAGTTACACCGAAAGAGCTGAAGCATTAGACAGAGTTAATGAGGCTAACATTAAGTTGGCTCAGAATGCAGCTAAAGAGGCACAAGCTAACGAGAATGCTATTCGCCAAGAACTTGCATTAGCTGACGCTTATGAAGAAAAAGAAGAACTACAGACTAGATTAGCTGAAGCCATCGCTGAGCGTATCTCACGTGAAACTGAGCTACAAATCAAACAACAAGAAGCTGCTAAGCTTAGTAGAGAGTTAGACCAGGAAGAGCTGGACAGAAAACAATCTATTAGCGATGCAATCAATAGTCTACGATTAGAAAACATCGAGGATGAGCGCGAGGCAGCTCGAGAGGGCTTACGTATCGCCGAAGAGGCAGCTGTTAAAGAGTTAGAAACACTTAGAGCTTCAGAAGAAGAGATTGCAGCACTTAGAGCCCAGTTTGGTGAGTCAAGACGTCAACTTGAGGCTACTTTTGCTGAAGAGGATGCAACACTACTCGATGAAAAGCTACAAAGAGAAGAACAAGCTGCTGAGTTCTTGAGACAACAAACCTTGGATACTCAACAAGCTGAGATCGATGCACTTAGACTCAAGTATGAAGAGCAGATTGCTTTAGCTGGTGAGAACACTGACTTAGCTGCGCAACTTGTAGAGCAAAGAGAGAAAGCTATTGCTGCAGTCGAAGACAAGTATAGAGATGAAAAGGTTGACAAAGACAGAGCTGCTCAACAAGCTGCAGTCCAAAATGGTTTAAAGCTAGCCTCAGCTGGTTTACAAGCTATCGCAGCACTTAACGAGGCTGCAGCTGGTGAGTCTGAAGAAGAGCAAAGAAAAGCCTTTAACAGAAACAAGGCACTACAGATTGGTCTAGCTACTATCCAAACAGCACAAGCTGTGACAGCTGCATTGACAGCAGGTGGTAACCCACTTAAGTTAGCAACTGGTGCACAGTTTGTCGAAGCAGCTATCGTAGCTGCAAATGGTTTGGCTCAGATCATCAAGATTAAAAACACTCAGTTTACTGCAGCTGGTGGAGGCGGTGGAGGTGGTGATGTAGGCACTACTGGTGGCACAAGACCTACCTTTAATGCTCAAGCTAGTCTGTCTCAACTAAACGAGTCGACTGCATCACTACAAGATCCTGGTCAAGCTATAGGACCTGGACAACTAAGCTCAGGTCAAGCTGCACCTATCAAAGCATACGTAGTAGCTACTGAGATGACGAGCCAACAAGAGGCCAACAGAAATATAGATAACTTAGCTAAACTCTAATGGAAAATATAGACAGAATAGTAGAACTCGAAGTAGACGTTGATGGTATCGACGTTGAAGAATTAGGAGTTGATGTAGTCAGCTTCGTAGATGAGCCAGCAATAGAAATGAACTGGGTCGCTTTTAACAAAGAGCAGTTCGTAACACCTAATGCAGGTGAAGATGAAGCCCAATTTATAGGTCGCTGTATGTCAGCACTAGACTCTGAGTTTCCTGATGAAAACCAAAGATTAGCTGTTTGCTATTCATATTGGGAAGATGAGATGATGAACGATATGACTCAAGAGCAGCGTTTAGTTTATCAATGGGCTAAAGAGTGTGGCGAAGACATTACTGCTGACTTTACTCAGATCAATCTAAATCAAGAAGGCTTCTCAACTATATCAGATATTAGAGATGCTATCGTAGGCTTAGATATACTTGGTAAAATGGGTATAAAGAAACGCGAACAAGCTCAAGTAAGATACCAATACACTGGACCATCAGCTGAACGTGGCTTTTGTAAAGCTATGATGGGTTTAAACAAGATGTATTCTGCTGAAGATATGCAAACTTTAGAGTCTCGATTGAGTTCTATAAACCCAGGTATGGGCCCTGATGGTCGTAACAGATACAGTGTCTTTAGATGGAAAGGTGGAGTTAATTGCCGCCATTTTTGGTCTCGTCTTTTATTATACAAACCTGAAGGCAGTAACAAAGTGCTTATGATTAATGAAGGACCTGCACAAGGTGACGCTGGTAAGTCTAACAACAGAAACTCACCTTCACCTACTGGTGCTACAGCTAATAATGCTAGCTTGAGATTCTCTACAATAGACGATGAAAAGAGAATAGTAGCTGGTCCATTGATGATCGCTAACAAGATGATTTTGAGAAGAGATCCTGATGGCTCACCTTACTATGTCTACTTTAAAGCTGATACTATCAGAAAGATACAAGAAAAGTGGAGCAGAAACCAAGCTCACAACAGAACCGACGTTCAACATAACGGTGAAGTCACTGAGACTAACACTCTACTTGAGCAATGGATCGTAGAAGACCCACAATTTGACAAGAGCAGATACTATGGCTTTGAGCCATTAAGTAAAGGCACTTGGTTCGGTGTTTATAAAGTCAATGATGATCAAACTTGGCAAGACATAAAAGCTGGTAGACTAAATGGTTTTAGTATCGAAGGCAGTTTCACTGAATCAGCTAAACAAGTCCAAGAAACTGAAGATGATAAAAAGTTGAGACAGATACTCGACGTACTAAAAAAAGTCAATGACTAATGGACAAAGATCTACAAGCCAATATAGTTTCTGCATCAGCTTTAGGTGCATATCTAATGAATATTGAGACTATCTTAACAGTATTAGTCTTAGCAACTGCACTCATCTTTAATGTGTATCGCATCTACCAAATGCATCGCAAGATTAAAGACAATGACTAAAGTGCAGTATATGCCAGATTTTTGTCATATTGATAGATAAGTATATCCTTAAACAGTGGCTATCGTAGCCTAAAAATATATTTAACCACATGGAAGCTAAAGAAGCAATTACCAAGATTAAGGTTCTACTCGGACTAGAGCCAAACGAAGTAGTCGAGGTTCAATTCGCTGAGCTAACTTTGGTTGATGGTACTACTGTAAGAGTAGACGGAGAACCTGAAGTAGGTAAGGCACTTGTTGTCGTTACTGAAGAAGGTGAAATTCCAGCACCTGAGGGACAACATCAAACCACCTCGAATTTGCTAGTAACCGTCGATGCTACAGGAACCATCACTGAGTTGACTCCAGTTGAAGTTGAAGCTGAAGACGAAAAAGAAGAAGTCGAGGTTGTAATGGAGGAAGAAGAAGAGGTTAAGGTCGAAATGACCGAAGAAGACAAGAAGAAAGTCGAAATGGCTGACGCTCTTGTTGATACCTTACTACCTTACCTTGAAGTCATCGACGAGATGAAGGACAAAATGTCCAAGTTCGAGACTCAACTCGAGCAAATGTCTGCTGAGCCTGCGGCTAAGAAGATTAAAAGAAACGAAAACTTTCAAGACGTGCGTTCATCACGCGTAGACCGTCTAGTAACCCTTAAAAAAACCAAATAAAAGATGAGCTATAATTTAGTAGATCTCAATACTTACACAGATGAAATGAGCTTTGAGCTTGTCTCAAAGGCAGTATTGCAGACAAACCTTATGGAATATGCTACCATCAGAAGCGGTCTTCGCGCTGGTAATGTAGCTATTAACCTTTTGGATGCTGACATCAGCGTTCAAGACAGAGCATGTGGATGGGACAATAATGGTACCATGACATTCTCACAAGTAGTAATCGACATCGCAGAAAAGCAGTCAAAGCAAGAACTTTGCCCTACTGATCTTCGTGATTACTACCTATCAGAAAGACTAAGCGCTACTGCTTACGCTGAGGAAGTGCCTTTCCCAGAAGTTGTTTCTAACCTATTCGTAGAGAAGATCAAGAACTGGAACGAAAACTACTTGGCAACAACTGCAATGGAAATTGCACAAAATGCTATTGCTTTAGGTGGTACTTGCCCTAACGCTATCACTACTACTGCTACTCCTGATGTAAATAACATTGTTGGTATCGTTCTTGACTTGTTCGACGCTATCGATGAGTCAGTTAAGATGAGAGATGACTTGGTCGTTTTGATGGCACCACACAACTTTGCACTTCTACGCAGAGCATTGGTTGCACAAAACTACTTCCACTACAACCAAGGTCAAGGCACTCAAGACGAGTTGATCATCCCAGGTACTAACATGAAGGCTGTTCAAGTTACTCTAACCGATCCAGCTGGTGAGTACTACAACTCTATGATTGCAGGTCCTTCTAAAGATCTTGTCATAGGTGTTGGCCTTGAAGATGATTTCGATCAGCTACGTATCTTCTACGATCAGTCAAATGACGTAGTTAAGGTAATGGCAGCTTGGAGAATCGGTGTTAACTTCGTCGATGTTTGTAAGTGGAGCTGGTTCACAGCAGCGTAATCTATACCTAACCTAACCGTACACCTGTACAATTAAAAAAACCTTTATATCATGGCTTGTAACCTAACAGAAGGACTAACACTTGGATGTAAAGATTCACAGGGCGGTATAGAATACCTATACATGGCAGATTTGCCATCAGGTGCAATTCCAATAGTCGATGGTGATGACATCATCACTGGCTATCAGGATGCAGCTGGAGACCCAGTGGCTCTTACTTTCTTTAAGTTTGAAGTCCCAAAACAAACAAGTGGTTTAACCACGACCATCAACGCTGATAATGCAGCAGGAACTGTATTTTACGATCAAGCTGTAACTTTTGTTTTCAACAAGATTACTGCTGACATCAGAAACCAGATCCTTCTGATCGCACAAAACCCAAGAATCTTTGTAGTCGTAAAAGACGGCAATGGTTTATTCCACGGAGTTGGTGCAACTAGAGGCGCTGAAATCTCTGCAGGCACTATGCAAACTGGTGTTTCATATGCAGACAGAAATGGAGGAGAACTAACCATCACAGGTTTGGAACCCGATCCACCTTATATCGTAACTCCTGCTTTCGTAGGCGAATAAGAGTGACCATTATATACATAGAAAGAGAGGGACCAAGTGTCCCTCTTTTTTTCAATTAGACTTTTAAGTATATCTTATAGTAGAAAACACATTATTTAGCTAATGACGATCTACTTTTTACCTCAAGATAGCGAATTTTTATGGGAAGACATAACCACATTATGGGAAGCAGTACTTCCTAATTGGGAAGAGTTGGTCTCAGCAGAAACAGCCTATAGATTTTACTTAAATCAATCGGTAACTGATTGGCCAGTTTGGAAACTAAGACTTACCTCTAACTTTGGTAATAAGCAGATTGAGGTCGCAGGTACTCAGCTTGAGTGGGATATGACGCTCCTAATTAACAACGATAGATACAGTGAGTGGTCTATTACATCTAATGCAGATCAAGAGGCTCAGCTAGATATGCAAGGCTTTTGGCAATATCAAGTATTAGGAGGACCAGACACTGACAATCTAATAAACTTAGCACAGGGTATGACTAAAGTTGTTAACGCATCTTCAAAGAAGTTAGATGAAAAGCCTAAATATGTTGGACCTAACCCTAATGCTGAAAGCTATATAATATACTAATATAACATGCAAAGATACGTATTCCAAGCACACCAGTTCGATGCTATCAAGCTACCTATTATAGTCGAGAAAAAGACTAAAGATTGGGTTGACTTTGGTGAAAAGAACTTGTACCCTGATTTACTTATAGATCTACTTAATACATCAGCTATTCATCACACGTGTGTAGAGAGTAAGCAAGATGCCATCTTAGGTGAAGGCATCAAGTACTATGGTGATACTATAATGAACCAAGAAGATGAGACGCTGAATGACTTGTTTGAAAAGATAGTTAAGGACTACGTAGTCTTTGGTGGCTATGCTCTTAATATCATTTGGTCACGTGATGGCAACAAGATAGCTGAGATTTATCATATACCTTTCAATCACGTTAGATCTGGTAAAATGAACGAGGATGATGTAGTAGACCAGTATTGGTACTCAAGTGATTGGGCTAGATTTAGACAACAAAAGCCAGTTTCATATCCAGCTTACTCTCCAACTGACAATAAAGGTGATAACGCATCACAAATCTACTACTGTTTTGACTACACATTAGGTCAAAGCTTTTACCCTCTACCAGCCTACGTAGGTGCCATCAATGACATCGATATTGATGTGAGAGTCAGTCGCTTTCACTCCAGCAATCTGTCAAATGGCCTGGCACCTTCGATGCTATTGACCTTTAGAAACGGTATTCCTTCTGAAGACGAACAAGATCAAATTTGGCGTGACATCAACGATACTTTCGCTGGTGAAGATAATGCAGGTAGAGCATTCATCAACTTCTCAGAGCCAGGTAGAGAACCTACTTTGACACCTATTGAGAACGCTAACGATGACTACTATATTACACTTGAGCAACGTATTGTAAGTCGCATATTGACTGCACATCGCATAACTTCACCGAAGTTATTGGGCATTGTTGATGCATCAGGCTTCTCTAGCAATGCTGACGAGATTCAGACTGCATTTAATCACTTCTTAGGTACAGTAATAATCCCGGATCAAAAGAAGCTGCTCAAGAGCTTAAAAAAGATTATGAGAAGGTTCGGTCTAAATGTAAACTTAGAGATTGAACAAGCTTCGATTATGTATACAGTAGATGTCGAAGAGGTAGTTGAAGACAACATCGAAGATACAATAGAAACAAACCAAGAATAACTATGGCTACAGCATTATTTGTAACAGAAGAAAGACTTAAAGGATACACTGGTATCGATGAGAATGTTGATCCAAGCGACCTTTACCCATATGTTTTGCAAGTCCAAGACATCTATATAGCTCAGTCATTGGGTTCTAAATTATACAAAAGAATCAAAGATGATGTTGTCGACAATATTGTATCAGGTACGCCGATTGATCCAGATTATAAGACACTATTGGATGATTATATCACTCCAGTTGTTGTTCACTACGCTTATTGGAGCGCACTACCTCATCTTAAGTACAGAACGAAGAATAAAGGAGTTGTTTCAGGCAATTCAGAAGTGGCTGACACTATAACTTTAGAAGAACTTCAGTACTTGAGAAACAATATTAAACAAACAGCTCAATTCTATGACGAGAGGTTAAGAGACTACTTAGTTAATCACTCAGAGTTATACACAGAGTATACTAGCTACACTTCTAAAGATGGTATGGCACCTAATAGGTCAACTGCCTACTTTACTGGTTTGGTTATACCTGGCAAGTATAGAAAGTCTAGAGCTTGTGACTGTGGTGAATGTGAATACTGCACAGATGAAATCAACTAAGAAAACAGATAAAAATATTAACCTACTTAGACTATTTCTACAAAAGAAAGTTCAAGTAAAGGTTCAACCAACTAAAAAAACCAAGTGATATGGCTAGTTTAACAGGAAATCAAGTCGGTGCCTCTTATCTAGGCATCATCAAAACTTTGGACAACACAGCGATAACAGCTAGTCCTAAACAACTTAGCGATGGTGCAGGTAACGCATTGACAGTGTGTGCTAGCTCATCGTCTTTAATCTTTACAGGCACGGCTGACTTTTCAGCTGCTACAGTAACTGGTATACCTACTACAGATACAACCTATGATCTAGGTTCAGCTCAAAGTGCCAGCAACGTAAACCTTAACTTAACTGGTTCAGACGCGACAGTAGACACCATAACGCTTGTAGCAGGTTCTAATGTAACCTTAACTGATGATGGTTCTAATAATGTAACTATTGCTGTAGCTGCAGACACTGATACAACTTACGATTTAGCTTCAGCTCAAGCAGGATCAGATGTTAACGTAAATCTAACTGGCTCAGATGCTACTACAGATACTGTTAAGTTTGCAGCAGGAACTAATATTACACTAACTGATAATGGT
>Ga0070745_1001212_pt1 | contig 14491 bp, 16 predicted proteins | sample VirMetDEL_Mar_4_FD_77438 | JGI IMG/M metagenome (GOLD analysis project Ga0070745, IMG submission 77438) | Aqueous microbial communities from the Delaware River and Bay under freshwater to marine salinity gradient to study organic matter... | ecosystem: Environmental > Aquatic > Marine > Coastal ...
GAATCCGCATTGCCGTTGTCGCCGGCCGTTGTGGACCAGTCTAAGATTGAGACCATTGATTCACTCTGCTTCTGGTTGGAGTCCGCATATCAACAGGCGCTTAGATTCACGTTTGCCAGCACTTGCCGGCCGTGGTATCCGTCAAACCCTTGAATTGCATCTAAAACGTAGGTTGTTATGAGCCCTTTGCGAGAGCACTTGATCGGCACCGCCTCATTGCTGATCGGTGCCGTCTTTTGTCTCGGCACTTTTGCCGTTTACTCTGTTATTTACTGGTCACCCATATATGCCGCATTCGCCATTGTGGCGTTGATGGTCAGCACATTGATGATAGGAGCTGCTGGCTACACCAGAGCCCGCCATTTACTTGGCTTCGGCAACAAGAGAGACACCATTCAGCATGTGCTTGCAGCATCACTAATCGGATGCATGGCGGTTTCGTCCGCTCTTATCTATCTTCTTGGCTTGAGCCTGCAATAGCAGAGCCGTAACCGCCCGCTGATGGACTCTTGCGCAGCGTAATTTGCTGGCTCTTGGCCCTGTTCGCAACGTAACTGCCGGGTTTTACGATAGGCGTCCGAATGGTCTTAGCCAGTGAATTATAGAGCCTAGACATCAGAACGTTGTGCTTTGAAAACAGCTCCCGCTTCGCCTGAGTTTCAGCAGCCTGCGCCGCTAGCTCCGGGAAAATGCCTCTCACCACCGTCCCCGATCCTGATGGGTTTGGGTCTGGCGCGTTGACGACCTTCAGAGCCTCCACAAGTTTTCTGATCGTGCGAACTTCGCTAGGCTTGTATAATGTCTCCATTACGGATTTCTGGTTGTGCATTGCAGATCTGATGTTGCCGAGCAAAGCTTGCGGACCAAGCGTCTCGCCATCCTTGCCGCTGACGAGCTTAATCCAGTAAGCAAGCCTGACATCATTCCATGCTTCTTCACCAAGCTTCCCGCCGTACTTTTTTACAAGCGTTTCATACGTCTTGAGAGCAGCAGCTCCACCTACCTTGAAGCTAGCTTTTGATCCGCCGGCCCCAAGCAGAGAATTTATCACCTCTTCACCTGTCTCCGCACCTTTGATGCGCTCAAAAACACGTGCAACCACAGTTGATTTTCCACTAGGATCTGTCGGCTTTATGAGCGACCTAACCTCTTTTGTTGCGCCGATTGCTTCCCGCAACGCCTTGACGCCATTCGTATCGCCGGCAAGCAGGCCCTTGGCCGCCGTGTCGCTCACCCAATCCATATAGCCGGCATAAATCTTACCAGCTGCCGCCTTGTCACCGTTAATTGATGACGCATTCCTGACGTATCCGAGCAATGTGCGGCGCATCTCGTCAATGTATGTAACGGATTGCTGCCCAAGAAACTCAGAAAATTCTGTCGGCGGCGCCTTACCTTCCATGAAAGCCTGAAGCTCCTTAACCATTGCTGCGGCTTGCGGCTGCTGGTCTGGAACGATGCGGAAATTGCCTACAGACTTCTGTACAAATTGTGGGATAGACGCTTGCGAACCGCTCTTAGCCGTCAGGTTTCCTGTCTTTTTCCAAGCCTCGTTCTCCACCTTCTTTGCCGCATCTACTGCAACATCGAAACCCTTTTTCGCGCCAGATCCCAGCTCAGAAGGGTTTTGAATGTAGCTATTCGACGACCTGCTAGGAGCTAACAAAGCCGGAATTCCATCCAGCTCGGTGTCTCCGGTTCGATACGGGGAGCGCCCGCTAAAGCCCTGCCCTCGAACAGCTCTTTCTATGGCCTCTCGTTGCGCCTTGTCGAATTGGAGCATTTGCTCTTGTGGCTCTTTACCGAGATTGCCTGCCCTCAGATCCTTTTCAGCTATAAGAAAATCTTGCTGCTTTGTGCGTTGCCCCTTGGTTGTCGGAATGCCGAATTGCTGCGTTTGCACTTGCATTAGGGCTTCTGACGGGTCCGTGGCCTGCTTTGACAGACGCGCAAAGGCTTGCGCCATCTCTCCTTGTATCAAGTCGGGATCAAACCCCTCGTCAGTGACGAACTTGCGCCCACGCTCGGTTAAATTACCAGCCTCGTCGACAAGAGCCCTGTTGGTTGCATTACGAGACATAAGGCGCGAAACCAGTGCGCCTAACAACTCGCCTCCGGCGCCGCCAGCAGCCGCCATGCCGGCCTTTAGCAAACTAGGAGCTTGCTTAGCACCCATGCCTTGCGCCGCAACATCCTGACCGAGACTTGTAATTCCTGCTCCAGCCGCTTGCGAACCAGCGCGCGACAACAGCCCGAAACCGGCCGCCTTAGCTCCGGCCCCTACTGCACCGCCAGCAGCCATGAATGGCAAAGAGCTGGTGATCCCTCTGTTCACATCCTGCCAATCGAGGCCCGGCTTGTTAACGTAGCGCTGATATGTATTGCCGTCATTGCCTCGATAAACGATCACATCGAATCCGTTTGAATCCTTTGTGGTCGTGATATAGTTTTTGCCTAGCTGTTTGATTAGAATGTCTCTGTATTGGTCGTCAGACATGCCGACCAATTGCGCTCTCGACACACCGTCAACAGTCAATGGCGTGTTTTTGTCGAAGCCAGAGGGGGAATCAATGGCCGGCAAATCCTTGAATTTAGGATCTTGCTTGCCAACAATGTATTCATAAGCTCCCGTTGCCACGTTTCCTAATGTTTCGAGCCCCGGCCCTACATATTCATCGTAAAACGTCGGCTCTTCCATCTGGAAGCCAGGCGGTGGCGATGGGATTCCTGAATCTCTACCTTGCGATTCAAATTCAAATCCTGGAGGCGGTGGAGGGATTTTGCCCGTCATTGCGCTGGCATCCATTGTCCATCACGGAAGATAATTCGCTCGCCGGTCTTAGGGTTGCGAGCTGTTGGAAAGCCGGCCCCTAACGACCTTGGTTTTGCAGGAGCAATAGACCTCATCTTTTCCATTAGTTGTGAGAACTTCTGCCCGTAATCAGAATCTATGTCTGCAAGCCTAGTGTAAACGCCAGAATCTAACCGGCCGTTGTTTTGTGCCGCGTATGCCCTCGCCTCTTGGGCTCTCGCCATTTCGTATTCTTTACTCATAACCGCAGCTGCAATTATCAAGCGGTTGCCCTCAGGTGACTGAGACAATCCGGGAGCCATATCAACTAGGAAATTCCTATCTGCGTCTGACATAGGGCCAGGAAGCTTGTCCTTGTTTCCGACTGCAATCTCTTTTGTAATCGTGCCTATCAATTCGGCGTCGCCGACACCTTTCATGTTGACACCGAACGCTTGACCCATCTTCTTGATGTTGGTCACGAACTCACCGCCGAATCCCGTGTAAACGTTCGGATTATCCAGCGCTCGACTCATGAGCTTTAGACCATTGATTGACCTTCTGGCCTTGGCTGCTCCTGCTTGCAAATCCCTGTATTCTGTGGCCAATTGCTTGCCCATCTCCTTATCGTAGGAGGTTTCGCCGGCCATGTTTATGTTAGTTTGCGGGCGCCGGGATTGCATAAACTCCATCGGAGAGCCCTTGAATCCGCCTGCTCTTGCAAACTCGTAATTCCGCATCATTTCCGTTGGCTTAGGCCCTTGATTGCTGGCCATATCGAGGCGCCGCTTAGCTAACCCGTGAGTCAGATCAAACCGGCGCTTCGACTCTGCGGCTTGCGCCTCCTGCATCTGCTTTGCTCGAGCTGCAGCGGCCTGCCTTTGTTGCATTGCCGCCTGCTGTTGCGCGTGCTGTTGCTCAAGCTCAAACCGGCGATAATTGTCCTGACTCTGTTGCGCGCCTAGGGCGTTTAGCTGTGGCCCCACATTGGCGCCCTGCATTGCGTCCGCAAATGCCCCGAGATAGCCAGGCACCGGGTTGAACCCTGGCACATTGCTAAGAATGCCTGTTCGGCGCTTGCGATCCATGATCAACCTCTAATCACCAGCCAGTGTTGCCCATCATCGGCGCTGATTGGCCGAACATGCCGGAAAAACCCATCATCGGGTTTGTCATCATGCCGACGCCGCTTGCAACCATGCCCGGAATGTTCATCGGCGTGCTTTGCGTCGTCGTTCCGCTGCCTTCCGAAGTCCCGCCCATGGCACCGATTTGACCGCCTAGGCCGGCCAGATAGTTTGCAGAATTGATACCGGCCATTCGTTCTGCCTTGTCCATCTCGTCACGCATTTGGCCGGTCGTGAGCTGCAAATTGGCTTGGCCCTGGTTGGCTTGGTCAAGCATTCCGGCAAGCTGCGGCGCTTGGCTTCCGTAGCTCAGCAGATTGTTGCCCGCGTTCACCTGATAGCCGCGCTCTGTGTTGTAGTTGTTCATCAGGCCCGTGTTGTAGTAGTCGCCCAGGTTGCGGCTCAGGATGTCTGTGTGAGCCCCGGAACCATAGCGCCCGAGGCCTGACATTGACCGATTTACCCGGTCCTCGATGCGATTAGCGCCGGTTTCAAGCGCCGCCATCATGTAGGGATTGCCATTCAGGTAATCGCCGCCGACCGTCGATTGCAATTGATCCAAACCACGCCCAAAAGCGCCCTGAGCCCCCTGGATCTGACCCGGCAACACCTGCTGCACATTGTTGCGCTGGCGCGATAGCTGCGACATCCGATCAAGGCCAGCCATCGTGTCGTTAGAAAACGACGGTGAAAACGTCTCTGGCGTGCCGTATCGCATCGCCTGGCTAGCCGCCCCTTCGATGAGAGGCATTGCAGGCGCAAACGGGTTGCGCTCCGTGCTTTCGCGCTTGGTCGTGCTTTTTTCCTGACCCATCAAAGTGGCCTTTCCAGTATAACGTGCGTCATTCGGTATTCCGGCAAGCGCCTTGCCCATCCCTTTCGGGCGGTCATTTCGATCTTATCGCACCCAATGGCTCGCGCCGCGTCTTCAATGACCTTGAGCAATGGCGTCCACTGCTTTGCATGAGACCCCTTGCAGAAGTGCAGAGTGCAAACCTTGTTCCCGGCCATCGACGTGAAAACCTCGGTTCCGACGATCGCTGCTGTGCTTTCGAGCGATCCTTGAGTCACCACCCAGAGCTGCCAAGTCCCGTCCAATAGGCGGTCAACGATTCCGTCAACCGTGAATGATCCTCCACTATCTTCCGGCAGACCTTCGACCAAACCGACCACGTATGGCCACACCTTTTCCAGCATGTCAGCCCGGACCATAGTGATCTGCCATTCTGGCTGCGTCTCAGTCTGCAATCCGTCCATTATCCGCCTATCACCACGTAGTAAAATGTCCGATCCGTCTGCGCGTTGTTCGCGTGAGTGATCACTACTGAACCAGCCGTCACTACGGCATAACATCCGCCAGCCGCCATTTCCGCCGCTGCATTTGCAGTCTTCGGAAACATGAAAAACCCGGCTTGACCGTTGATTGTTGTCTTCGTGATCGTCGTGCTAGCTGCATTGGCTGTTAGCGTGATTTGGCCGCTGGCGTTGCTCCGACCTTCGATGAGTTGCTTGACCGCCTGTGCCACGACGCGAATGCGGTCCTCTGTCGGCGATATGACCAGCATTAACGCATGCCCTGGCCGATTTGGTCATCAACCATGCCTTCCATCCGAGACCATGTTTGGCCGGCCGGCGCGGAACATCTCGCCCTGATAAGATGGCCTGACGTATGTTGTGGAGATACGCCGGTATCAGCTAGAGCTTCTGCCGTATCGTAAACAACGGATTCGCCCTGCGCTTCTCGAGACGATACCGCCACTGTAGCCGCCGTCGTATCGATCAAAGGCCGAATGCCATTGATATACTGCCTGGCCCCGGCTTGCTTGTCCGAACTTTCAAACACTGCCCCCAGCGTTTCGCCGGTCATGTAAGCCAACTTTTTGTCAGCCCCGAACACTCCAAGCAGCGCCTCGCCGCCTTGCCAAACCGGGCTATCGAGCGAGAATAGCAACGTTTCCATGTTGCCGAATGCGTTCATAGTGTCGAGCGTGACGCCCGTGGTCAGCAGCCGTGCGATCGCTGTGGTCGATACGCTGGCGATTGTGGCCTCGTCTAGCGCCCAATCATAAAGCAGCAGCTTATCTGGCGTTGATCCTGTCGCCTCCTTTGAGACAAAGCCCCAGACAATCAGTCGATTGCGCGGATCAACGCCCGCAATCATGGGCTGGTTGATGGATTTTAGCTCATCCTTGAACCACCGCGCCCACTTGCCCACGCCGATAGGCTGTGCTGCGCCAGAGCCCAGATCCATCCGATAAAAACCGTCGTCCCCATAGTAGAAGGCGAGAGCCCCGAAACGCACCAGAGAGCCCGGCACAGCTAGACCGCGCCCGCCTTCGATCTGGTCAAACTGGAATATAGCATCGCTGTCAGGGATGAACGTCATTCGCGTGACGCGCTCAGCCTGCATCACATAGCCAACCTCGCCGCCGATCAGACCCCGGATAGGCCCGCCGTCCTGGAAGTCTTGATAGTCGCTGCTGCTGGTGCCAGGCGTCCACATCTCAGGCAAGGCCAGCCCAGACCACTGGATTCTGCGCTCGTTATTGAGGATACCGCCGATCAGCACGAAATCACGCACAGTCGTGATAAAACGGCACTGCGGCGGCGATCCTCCTAGCGCCTCGAAATTGCTGCTTACGCCAAGCTGATATTTCTGCGGCACGTCGCCAATAGTGCAAGCAACCACCAAACTGCCGGAAGCCGCAAACCGCCACGGCTCACCGCTCCCGGCAGAGTATGCCCCCCCGGAAACTCGCGTAACATCATCCCAAAGCTGATCAGCTCCGAGCTTATAGAGCGCAGTGCCGTCGCCTGCAAAGACATGCACATCGCCGTCATTATCGAACACGGTAGCCGCGCCCTCGCATTGTCCGGCCAAAGCGTCCGACAATGCCGCCGGCCCTCTCAGCGGGCCATAAGCACCGCCAACAAGCGGTATGCAATTCTCCGCGCGGCGTGCAACTGGTGTGTTAATGCCGGCTCTGTCAGGATGGAATGGGCCGAACGGAATCAAATAACTGCCCTCCCTGGTCGCATCCGAAGATTGCCAGGCATGCGCATGGCTTGCGCTTTACGGTTCGCTCCGTCGATGCTGGCTTGTAGCTGTGATAAATATCCGGCTGCTTTTTGAGCGTCCTGCATCCACTTGTAAGCCTCGAACATCAAGGCATGGAACCACACCTCTGGATGAGCGCTCAGAACGTCGTTAGTTGGCGCCCCCACTGTAACGGCCGGGAACCGCTTCCAATAACCTAGCGACAAGTCACCTGTATATGCCGGCGCCACCCTCAGCGTTGAGCCCTCAATCGTGTAGGCTTTGGGATTGCCCGACGTATAGCGCGCGGCAAATCCCTCAAACGCTTGCGGCTTCATATATTCCATGCCAGCGCGCATCGTGTCTGTTGCTCGATAAATCTTCTGGATGTCCAACACGTCATTGACGTTAGCTATTGTCCCGCTTCCCGACACCATTGCAATAGTCGTCGTGACATCCATTGCAGTCGCCCGCAGCGCGCTAGATGGCTCAAAAGAGCTTCCGCCGTTGTAAATGCGCGCTTCTGCCAGCGTCATAAAGTTTGGAAACTGGTTTGAAAACTTCGTGTCCGGGCGAACCGCAAAGGATTGAACTGCCTCCAAAAGCGCGGAATAGCTATCCACTATGCCCGGCCTCCCGTAATGCGTAGGCGGCTGTTGTCGCTGTCGTTAATCCATTTTTTCCATTGTTTTGAATCGTTCACCCAGCCCTCGTTGATCGCCTTGGACTGCACAGCCTGCGGAATGACGGCCAACGGTTTTACAGCCTCGTTTAGCTTCCGGCTGTAGCCGTCTGCAAGACGCGCTGCCTCATCGACGAGTGGTGCCTCATACCATTCTTCGCAGATTTCCAGTTCGTCCTGGTCCTCTGTCACGCCACTGACGATGCGCTGCTTGATGATCTTTGCAAGCGATCCGTCAGGATGGAACCGGCGCGCGATCTCGGTCCACTCGTATGGGTTTTTGATGATCAGATTGCCGTTAGCATCGCGGTTGGTCATGCTTCCTCTGCCTCTCCAGCCGCAATCATCGCGTCGGCTTCCTCAACCGGAAGCTCCTCGAAATCACCGCCTAGCACCCGGCCCATGCTGGTCATCTTCTTGTGGATCAGCACCTTGATGCGCTTTCGCGGACCAGCGGGCGGCGGCTCTGACGCAGGTTCCTGAAAACCTTCTGATGGTTTTGACGCATTCGCCTCAAGTTCGGAGATCTTCTGCCCCATTCGCTCGATAACCTGATTAGCCTTGTCGAGCTGCGCCTTGACATCCGCATAAGATGGCCGCCCCCGCTTCGGAGCGTCGTCCTCGTCAACTTTGATTTCTTCTTCAGTCATGGCAGATAGGGCCGGATCTCTCCGGCCCCTCCCTCATTAGCTGGTTGACAGATCGGCAACGACGCCATGTGCTTTTTCGTTGCACATTTCCAGCGTGTACTCGTTGAGGATCACGCGGGTTTCAGCGTCGCCGATTTTGGCCAACGGAAACCGGACCATCTTCCGAAGATATGCCACTTTGACGTTGCTCGGATCAATGTTGTAGACCGTCCTGCCGGCCGACCGGAGATAGCGATGAGGCACCATTTCGACGTCGCCAAAGTCGGTTGCGAACAGGTTAGTAGCCTGCTGGATGCGATCGCGGGCGATGTTTTCGCGTGCCTGAGATCGTCCCGTGAATCCCGATGCCGTGCGTTTCGCGAATGGGCCCATCAGCGCAAACTTGACGTTTCCCCCTGCCGAGTAGATTTCCTGCAGGTTGTCCAGCCAAAGCGTCTCAGTGAAAGCACGCTGCGTGCCATCGGTCGCGGTTGTCGCCGGGGTAACGTTAGGATCGGCCGGGTCTGCGCCGTCCCCGGCGCGCGACGCATTCGTGCGAATCCATGCCTCGAATCCGCGCAGCCCCCGCGTACCAGTGTTGTCGAAAGCGTTGTTTGAAAGACAGATTGCCTCGCAGTCCTTACGCAGCTCGATGGTACGGTCTGCCATTTGCAGCGCCATCTCGCGATTGCGTCCGGCAAGATCGGACGCCTCCAGGGTGCCCGATGTGGTGGCGTCTTTACGGCTGATCTGACAGACATTTGATACGCGCACATTCTGGGTGCCTGCGGACCTGGCAACCTCGTCACCCTCCGGCACCGCATTGGCGGTATCAACCGCCGACAGTGAGCGAGTCTGCCATTCGTGCAACGGCTGCTTGGCTTTAGCCGTGCCGACGCGAGAAGTAAATGGCGTGTCCTCAACATCAACGCGATGGATGTTGTTGGTCAGATCCTCGCGAATGCCGATCGCATTCGCAGTAGTTTGTGAGTTAGTTACGGTAGCCATGATTTCTTACCTTTCGGCCTCCAGTTCGGCCTCATATGCGCGAGCGAGATCGTCACGCGAAGGATTTGGGTTTTCTCTAAGATTGCGAATTGCAGCGGCGGCTTTTGTCGGCCGACCGACGCGCGATACACCAGGAGTTGCCGTTTTCGGCGGCTTGGCCTTTGGAGCTGGCGCAGATTTACGACGTGCAATTGCATCGTCGTAGCGCTTCGCCTTTAGAAGAATTTGAGCTTCTTTCGCGGACATGCCTTTGATTGCGTGCGAATCGAACCCCTGCTGCTCTGCATAATCAAACAGTTCATCGCGAAGTTTAGGACCACGCTCTGGATCAGCAAACATTGGCTCGGCTTGAACCAAAAGGCTTTCCTGCTCGGCGATCCACTGTTGATGCGCAAACGCTTGATACTGCTCGCGTTCGCGGTTTAGTTGCTCACGTTCCTTTGTTGCCGCCTCTCTCGCTTCGACTCCCTCGACATACTCACGGCTCAGCTCGTCGTATCTAAGAGGGTCTTCGAATTCCAAGCTTTTTGGCGGCGGCTTTAGCTCCTTTTCAGCAAACGTAGCTAAGACCGCATCATATCGATGCATCCGCTCTAGTGTCTGCTGCACTGACTGATTAAGCTCTCTGCTTTGCTCAGCAATGGCCTGCGTTTTCCGAGTGTAATCAGCTTGCCGGCTTGCCTCTCGCGTACCTACCCAGCTTTTCAGCTCGGCAGGCAGCTTTGCAAACTGCGCGCGTTCATCCTCGGACATTCCGGGCAGGAACGAATTATCGTCTGTCGCGTTATCCTCTTCAGGGTCGCTAGACGGTTCGTCCTGGTCTGCCTCGGAATCTTGTGACGCCTCTTCATCTTCTGAGGCGCTTAATTCTTCGGTTTCTTCGTCCTCGAACTCGCCGCCATCATGATCGGGCTCTTGTTCGGGATGAGGTGTCGGCTCTGCCTGTTCAGGCTTTGCCTCTGGCTCAATGCCTTGCTCTGCATTCAGTTCGGCTTCGAATCCTGCGGCAATGTCATCAAGCGTAGGTGGCGGCTGGTGCGCTGGCGCGGCTGCGGTAACATCAGACATGGCGGCTCACCTTTTCTTCATTGCGTTTCGATTGCTTTATAATTTCGGCACGGCCCTCATTGATTGTTATCTGGCACCGTCGCCGCAAATCCCGCAAGGCATGCAATCGGTGCCACAATGCCTCCCGCTCGTCATGATCTTCGACTGTTGAATTACTCCACAAGTCGAAATAGTCCGCTTCAACCGCGTCAAACGCCTCAAACAGACCGCCATCGCCCTCTGCCCACTGCCTCATGGCGTTGGCCTTTGCGATTACAGCCTCGCTGTCAGTTGTCATTTATCTAGATCTCCACCTGGCCTATAACCGGCTGTCATGCTGGCCTCAGTTTCGGCCTGCGCGAAGCCCGTCATCTCTGCCTTGTATTTCGCCAATTCAAATTCTTTTTCCGCCTTGAAAACAGCTATACGTTCTTCGATCTGCATCCGATCGACAGCCAATTGCATCTCGTTTTCAGCTTTTAGCTCTGCAACGAGGCGATCTGTTTCCAATCGATACGCCTCAAGCTCCTGCCTGTGCGCAGCGTTGCGCTCTGCCAAATCCTTTTCATGCTGCGCAGTTGCTTCAGCAATTTGCGCGCTAACAGCGGCCTCCTGCTGCTTCATCTCAATGCGCCCCTTGGCTTCGATCACCTTGGGGTCTTCCTGCGGCTGCTGCTGTGCCTGCGCTTGCAATAACTGCTGGCCTTCGTCACTCTCAGGATTTAGGAAATATTGATCAGGGTTTTGCCATCCCAAAGCTGATGTGAGTTTTTTGGCTGTGTTCCATAAGTGCTTCTCCTGCACCATCCCGACTTCACGGCCTTGAGCCTGCACAGCGAGCATCAATTGCGACGCCTGCAATTCTTCGTCCTTGCTCGAATGCCCCAACCCTGTGAAGATCCGCGCCCGCAAGTCAGCATTCCAGTGCCTCGGGTCCATCGTTACCCAATCGCCGGCAATTTTGAGCGAGCGCGGTGCGTCCTGGTACGTCACCAGCAAGCGCAAGATTTTGCGGAAAACTGGAACCAGCAGCGTCTCGGCAAACATGCGAGCCATTAGCCGCTTACGCACCTGGCTATTGCGGTCCTGCCTGCGGCTTTCCGTTGCTGATTTGGGATCGATTTCCTCGCTCGAGATTGCTTGGCCGTTGCGCACTATGCCAGATTGCATCTCTCTCACATTGTCCATGTAGGAGATTGCTTGCAACGCAACGCCGGAGCGATCGGGAACCTCGAGAGCCCGCATCTGCCCCGCCACCTTGGTCCGCACCAAACCTCCAATACGGAATTCGAGGACATCTTGAATGGTATTTTCGCCAATCGCGGTTTCTGGCATCTCCATTCGCGGGTTGTTGGCCAAATACACGTTGTCGAGCATTTGACGCTGAAGCACGGTCTTGATCCGCTGCGTCTGCTTGACCTTATCTGCCAAGCCTTGGCCTATCAGGCGATGCGGGATGCGGTCTGGCGACCACGTATCGAACGGATGATAATCGACCTCTTGCTTATCGAGCAAGGTTTTTCCGACCCGGAAAGCCTGCACCAACTTGCTCCGTCCGTCCCCGTCCAGGTCAACTTCGTAATATTCTTCAAGGAGCAACAACTCATCTGAGAGCTTTGGTCCGCCTTCCTCGTCTTTGCGGCTTTGGTCGAAAAACCGCGAGTCTCGGCGGCTGTCCTCGTCCCATGTCTCGTTATTGCTGGCACTCATGACCAGATCCGCGTCGAACTCCATCGCGATTAGATCTGCTCGCGTTTTGCGGATCTCGTGGCAGCAGTAACCGGGCTTTTCGATGTCTGTAGCCCGCTGGCGGACCTTGAATTCCTCTGGTGGCACCGCAACAATGCACACCTTCGACTTGTCGCAAGTCCGGCGATATTTGACATCTATGGCCATGCCGTTTGGGAACGCTGGCGCGATCTCCTCCGAGAGATCTATTTGCCGCTCGGTCGCTTCGACAATCTCGACACTCGGATCACTAGCAAGCTCGCCATATGCGATCTCGTCTAGGCCTGATGCTTCCCCGTCCTCAATGCATTTCTCGTCGTGCCAGTAGGTTTTGACAACGCCAAGCTTTTGGATCATGGCGCTTTTGGCTACGTCATGAAGAATTATCGTGCCGGGATTATCGACGAAAAATACGTGATTTGCCAGATCAGAGGCATGGTCGCAGAATTCCTCATCTTTCGGGCTGTTTGGCTCGAATTCGACAATGCGATCGCCAGACATGAACGGCTCGAGCAGATCAGGCAATGCCCAATCCACCGTCTCCGCAACGTCAAACGACATAACGTTGCTAGAACCGTCTTCCTCGTCGCCGTATGGCATGCCCAGATAGCGGTCTAGGTTGTCGTCCTGCTCCTGGCTGACTTGATCTGACAGATAGCCGATAGCCGCGCGGTTTTCCTGCGCCAGCAGAGTTACAAGCATATCATCGTCGATTGCTTCGCCTGGCCTTGCAGATCGTGCCTTATAGCTCATGCGTACCGCTTTGATTGATAATTGAGAGTAGCCGCTTTCGGCTTGGTGATGGCCTCGCGGATCATCATGATCCCGATCCGAGTTGCAGACATTAGGTCGTCATTGATCTTGACGATTTTGCCAGCATCCCGGTGATACATGCGTTTTTCGTCGAACCAGTCATTCAGGCTCGCAAACACCTTCAGCCGGCCTGTCTGCATCCGGTCCAACATCTCCATGATGCCGGCCTCAGTCCCAAACCCGCCTTCAGCGTGCGTGGCGTGCTCGAGCATCATATTAAGTCCCTGCGCCCGGTATTGATCGGCCAGCGCTAATCCAGAGCCTTTGTCATGCTGGTATCCATCGTGTGGCCACGCACATGGAATCCAGTCTCCCCAAGGCTTGATCGCCGCCGCGTGAATAACGGGCGTGGCCTTGGCTTGTCGGTAAGTCTTGCAGACATAGATGCAATCAGCGTCGCGGTCCCATGCCAAATTGACGGCTGCTGCCGGGTGATCCCAGCCGAAATCCAGGCCGTTTACTTGCGGCCAGTGCGACGGGATCGCGATATCATCTGCCTTGATTTGCTCATCGGCCACCGGGAACACGGCGCCGGATCCTAGCGACGGGATCCCCTTCGACCTGGCTTCGCGCTCGTGCTCGGGAATGCCTTCCCAAAGCTTCGCCTTCTGCTCTGCGCTTAGGTGTGGAACGTCGTCCCAATCAGCCATCACGCAGTATCGCAATTTGCGACCTCATAGAACATCCGCGCAACCTCTGTCATGCCCTCCAGCGGCGTAAACGTGCAGAGAACGATCCCGTTGACGGTCATGGTCCTGGTCAGACACTCAGTGTAAACGTCCTGTGGCGGTTCTTCATCGAGCCAGACAACATGCTTTGCCGTTCCTTGAAACTTTTTGCGGCCCTGGTCATAGCTCTTGAACCCAAGCTTTGACTTTCCGCCTGACTGATGCCTGACGACAACCGTATCAAGGGCCCCCGCGATCCCTCGCCTATGTGTCGGGTCACCGACGATATCAACGCCTGGGATTAGGCCAGTCCCAAGCTCACCCTCGCCGCCGTCGCCTCCGACTCCGGTCAGTGCCAGTTGCACAATGTCTCTAGTTGTCTCTGATGTGTCGCCGGCCGCCCAAGCGTCGATGGGATCATCGAACCTAGCGCCGGTCCACCATTCTGGATAACGCCCCGTCAGATGAAGCGCCATTTCGTATCCGCCGACGCCCCAGGTCTTGCCGACGCGGTTTGCTGCCATCATGCAGCGCTCTGTGTAGTCCTTGCCGGCGGCGAAGAATTTGAGGTGCTTTGGGTATAGCTCCCGCCTAAGCGGTCCCGTGTCCGGGTACAGTTGGTAGAGCTTCTCCTGATCCGCCGCCCTCTTCCGTTCCTCCAGCAGGCTCAGAAGCTCCACTTTTTTCGCTTCCGGCAAGGAAAGAACGTATTCTGGCGTCAACTGCTGACGTAGATCTTGCGGGAGTAACATCTTCTGACTTGTTGATGATCAGACCTTGGACTTTGGCGATCCCCAAAGCAGCCGCGGTCATTGCTGCCGCGCCGTTGTCTGCTGCCTCTGCTTTCAAATATGCCTTCCGTAGCATCGCGGTGACGGAACTAACCGTCTCTTCTGCTTCGTCTGCCCGGTCTAGCATGTGTTCAATGCTGGCTTCTTGCAGTTGCCCACGCAATTCCTGA
>Ga0070745_1001216_pt1 | contig 14476 bp, 8 predicted proteins | sample VirMetDEL_Mar_4_FD_77438 | JGI IMG/M metagenome (GOLD analysis project Ga0070745, IMG submission 77438) | Aqueous microbial communities from the Delaware River and Bay under freshwater to marine salinity gradient to study organic matter... | ecosystem: Environmental > Aquatic > Marine > Coastal ...
CTGTAGGTGGAGCTTATACTTCTGATCTTGACGTTATGAGAGTTAATTTCTTATCTGAAAGATGTTTAGTAACTCAAGCTGCTAATAACTTCGTGTTATTTAAAGGAGCGTAATTAATTATTAACATTTAAAAGAATAGAAATTATGGGATATGTAAAAATAAAAAAGGCGAGTGGATATGATTTATTAAGCGCTGACAATATTGGTCACGTAAAAGTAAATACAACTACAACGCCTGATTCAATAGATGTTGCTTACATAGGTGGAGCATCAGGTTCTGATGTTGTATCTATTGTTGGTGGATCTGATTTTGTTCAAGCAGATGTTGATAAAATTATCGCAGCTGTTGATAAAATAAATGGTGCTTCTGGACCTGGTATTTTTCCAGAAGATTTAAGCCAAGTAGCTACTTCAGTTACTTTATCTTAAGTAAAACAATAATAAGATCCCGCTTCGGCGGGGTCTTTTTTAATTATTATATTATATTATATTATATTATGGAAACAAAAGAAAAACAAACTCCAAAAAAAGATAATTGGGAGTATAAAGATAGAAATTACTATTTATTAGGAAGTAAAACGCCACTAACATTTACAATAACATCTAGACATTCTAAGCGATACCCATGTGTATGGTTTGACTCAGAAAAAGGTTATGAAAGAGAAATGAGATATGCTACTAACCAAAAAAGCATATTTGTAGATGAGCAAAATGGTCCAGCTACTTTAAAACATATTGTTTTTGAATCTGGGCATTTAATGGTTCCTAAAGAAAAAAGAAATTTACAAGAGTTTCTAGCTAAACATCCTCATAAAGGAGTTTTGTTTGCTGAGCACGATAAGGTTGAAGAAGCTATTGATCAATTTGATCATCTTGAAATGGAAATAGCAGCTATGAATATGGCTTACGATATGGATATAGACAAAGCTGAAGCTATTTTAAGAGTAGAAAAAGGTTCTTCTGTTACTGAATTAAGCTCTAAAGAGTTAAAAAGAGATTTATTACTTTTTGCTAAGCAGCAACCTGCTTTATTATTAGATTTAGCTCAAGATGAAAATGTTGAATTAAGAAATTTTGCAATTAGAGCTGTTGAAGCTAGAATAGTAAAACTTGATGATGATCAAAGAACATTTAAATGGGCTGCTAATGGTCGTAAACTAATGACAGTACCTTTTGATGAAAACCCGTATTCAGCTATGGCTGCGTGGTTTAAAACAGATGAAGGACTTGAAGTTTATAAATCAATAGATAAAAAACTTAAATAACAAGTGACTATAAATAAGGGTGGTTTACGCCACCCTTTTTTTTAAAAATATTAAAATGGCAATAAACGTAAATACGGTATATACCACAGTATTAAGTATTCTTAATAAAGAACAAAGAGGATATTTAACACCTGATGAGTTTAATAAAATAGCTACTCAAGTTCAATTAGAAATATTTGAAAAGTTTTTTGAAGACTATAACCAATATATACGTATGCCTAAAACAGATGTAGAATTTGCATCTAGAATGGATCACATTCGTGAAGAATTTCAAGTATTTGAGAAAAACGAAAGTGCATCAGCTGTAGCTGTTAATGTCTATACACAACCTACAGACTTGCATAGATTTGGATCTGCTTTTTACGAAACAGGTACTAACTCTCCAGAAATACAAATAGTAAGTAAAAGAGAATATCATAGACAAAAATTATCTCCGCTTACTCAACCAACTACTGATTTCCCAGTAGCTATATATCAAGAAGACAAATTAACGGTTTATCCAGCTGTAACAGGGCCACAAGTATCTGACATTGGTTTTAATTATATTAGAAAACCTTTAGATGTTGTTTGGGCTTATAGTTCTGGTTCACTAGGTCAATATATATATGAACCAACTAATACAGGTGCTGGTATAATTCCTACTACTGGATCTGTAAACTTTGAAATAAGCGAAAGTCAACAAACAGAAGTTATACTAGAGATATTAAAATATTCGGGTATTGTAATAAGAGACCCACAAATAATTCAAGCAGCATCACAAGAGCTAGCTCAAGAAGAAGTAAATTCAAAAAGATAATAAGATATGGGATTAATAAATGAAACCAATGCTCAATACTATGCTGGTCAACAAGCTTTTACTAATTCTGTAAGTACAGGTCCATACACTTGGACGGGTGATACTAATCTTACTTTATCACCTAATCCTAATTTTAAAGTATTAAAAAATAATGTTGAACTAACTCTAACTACTGATTATACTGTTAGTGGTAATTCTATAACTTTAGTAGTTGCACCTGTTTTAACAGATGTAATTGTTATACAATTATTAGAACAATCAATATGGGATAATTATGGTAGCTATGCTTATGTAAGTTTAACTGACATCGTTAATAATTTTATGGTTGCTTATGTTGGTTTAGATAAAATAATACCAAGAGCTAAAAGATCCGATGTTATATTTCACGCAAAAAGAGGATTACAAGAATTTAGCTATGATACTTTAAAATCTGTTAAATCACAAGAGCTTACAATACCACCAAGTTTATCTTTAGCTATACCTCAAGATTATGTTAACTATGTTCAATTATCTTGGGTTGATTCATCTGGTGTTAAACATATTATATATCCAACTACTTTAACTAGTAATCCAACACAGCCTTTATTACAAAACGTAGATGGAATACCTGAACAAGATGTTAATGGTGAAAACTTAGAGTCTCAGCAAGCTATAACGGACGAAAGATGGAAGACTAATAATAATTTAAACGTTACAGGACAATTAACTACTGAACAGTTTGAATATGCAAATGTATACGATTGGTCGTGGTGGAAAATGGCTTACGGCGAAAGATATGGTTTAGAACCACAAGTTTCTCAAAAAAATGGCTGGTTTACCATAAATGAAAGAGAAGGTAAGTTTAGTTTTTCTAGTAGTTTAGTAAATCAATTAATTATATTAGAATACATCTCTGATGGCTTAGCATATGATTCAGATACAAAAGTGCCTAAGATGGCAGAAGATGCTTTATATGCTCATATAATGCATGCTATAGTAGCTTCTAGAGCTAATTTTCCTGAATACATAGTTCAAAGATATAAAAGAGAAAGATCAGCTAAATTAAGAAATGCTAAAATAAGGTTAAGTAATATTAAACTTGAAGAATTTACTCAAGTAATGCGTGGTAAATCTAAATGGATTAAACATTAAACATGGCAGAAGTTAAAAATAATTTCTTACAAGCTAAAATGAATAAAGACCTAGATGCTAGGCTTATTCCTAATGGCCAGTATAGAGACGCACAAAACATTGTTATAAGTAGATCTGAGGGAGATAGTGTTGGTACTGTTCAAAATATATTAGGAAATGTAGAGTTAACAAATTTTGGATTAACTGATAAGCATTTAGAGATAATAGGTTATTATGTAGATGAGTTAAATGATAATATATATTTTTTTATTACTAACTACACTGATTCATCTGAGAGCGGATTAAGTAATTTTGCTTCTACAGCTTCGAAACACTATATATGTAGTTATAATGCTCAAAACAACACTTCTAATATATTAGTTAATGGTAGTTTTTTAAACTTTTCTAAAACTAGCAATATCACAGGTGTTGATATGATAGAAAACATATTGTTTTTTACTGATAATAGGAATCAACCAAGAAGAATAAATATTACAACAGCTATTTCAAATCCTAATTATTATAGCTCAGAAGATGATATATCTGTTTTAAAATACTATCCATATACTCCAATATCTTTAACTAAAGAAGAAGTAACAGCAGTTACTATAAGTGACTCAGGATCTGGCTATGGTAGTTTAACACTACCTTTTGAAGTTCCTGTTAGTCAAATTCAAGGTGGTACTGGTGAAGGTTTAATAGTTACTATAACCTCTGTAGGAGGACCAAATAGTGGAATAACTGGTATAGAAATTACAGACCCTGGAGTTGGTTATACTAATGGCGATGTAATTGATGTTTATCCAAGAGTAGGAGATGGACAAATAACATTGACAGTTCAACAAATTTCTACAATGAAAAATAAAACTGATCAATATCTACCTCCACCTGCTACATCAGGTACTAATTTAAATCCAGACTACGATGCTAATTGGCCTGGTGATAAAGATTATTTAAAAGAAAGATTTGTAAGATTTAGCTATAGATTTAAGTTTGAAGATGATGAATATTCTTTAATAGCTCCGTTTACTCAAATAGCTTTTGTACCAGAAAATGATGGATATTTTTTAAAAGAAACTTTTAATACTACTGATGGACAATCTATAACTGGAGATTCTGATGAAGAATATGCATATTCTAGTACTGTTAATAGAATAATGCGTAACAAAATAGATGAGGTAGGATTAATACTTAACTGCCCTTCTTCATCTTCTTCATGGGCTAATGCAGTTTCAGATTTAAAAATAAAAGAATTAGAAATATTAATAAAAGAAGCTGATCAAACTTCTATAAAAGTATTAGATACTATAGAAAATAGTAACCTATCAAACGTTAGTATAAACAAGTTGCAGTATGACTATCAATCAAGAAAACCAATAAGAACTCTTCCTGATAATGAATATACTAGAGTATATGATAAAGCTCCTGTAAGAGCTTTTACTCTTTCTTGCTCTGGCAATAGAGTAATATACTCTAATTACTACGACAAACATACTAGTCCTGAGACCTTGGATTATAATGTAAATCCAGTAGATAAAACTACTAGCCAAGCTATAGAATATCAAAACCATACTTTAAAACAAAATAGAACTTACCAAGTTGGTATAGTTTTATCAGATAGATATGGAAGACAATCAGATGTTATACTATCAGAAGTTGATGATGGTGTTATTCCTGGTTTAGTAGATACTTTTAAAGGTTCTACTTTATATAACAACTATAGAACTCCTTCAGATATACCTTTGAATACATCTACTACATCTTGGAATGGTGAAGGTATAGAAATATTATGGAAAAAAGCAATACCATTAACTTTAAATAAACCTGGTTATCCTGGTTTATATAGTGCTACTAATCCATTAGGTTGGTATAGTTGGAAAGTAGTTATCAAGCAACAAGAACAAGATTACTATAACGTTTATTTACCGTCTATATTAAACGCTTACCCAAATGACGCTACTAAAGAACTGAATAGAACTGCTCATATATCTTTGTTTTCTGACAACGTTAATAAAGTTCCAAAAGATTTAACTGATGTAGGTCCTGAAGCAAAAGAGTTTAGAAGTTCTGTAAATTTATTTGGAAGAGTTACTAATATAAACTATGCTACTAGCCCTGTTACTGATGGTAATGTTCAGTTTTATCCTACTATAACTCCAGATTTTGTTAGTACTATAGGTACTCAAAAAGATTTAAATATAGGTTCTTCAAATGTTATCTCACAGAAAAGTATAGACACGTTAGCTAGCGCAGCTTCAACTGACACGATAGTTGTTGAAGGTAATTTTAGGTCAGATGCTGTTATAGGACAAAGAGTTAGTGCAAAAAAAGATGATGGTACTATTTTATTTAATAATAAAAAATTAGTATCTTATATAGCTGTAGCTGGAAGTAATGGTGAAATAAACGCAAAGATTAAATTTTCACCTTCTTACACTAATAACACTGGTTCTTCAATTACTTTTGATGAAGTATCTTTAAATTCTTCACCTTTTTATAATGCTGAAAATAATCCTTTAATAGGTAGAATATCAACTAGACCCTCTAATTTTACTAACCCAGTAGATAATTTAGCGCCAAATATAGGTGAACCTGTAGATTTTAATGATAGTTCTGCTTCTAATGATGATACTTATTTTCCTTTAAACTTAGCTATTTACGAAACTAAACCAGATTTTTCTAATTTAGAAATTTATTGGGAAACATCAACTTCTGGTTTAATAGATACGCTTAACACTGAAATAACTACAGGTGATTCAACTACACCTTATGGTTATTCTGATCCTGGAACTTCTTGGTTTGAAAATGAAGGTACATTAGCTTTTGTAACAAATAACATTTATCCAACAGATTTTGCTGGAAATAACTTAGTGGATATTAACGCTTCTTTTGTTTTAGATTCTGTAACTGTAAGTCCTGGAGGTAATTTTGTAAACAATTTATTTGATTTAGTAAATAATAATAATGGTAGCTTTGTTATAAAAACTAAAAATACCCCAACAGCTGAAAGCGTTTATTACGGACAATCAGAAGCATTAGGTTTTAATCAATACACTTTTACAGTAAGTTCTATTGTTAGTTATAGGTCTTTAACAGATAGTTTTACTTTAGGTCTTTCTAATATTGCTCCTAGTTGGACATTTAATACTCCACCTGCAACAACTTTTGATTGGGGTGATCAAGGAGTTAATACAGGTCCAGAATATAACAATATGATATATCTAGGAAGTTTATTGACATATGGTAATTTAAGAACTCCTCTTGAGTTTACTGGCAATACTAATGGTAATCCTACTAATGGTTCTGTAATTAGCCCAAGTAATTCAAATCAAACAAGAGAACTTTCTATACTTAATTTGTCAGCTACTTTTGTGAGTGGCGACCAACAAGCTTTTAACGGTAATATAATTACTGGTCCTGCGTTGTTAGACAGTGGAACTACAACTGGCATTTTAGATCCAAATGATAATTCATCAACCGGTTTAGGTATATATATAGATCCAAGTGCTATAGGACCACCACAAGATCCTGGCGTAGGTTCAACTGCTAGATATGATATTAACTTCAAACTATATGACGGAGGTGGATTATTTACAGAATACACTGTTAGAGCTTTACTAGCTAATTAATATATAACATATGTCAGCAATAACTAAAGTATCTTATTACAACGCTTTTTGGAATAAAAAAGTAGTAACACAAGCTCCAGGCGGGCAACCTGGTTTAGACTCTTATTGGCCAGGTTTACCTTGGAATCCAGCTGGTTATCCTACATATCCAAATAATATGATTATTGTTCCTGCTGATTACAAAAGAAATTGGGTAATTGAAGAAGCTAGAATTGTTGGTGGATATAATAATACTATAGTTGATTTAGGCGTAAGAGCTTATTTAAATGAAGACTTGATAGACCAAAGACATCGATTTAATAGTTTGATATATTCTGGAGTGTATAACGCAAATACTGGTGTTAATAGAACAAATGTATTTAGTGTTGCTCAAAATATAAGTAAGTCTATAGATCCTTACTATGGAGAAATAAAAAGAACTCAATCTTACGATACTAATTTAATTATTTTTCAAGAAAACAAAGTTAGCCAAAGTTTAATAGATAAAGATACTATATATACTTCAGAAGACGGTACTGTAACTAATCCTCCTGGGACTGTTCTAGGTCAGACAATACCATATGCTGGAGAATTTGGTATAGGTAATAATCCAGAGAGTTTTGCTGACTTTGGTATGAGAAGATATTTTGCTGACCCGTATAGAGGTTCTGTATTAAGACTTTCAAGAGACGGTTTAACAGAAATATCTCAAAATGGTATGTCTGATTATTTTAGAGATGAATTACAAAAAATATCTAACACTTTAAAATCTTACGCTGTAGAAAATACTACAAATACTACAGGTACAGTTAATTCATTAATAGTTGTTAGTGATCCTGCAAATATTCAAATAGGTATGAATATTGAAGTTAATAACTTGCAAACTAATTCTTTTGTTACTGATGTTTCTTATGTAGCTCCTTTTACGATAACGCTTTCAGAAAACGTAACTTTAGCTGGCACAAGTAATTTAAGATTTACTACAAGAGTGAAAGATAAAATAGTAGGCGGATGGGATATATACGATAGACAATATAGTATATCTATGCAAATAAAACCTCAAAATCCAGATCAGCAAATGACATACCAAACCTTATCGTTTGATGAATCAGTTAAAGGATGGACAAGTTTTTATACTTATAACCCGTCTAATTCGTTTAGTTTAAAAAATTCTTATTATACTACTTTTAACGGTAGATTATGGAAACATTACGATGAAAGTGTGATTAATAATAGAGGGACTTTTTACAACGCTTATAATAGTTCTTATGTTGATTTTATATTTAATATTTCGCCTTCTGTTAAAAAAGTTTTTCAAACTGTAAATTACGAAGGAGATAATGGCTTTCAAATAAATCATTTTAAATCAGACTTTCAACAAACAGATCCTGATATACCTTTGACATCTCCTGTTACTTATAATAACAATAACAGTTATCAAGATACTACTGTTCAGGTTTATAGTTATGACCAAGGATTATATACAGACACATTTACAGGCCAAAGTAAAAGAGCTGGTTTCGATAGAAAAGAAAATTTATATGTAGCAAACTTAATAAACAATAGTACTGCAAGACCTAATGAAGTTATATTTGGAGCTTCTATGAGTGGTATTAAAGGTTACTTTGCTAGAGTTAAAATATCAACTGACAATTATACTAACGTTGGAGGATTAAAAGAAATTTGGTCTGTAGGTAGTAAATTTGTCCAATCATCTTAAAATTAAAACATGTTATTAGAAATATTTAAAGCATTAGAATATACTCATTATGAAGCTTCTCCACTTCCTTTAGCCGTGCCTATAGTTATGGGTGCTATAAGTGTAGGATCTCAAATATACTCTGGTATTAAAGCAAAAAATGCTGCTGAATCAGCAAAAACAGAAGCTGATAAATTAAAACAACAATTAGCAGATTTAGAAAACTCTAGACAAGAAGTTTATAATGCAGCTGAAGACATTAGAGGATTAACTGGACAAATTACTAATCCTTATGCTAATTTAAGTGTAGCTACTCAAGCGGCTGAAATGCAAGCTGAACAAGCAGATATTGCTTTAGCTAATACTTTAGATGCTATGCAAGCTGGTGGTATGGGTGCAGGTGGTGCAACTGCTTTAGCTCAAGCTGCTGCTAGAAGTAAACAAGGTATATCATCTAGCATCGAACAACAAGAAGCTAGAAATGAACAATTAAAAGCTCAAGGTGAAATAAGTATTCAAAATCAAAAATTAGCCTTAGAACAAGCAGCTATTGGAGCAGAGCAACAAGCTTGGCAACAACAAGAAAATAGAGAGTTAATGCAATTAGATAGAACTCAAGCTTTAATAGATAATCAAATGGCTCAACAAATGCAATACCAAGCGGATGCTACTAGCGCTTTTACAGGTGCAGCATCTAGTGCTTTTGATGCTACGACACAAATGTATTTAGCTGGACTTGGTACTGGAGGTAATGTTACTGAACAAACAAATTGGACTGGACAAGTACCATTAGCACCTATGACTCCAAGAGCAGGAGGAAACATAAGTTCAGGTAATTATTCTAGAACTGCTCCAATGGGTACACTACCAAGAAGTGGAGGTCAAATAAATAGTAATAGTGTGATGCCTACTCTTCAAAAATTACCTGGATAATAAAATATTAAAAATATGGGAACATACAGACAACCAAGTCAAATAATAGATAAAAGATTTAACACTTTAAATCAAGGTCTTCAGAATGCTAGCCAAACTATGGTTAATGGTTTGAGAGAGATTAGAGCTCAAGAAATAGCAATGGCTAAAGAAGCTAAGAAAGAGCAAGAAAAAAGAGATAAAGAGCGTAAAGCTTTTGAAGCTAAAAGAAATGCTGCTGTAGATGGTTATAGAGTTAAAATAGATAACTGGGAACATATTAATCAAAAAAGAACAGAAGACTGGCAAGCCGAAGATGTTGCTATAGATAATCAATTAAAAAATAATGCTTTATATTATTTAGATATAATGAGTAATTCTACTGAAGGTGATGATAATTATAGAAGTGCTAAAAGAGCTATTGAAAATATGATTATTCAATATCCGGTAATGGCGCAACTATTAAATGATGAATCTGAAGAACTTGGTGAAGCTTTTTATGAAAACGGAGCTTATCAAAGAAAAGCAACAGAAGCTAATGCTTTATTACTTAGTGAAGATCCATTATATGACACTAAGAAAAACATGTTATATGATATTAAATATGGTAGAAATCCTGATAAATTTCAAGTTATAGCTAGTCCATCTGGCTTTAGTATGGTATATACTGATGATGATGGCAAGCAGTTTGACTTAGATGCTAATGCTTATCAGCAGTATAAAGAAGGTGGTAATGATTTAATTGGTTCTACTAATGAAGAAAACTATAACACATTTATGGATGCTACTTGGGGTATAGTAGGGCAAGATTATAAAGGTATAGAAAATGTAGTTACTAAATACAAAAAAGATATAGCTAGCGGAAATCCTGTAGAGTACAGAAAAGTTACTGAAAGCTATAACAAGGCAAACGAAGGCGTTAGAAAAAACATCGAAGCATGGGTAAATAGAGGAGGTACTGTAACTCAATCACAGTGGCAGTTGCTAGGTAATGAAAGCATATATAATCCTACTATGAAAGAAGAGCTAATAAATCAACTTTACAATGCTCAAATTGAAAGATACGGCAAAGATGATAAGTACAAACTAAGTGAAGAAGAAATAATAAAAGGTGGAGGTAGAAAATCTGAAGATGAAGTAGAAACTGTAGATTACTCTAGTATAATAAGTAATAAAGATAAACTATTATCTTTACTTAAAAATCCTAATCAAGTTATTGATCCAAAAGTAAGAAAAGAAAGAGAAAAAATGTCTAAAGAAGAGTTGGCTAAATTACCTTTAGAAGAGTTTTCAACTCAAGAAAAAGAACTTGTTGGTGTTTTAAAAAATCAAATAGTAAAACAATTTGAAGCACAAACAATATCTGGTTTACCAGGTGGTAAAACTGGTATAGTAGATGTAGATATTAATGTAGGAAAAGATAGCAGTGGTGTAACTGTCATAAAGTTTATTCCTAAACAACAGAATAAAGATGGAGAAATAGTTCCAATACCTGCTTTTGGTGCTGGAATAACTTTAGATGAAAATGGATTATTAAAATTAGACAAAGAATTTGGCTTAGATAAAAAAGTAGTGTTAGATTCTACAAGTAAGTTGTCAGCGGAAGATTTAATTAAAAAATATTCTAACTAATGAACGAAGAATTAAAAAAAATAGTTCAAAATATGATCGACGCCGGCGAAAGCGAAGAGAATATAGCTTTAGTAATACAAAGTTATAAATCAAAAAAGCCGGAAGTTGTTGCAGAGGAAACTGCATCTGTAGCGGCGGAGACTCCAGCAGTGGAAGATACGGAATTAGTTTCGGAAGATATTTCTTTGGATGGACAGCCTGAGTGGGAACCAAAAGTATTTACAAGTGAAGGAGAAGTAGATACAGCTTATTATGAGGATTTAGGTATAATGGAGGTTGAAAAACAAAATTATAATACCTGGAAAGAAAATCAATACAACAAAGCTGAGCAAGATTTTTACACACCTGGAACAGCAGTAGCATTTACAAAGCCATCTGATATAGCTAATAAATTAGAAAACATAAAACAAATTAATTTAGAAGTTGAAAACAAACTTAAGAGTTTAGATTTTTCTAAAGCTAAAGATGAAAAAGATGTTATTGCAGATATTGATTTAGCAAAACAAGATTTAATATTAAAAGATCCTATATTAAAAGAACAAATAACTAAAACTTCTGAGACATTAAATAAACAACTTGAAAGAGATGTTAAAGAGATAACAGATAAGTTTAATCTTGATATGAATGCTGTTGCTCAAGATCTTTCTACTAAATATGATCTATCTAATGCTGATCAAGTTGAATTAGCTAATAAAGAGCTTGATAAAATTAGAAGTGAAAGATTAGCTAAAGCACAACCAGAGTTAGATGAATTAAACAGGCAGTATGAATCATTTAGAGTTGGAGCTTTAGATAGAATGCAAGAATCTCCTATATTTAAAAATAGAGTACAATTAATCAATGAAAGTTTAAACGAGCAAGCTACGCCTTACTTGAGAGAGTGGAAAATAAATAATTTAGAAGGTTTTGCAAGTTTATTAAAATATGTTGATAACACACCTCTAGCTCAATTTATAGCAGGTAGTGAACAAATAGGTCAATCTTTTGAAGCTGCTAAAATATCTTTAAAACAATTAGGTGTAAATAAAATAAAACAACAGGTTGACGAAGCTAACGCTTCTAATAGTGGTTTAGGTATAAGAGATGATCAAACTGTCTATGTGTATCCTGATGGAGCTATAGATTTTGACAAAAGCGGTATTAAGCGTCCTGCATTTATGACACAAGCACCTTCAACTCCTAGAGAAGGTAAATTTGATATTACTGGTAAATTAATAACTAAAAGACAAGGAGTTTTTGGCGAGGTTCCTAGTGAACCTATGACTTTTGCTGATTATAAAAAAATGCAAGAAGTTAAAAAACAAGAGTTTTCTGAAGATATAAAAATAAACTTAGAAGAGATGAAAGCTTTTGATGATGTATTAAGTTTAGTTGAGCAGCCTGAGTTTTTAGATGAAGACGGTGCTACCACTATGGATGTTATTAATACTGTTTTTAGAATGTCTCCTCAATTAGGTATTAGTATTGGTGGTGGTTTACTAACTCCAGCTACTGGAGGTTCTTCATTAGTAGCTTCTACTGCTTTAATGTTTGGTCAAGAGTACGGTAGCAACTATTGGGAAGCTTTAAAAACAGGTTTAAGAGAAGAAATAAAAGAAAAAGAAGGAATAGAAAGAGAACCAACTAATGACGAAATAGTAGATGCTTTAATTAATAATAAATACCAAGCGCAAGGCGAGTCTGCTGGATGGGCCGCTGTTTCTTCATTGCTAGAGCAAGGTACAGCTTTAAGAGGTGCAAAATCTCTAAAAGGATTAAATAATTCTATACTTAATCTTTCTAAAAAATTAGGTTATGAAGATATAAAAGACATGCTAATTAAAACCGGTAAAAACAATTTTAATGACATGTTAAGAGGAGGAGGTAAGTTATTAGTAAAGTCCGGTAAAAGTGGTATAAATGAATTTTTCACAGAAGGCGCTCAAGCTTTAACCAATCAAGCAGCTGTTTCTCAAGCTTTAGGTGGCACAGCTGTAGATAAAATAGATATTAAAAATACTTTAGAAGAAGGTATAGCTGGTGGCGTTATGGGCATAGCGCTTCCTGGTATTCCAGGAATGGTAAAAGGAGGATCTAATTTTATAAGACAAACCGCTTACAAGGCTTCAATAAGTAATGTTGAAGCTAAAAAGTTTGATAAATTTTTTAAAGACGCCGCTTTATCTTTACAAGACTTATATGATAATGGTAAAATAACTAAAGAAGAATACCAACAACAATCACAAGAAATAGCTAATTTAAAAAATTCTGCATTAAAAATACCTAAAAACTTTGGACCTAAAGCTAGGCAAAAATCTTTAGATTTAATGTTAGAAAGACAAAAGCTTCAAACAAAAATAAAAAATGAAGATGAAGCTTTTACTGGTCCAGCTAAACAAAGGGTTTTAGAAATAAATAAAGAACTTGGTAATATACAATCTGTAGAAACTGCCACTAGAGCAGCTGTTAAAGCTGTAGAAAAAGCTGACATTGATTTAAATGTAATAGAACTAGATAATGAAGTTGATGTAGAAAATTATCTTAAAGAAAACATGAATATAGCGGCTTCTAAAGCTAAAGAAGCTGGCAAGCAAAGAGGTTTTATAATGCCTGATGGTAAAACTATCATTATAAATAAAGACGTAGCTTCTAAAGAAGGTGCTGTAACTACAGCTGCTCATGAAATATTACATGGTGTTTTATTCAATACACTTAATAAAGGCGATGAAAGTGCTTTTGCTTTAGCTAATGCTATTAAAATGCAATTAAGTAATATTAGTACTGAAGACTTTAAAAACTCAGATCTTGCCGCTAGAATAGAACAATATAAAGCAGATCCTGATATTAGCGAAACTACCAAAGCTGAAGAAGTGTTAACTTTATTTTCTGAAGCTTTAGCCACTGGTGATATTAAGTTTAATGAAAATGTATTTACTAAAATAAAAGATTTTGTTAGACGTATATTACAAAATGCTGGTTTTAGTAAAATAGATTTCAACGATAGTAAAGATGTATATAATTTTATAAAAGATTATAACAAGTCTGTTGCTAAAGGTAAATTTACTAAAGCTCAAGTTAAAGCAGCTAAAGAAGGTGTTGCCGTTGGTAGAAGATTAAAGGAACGAGTTGAAGATGTAGCTGAAAAAGGAGTTGATGAAACTATACTTAAATTTTCTAAACAAGCTTCTGATAATGTTCAAAAAATATATGAAGAACAAGGTGTTGGTGGCGCGTTAGATATTATTGAAGAGTTTAAACCTATTGTAAATAAAATAGTACAACGAAGAAGTGAAGCTCCAAACTTTGATAGACAGTTACTTACTGACGAAATAGAGACTGGTAGAAGAGGTTTATTGGAACTAATACAAGATTACAATATAGAATCAGGTGTGCCATTAGCTGCTTACATAAACAAGTTTTTACCAGCTAGAGCTATTGAAGCATCGAAAAGAGTTTTAGGTGAAACATTTGAAGA
>Ga0070745_1001220_pt1 | contig 14423 bp, 20 predicted proteins | sample VirMetDEL_Mar_4_FD_77438 | JGI IMG/M metagenome (GOLD analysis project Ga0070745, IMG submission 77438) | Aqueous microbial communities from the Delaware River and Bay under freshwater to marine salinity gradient to study organic matter... | ecosystem: Environmental > Aquatic > Marine > Coastal ...
CTGCCCAACGCACCAAGCGCCTGTTCCTTCAAGCTCGGCGGCCTGAAACGGCGGTGATCGAGAAGCTCGGCCACGTCATCTGGCTCCCACGCCGCACATCGCGTGAGGTACTCACAACACGCTTCTAGCTCCTGGTCGGCGCCCCAGCGGGCGGCTTGGGTAGTGAGGTGAATTTGATACGAAGGGCGAAACATGTTTGTCCCTTCCTCATCCCACTGGTCCACCAGCTCCGGCGGTGGGGTGATCGGGTGGTGTTCTGACATGTGTGTCGGGTTCAAGCCCTATTACCGTAGCACAGTACACGCTACTTAAAATTTTTTAGCAGCCTGATACCCTTGTACAAGTAACCGTAGTAGCGGGTTTCGGTTACCACGGCGTCCACCCCGCAGACGTCACAGGTATCTGACCAGTTAGCGCCGGTGTGTGCCGGGTAGCTGCCGTATTTGTCGCCGCAGTCTCGGCAGCATTGGTACGCAGCTACCAATCGCTCCAGTAGGTCGCGTTTAGTTGTGGGGGATTCCAAGGGCTTCAGCGGAGTAGATGGTCATGACGGAGACGTCGGCCCCTTGGCGAAGGGCCTGGCCGACTGTGCCATGAAAGATGGCGTAGGCCTCATCGCACTCAAAGATTCGGAATTCTTCAACTTCGACGGGCCGGCCCTGTTTGAACCAGCTCATGCGGATGAGCGCGAACACCTCGTCTGGTACGGGCCCGTTGATAACGGCCAGCGTGGGACGTCTCGGAGGTTTCGGCTTGGACTTGGCAGTAGACACCGAAAAACTCCGAAAAAGCCGTGAGGCTGCCAAAAGCAGCCCCAACAGCACGTTAAAGAAAAAGGGCATGGTCAGTTCCACGCATCGGACGCGGCCTGCTTGATCTGGTCAAGTTCGCCGATTGTCCGTCCCTCGCGCACGGGGGGATATAACCCAGAGGTGTCCATTTGCTTAGATCCGTTGTCCTGTAAAGGATCTGCACTGGGACAGGGCTCTGTTTTGACGGGAAGTGTCCCAGCTACTGCCGGTGTGGGACACACAGCAACTGAATCTGTCTCCGGTCCCATTGCTAATCCGTTGCTACTACAGGTGGTTTGGTCACTGGGACCCCCTTTTCCTCCCTCTCCCCGCGAGGCAACAACTGCTTGGTACACATTTGCAGGTTTGCCGCCTTTGTCGCTGCGCCTGGTTTCGACTACGTGAATCAGCCCACGCTTCTTAAGACGCAGGAGCGACTTCCTGATGGCGGCGACACTCCCACCACAGAGGGCATCGGCGTTCAGTTCTTCACGGGTCTTGCTGGCGGGGTACACAACGCGAAGGCGCTGGAGCACCCTGTCAGTGACGCCAGAAGGCGAGGTTTCGTTGGGATCGACCTCCGGGGTCCAATCGGCCAGCGTGAAGCTCAGGTCGGCTTCCTGACGGAGAAGAAGGCTGGTGCCCCCACGACCGGACCGGGATTTTTCGATGGTGATGATCCGGGCGTTGTGGCCGGTCTCTTCCACCTGCTTGTCGGAGGGCCTACGCAGACTCCAGGTTTCGTCCACCGCGTCACGGATTGCACTGGTGCCCCGGAAGCCACCAGTTTTGTTGGCGTGGTGAATGATGAGGATCGTGCAGGCCGGGAAGGCGACACCGTTGTTCCGGGTAAGCCAGTACAGCGGGGTGGCGAAGTCGGACTTGTTCTCGTCGAAGGCCCGACCACCAGAGCACCCGATCAGCGAGTCAATGACGATCAGCTTGGGTTGGATCTTCTGGACCAGCTTCTGGAAACGGGCGTAAGCCTGTAGTGACCAGTCAGTCCGCACGATGACTGGAGCATCGGCGGGCATCTCCACCTCCTCCATCTGTTCCTGCATCTGAACGAGGGGTTGGTCGCCATTCAGCAGGAGTACCGGACCTTGTTCAACTGGGACGTGCTTGCCCCGGATGACGAAGGGCTGGCCGGTAGCAACGTGTTTGGCCAGTGTCCAGGCGGTCATGGACTTGCCGTCACCACCAGCGCCGTAGATCAGGACAACGGACGGATTCGGCAACAGGTCAGGAATCAAGTAGCTCCGTTCAAAGTTCTGCTGGAGCAACTCACCCACGGTCATCGTCTCAGCTTGAGACTCATGCTGGATTTGATCGACATACATTTTCTCCAGTTCAAGGGCGTCCCGCATCCGAGCTTTGTGGGCGATCTTGTGAAGCTCGTACTTCTGCTCGGCGGGGTTCTCTAGCTGGAGCGCCTCTTTGACGTCGCGCATGACGTCCACAAAGCGAGGCAGCATTTCGAGCGGGGCACCCGATTCAAGTTCTGCGACAACTTTGCGAAGGTCTTCACCAAGCCACAGGCGACCCGGAAGTTGCTGGTCGGCCAGCCAGAAGAGGGTGCCAAGGGTGACGGAGCCTTTTTTGAAGCTCTTCCAGACTTCTTCGCAGGGGTTGCCGTCGGCCCAATCGTCACAAAACTCAGGATCTTCGGCCGACCAAGCCGACCACAGGGTCAGACCGAGGTCATCAGGCAGTTCCGAGTGGATCGCCATGCCAACTTTGATCCAGTGGTCCCGGCTGCCAGCGCCTTGACCAGGGATCACACGAAGGGCGGACTGAACAATTTCAGCCACCTCTTCGGGCGTCCGATCTGAGAAGTCAAGAGCTTTACGATTTTTAATAAACCCGGCATCGGTTGGATCCTTGCCAGCCGCTTCGCGCATTTCGGCCAACAACCAAGCCGGCGCTTCTGGGATGGCTTCCAGATCGCCTTCAAAGCCGTAGAACCCTTCCGCACCCTTTCCATCACTGGAGCCCGGATAAGCCCCGTAGAGGAGCCCCTGACGGCCCCAGAGGACTTCGTAACCGGCCCCGGTATCCGACAACCCAAAACCCTTCACTTCGCCCCACAGGGCCTCTGGGACGCGATACAGGTACTTCGCGGCGTTGGCCTTGGTGCTGGTGACCTTGGGGGCCCCGTCCAGGGTGTTGCCCCATTTCTTGGCCAACTTGGCCAGGTTCCGGTCCACGTCGAGGATCACCAGACCTTGGCTACGGGGCCCGGTGAACACACCAACGGCCCGGAAGATGTCCGGCTTGCGCTGGATCTGGAGCGCCACGTCGGAGGGCTCCATGACCACATGGTGGGATTTTTCGAGGGGGGTCTTGCCCTTGCTGACCTTCCCCGACTGGAGCTGGGAATCCTTGACGTAGATGGGCGCGTACGCAAAGCCGCTAGGCAGTTGCGCGACGAAATTGAGCAGGTCTTGCGACTCGTGCGACACGATGTTAGACTCCTACAAGATAAAGGAAAACGACACCCCATGGCCCCGCAGCCGTGGGGTGTTTTTCTATGGTAGACGCCCGGTCAACCCTGTGTTACTGTGTCACTCGTTGCCCCAGGGCGACCTTCAAACACCCCTAACAAACCATGGGATTTCTCTCCAAAAAAGCGTCTGCATCGGTCAATGCCGGTTCCACCGGTGGCGGTTACCTCCAGGTCAGCAAGCTGACTGATGGCGGTTCTGTCCGGTTCGCCCTTCTATCCGACCAACCTCTGGAAGGTTACGAGGTGTGGGGCGCCAACGCAGAAGGCCAGTCCAAGCCGTTCCGTTTCGATTACGAGCCCACCCCTGAGGACGTGGTAGCTGAGATGGGCGATTTCGAGCCCCGCGAAGGACGTGGCGGCCCCGGCACCTACGACATTAAGTTTTTTGTCGCCACCCCGGTCTACAACTTCGATGCTGGCGCAGTCCAGGTGATGAGCCTGACCCAGAAGTCGATCATCAAGGAGCTGGACCAGATCAGCCAGATGGACGACTACGAGGATCTGCTTGCCTGGGACTTCAACCTAAGCAAGAAGGGCGCGGGTCTACTCACCGAGTACACCCTGCGTCCAGTACCCCGTAAGAAGGGCGCCCAGGAGCACATCGACGCAGCCTGGATCGAGGCCAAGTCCAACGGCTTCGACATCACCCGCCTGCTAACCGGAGGCAATCCGTTCAAGGCGGCCTGATTAAGTCCCCAATAACTAAGCCCCTCCGTTGCGAGGGGCTTTTTATACAAAAAACAACCAAACTTTTTAATCATGCACCCTTCATGGCAAGAAGCAGCTAAACAATCACTCATATATAAAAAACTATCCGATAAATACCGTTCACCTAGAGGATATACACCCTGGAATGACATGGTACAAAAATTTGGTCTTGCAGGTGATCCGCACCACTTACGTCGGCTAGCAAACACTTTAGGTATTAACGAAGACACATCAAACATTATTCAGTGCGGTGTCGGAGCAGTTTGCGCGGCAATGCTAGACGCCCCGGCTATTTACGTTGACGGCGCGTTGATGGAGGCCCTTCTTTACACGGAAGTAAGTGCCATGGAACCACCTAAGTTAGTTTTGCCTTCGTTTTTTATTTGTATACCTTTTAACACTCTTTTCGATGACGAAGGGGCTGCAATCACAGGTTTACTGGTTGTCGTACATAAGACATATTTACCTTTTGCTATAGGTATGGCCGATATGCCCGATGACCGCAAATTCAAAGCAGTTGAGCAAGAACTATCAGATGAAAATGCAAATAATTTACATGTGTTTGCGTACACATCAAAAAATGCTGTTATCTCAGTTACTCATGGCTGGGACGTAAGTACAGTAGCCGCTGAAGATACATCCCCAATAATGTATTCTCCCTTACTAGATCACCCCTTAGATGAAGAAGTCTTCAAAGACGTGTCATCTACAATTATGAGGATAGTAAAAAACGTAATACTAATTTACAACTATCAAAAAGACTGTGTAGGAGAACTTCCTGTAAAAGTCAATGGTTCTGGATTTGTTAAGCGCAAAAAACATAACAAGCGTGATCCTTTACCGGTAACACTTTTAGGCAAAAATTTTATACTCCGTAAAGAGTCGGCCAGGACTCACCCTCGGCCAACGCAAGGCGGCACGGTTCGCCCGCACTGGAGAAAAGGACACTGGCACACGGTCCTAACTGGCGTAGGTCGAAAAGAGCGCAAATTCCGCTGGTTCCAGCCGGTGTACGTCAATTTAGCTCTTGACACATGATGTAGAATCCAGAAGGGAAAGAGTATCTACGTGCCAGCTAACACACAAGACACACTAGCCAATCTCCGAAAGTGGAAGCTGGTACAAGACAATTCGGGCCCATTCAGGGTCTACCGAGACCAAAAGGGCAATGTATATTCTAGTGTTACACACATCCTTGGGCAGACGAGTGACCGATCAGGACTGGAACGTTGGGTCGCCCGGCTGGGGGTGGAGGAAGCCAATCAACAACGGGATGTAGCAGCAAAACGGGGCAACCTCGCCCACAACCAAGCGGAGTATCTCCTAAAGACTGCCCAGCGACTGGCGCGTAACACTGCAAACAAGCGCAACGCGATCAAGTGGGACGACAAAGGCTTGGCACGAATTCCAGCCCCCATCACCCAGTGGGCTCTGAAGAAGGTCCACGAAAATCTCCCCCAAGTTGGCTGGAGCGCCGCCGGTTACGCACGGGGCCTGTCTGACTGGATCGTTTCCAACGTCACCGAAATTTTCGCCTCCGAATTTTCCATTCACCACCCCGCCGGATTCGCTGGAACATGCGACGCACTGGTATCCCTGAAAGGTCACCCGGGCATTACGATTTGTGACTGGAAGACCAGCACCAGCAACAAAATGCCCTACATGAACGCCGGGCACAGCTACGTCCACCAACTCGGAGCCTATTCACTGGGACTGCAACACCTCACCGGCCTCCGACCCTCAGGTGGTACGGTTGTACTAGCCCGCAGGTGTGGCGAGCCAGACGTGTACGGCATCGACCAGGACGCACTGGTACTGGCTGAGGATGCCTACCTGGAGCGTGTCAAGATTTACCACCAGTCCCTGGAAAGCGGCCAACCCACGGTGTAGATTGAGCCTGGTTTAACGATCTCGGTGGGGGTGGTGCCCCAAAGAAGAGCCGCCTGTGACGGGGCGGCTTTTCCACTGGAAGCCCATTCATGACTGGAATAGCCTTACACTGCATTCAGCAGTTTGTGACTGTCACACCCGTGATCGACGACAACATTCAAGACACTGACGACATCGAACCCATTGACGGTGGCGTGGAGCAGGAAAAGCCCGCCAAGTTTGTGTCGCCATTCACTAGGGCTGAAAACCGCTATTCAAAGGGGCGGCCAATCAACAACGCTCAAATGCTGGAGCGCATCAACAACGCCTACATGTTGATGTTGCAGGGTGGATCACGTCGTGAAAACGCCTGTCAACTTGCCACCCGCTACGGTGTTAGCTTCCGCCAGGCAGAGAACTATATTGCAGAAGCACAGAAGTTGATGAAGGAGGACTTCGCTGGAGAGCGAGCACAATTCCTGAATCAAGTCAACAACATGCGGATGCACACCGTCAAGAAAGCACTCAAGCGTGGCAACTATCAAGTGGTCGCGCAGCTACTTGATAGCCTGGGACGCGCAATGGGCGAGGGCAGTGTCGAGGACGCTGCTAATCAGGCTCCCACGCTGAACATCACCGTCGAGGACAAGCGGGCTTCGAGCTGAAGCTCTAGCCCGCGCAGAAAGCCATTCAAGGACTGGAACTAGCTGTCGATCTCCAGGTTGAACTCGACGGTTTCGCCATTCACGGTGAGCTTGCACACGCGGCGGCAGTCGAACGACCGCCAGCCCTTGGCGATGTCCATACACCGCACGATGTTGTCGATAGCGGCTGGATCCTTCAAGGCGTGACCGGTGCCCTTCACCTCGCCCACATGCTTGGGGTTAAAGGTGAGCTGGCGCAAGCTGCCATCTTGCTTGACGAAGTGGACAGAAACGAAGTGGCTGCCAGCCGACTCGATCAGCTGGCGGATAGTGGTGTGGTTGGCCATTCAACTGGAGCGAGGGGCCTCACGGTTGGGCTTGTCCTCTTGTCTTGCACAATAGCCCATTCATGGCTGCCTGAAAAGCCATTTATGACTGGTGCATCCACACGCTTCCGCCTCTTTTAGGTGCGGGTATATGGGATCTGGAGCAGAGTCTCACTGCGAGTCGCATGAGTCTCACACTGGGGCAGCAGAAAAGGGCCCGGTGTGACGCGGGCCCGTGGGGTTGGCACTGGTGGCCTAGGTGCGGGGTTTGTAGGTTGCTCGGGTCTTGCCTTTATCGGTGCGGGGTTTGCGTGGTGCGCCTGGGGCCTTCCTGGTGGTCGGTCGGTTACGTTCTGGCTGCGCGTTTTTTCTGCACTTAATTCCAGCCAACCAATCCGGCTTGAGGTCGGGTGGGCATGGTGCGCCCCCGTTGAGGCGTTGGCAGACCTCCCAGTACGGGATCAAGTCTTCCCAGAGCTGGCGCAATCCCTCTTTACCGTGCTGCTGGTGCAGCTTCAGGAAGTCGGCCCAGTCGGATTGGGTCAGGGTTGACCGTTCGGCGCAATAGCGCAGGTCTCGGAGCTGGCGTTTCTCCAGTCTGATCTGCTCGCGCAGGAGTTCGCGGGCATCGGCGGCCTGCTGCTTTAGCTCTCGCCTGGTGTTCCATTCTCCACCGCTGCTCACTGCTCACCCTCCCTGCGGTCGGGTTCGCTGTTCGCAAGGTAGACAGTCTCCGATTGGCGCCAGTAGCCCCAATCTGTCCAGCTGGACAGCTCACCAGACAGGCGGGGCCGGTAGTCTGCCGTCCGACTGGAGCGTTTCCGGCCCCAGTTGCAATCCTCAAGACGGTAAGCGCCCCACCAGAACACAGCCCCTACGGGCAGGTCTCTAAAGGCGTGGGAAGTTGGCCGGTGTGTCATGGCGGGTAGGCCTAATGAACCCTTGCACAGTAGCAGCACGAGCAACCCCACCCGACCGGATTGTAAACTTGCACAACAACGGCGGAGGATGCCTGGGGCTGGGGCCCACAATGGGCAAGCACAACGGCACACCATGCCATGCAAATTCTCAACACCCCTACCGCATCCCCGGCACTGCTGGCACGGATCGACCGGCTGACCGGATGCGAAGGCCATTGGGTCCTAATCCGTGACGGCGAGCCCGAGACGGACTGCAGCCACCAGTGGCACCAGGACCCGACCGACCACCTGCAAACATGTCTCACAGAACGCTGGCGCGGTGTCTCGCTGGGGTTCGTGCCGTCCTATTGCGGTTTCAGCGATTACAGCAACACGGGCCTGGTGGGCCTGTCCAATTATCGGGTCCTGACCGATCCCGCCAGCACCCCGGACAAGTTCGGCGGCATCCTGGAAGTGGGCTACGGCTGGAACGGTCGCGGCGTTGTGCTGGATCTCTTGCGGGTACCCGCTGACGTGATCGAAACGGTGGAAGCTCTAGAGTCCTATCCGTTGATCTCCGAGGACGACCATTCCGAACTGGAGTGTGACGGTATCGGCAAGCTATGGGATGAGAGCTTGGCCGATCGGGTCCGCACGCTGCAGGACCTGGATCTCTGCGTCTTCGCTGCTCGCCGTGATTCCGCACCCTGGGAGTTCGATTCCCTGCGAGATTCGCTGACCGAGACCCTCAACGAATACCCGACCCTAGTGGCTTGACAGGCTGCCGAATCCGGTTCTAATCTCCAACAGTAACCCCACCCGAGGTAACACCGATGACCACAACGACCACCAACCACGCCGCCGCTAACGCCGCCGCATGGTGTGAGACAATTCTCGATCAACTGGACAGGCTCAAGGCAGCCTGCCGCGATTGTGACGAAACCTACGAAACAGTTCGTGAGGAGATCCAAGAAGCGCCCTTAGAACTAGCCGTAAGGAGCGACTGGGCACCCCTAGGTGCACCGCTGCAGCCTGCCAAACTCTGCATCCTGCTATCAACCGGCGGGCCTGCCCTGCGCATTGTCGGGACTCTTGGCCGTTTCAATTGCCCCGAGGATTGCCGGATGGAGTATCAGGACTGGGGCACTCCCTGGACAGAGTATCGGGCGATTGGTTCCGGTGTTCTAGACGCGTGGGCCGCGCAGTTCTACTGGGGAGACTGAGCCTGCGCGTTGCGCCTTTCTCTTCGTTGGGTCTCAATCGTCGCAAGCGTGAGACCCTACCGGCGAACCCTGGCCGTTGTTCTCCCATTGTCCACCGTGAAACCGTACAATCCCGAACCAACGTAACGGATTGCGACAATTGGGGCCTGGCGTCTTGCAGTCCGGCGGATCCGGTTCTAGGATGACACAGTAAGGCAAACCCACCTAACACCATGCCCAACCACACCCCCGCCCTTTGCTCACTTGCAACGCTCGCCATCGTCGGCGCTTCGCTGCTGGTGCAAGCCCAGACCAACGAAGCCCTGGCACGTTGCGAGAATCGCCCCGGCGCGACCATTGCCGAATGCCGCCTGACCGTACTGGGCCGCTAGTACATCCGCATCACGTTACAGAGTGTGACAGTATGGGCCCACTGCGGGCCCCACTGTGCTACAATACACTTGTCCTATAGGCACACCAGCCAATGACTACCACCGCCGCGCTCCTCCTGGCTGCGCTCCTCCTCCCCTTGCTTATCCTGCTCTGGGCCACAGAATCCAAACCCCAACGTGCCAGGCGCCTTCGCTCCTACGGCTGGACCCAACAGCGCATTGCCGACCACCTAGGCGTGAGTCGCACCACGGCGCGTCGACTGCTCACCGCCTAGCCTGTGAGGCTAGTTCAGATGTACCATCGCCCCCTTCGGGGGGGCAGGGTCCGGCGCTGCCTGGCGCCAAGTCGCAGTCAGGGAACCTACTGATACAACCCAATTTCTCTTTACTGTTACACACCCACGGGGGTAGGGGTTGAATTCCTGTGATACTGTAAACAGGTACCCCCCTAAAAAATGACCACCGCCCCCTCATTGCAGTTGCGTTGGGCCCAGGGTGAGGTGTTTTCGAGCCGTAAACGCTTCCGTGTCCTGGTTGCAGGCCGCCGATTCGGCAAAAGCTACTTGTCTTGCATCGAATTGCTGCGTGGAGCAATTGAAAAGCCCGGCGAGACCTTCTTTTACTGCGCCCCGACCTACCGAATGGCGAAGGACATCGCTTGGAAGGCGATGAAAAGGCTGGTCCCAAAGGCCTGGATCAAGTCAAAGAACGAAACCGACCTCAAGATCGAACTGGTCAATGGCAGCACCATCGAATTGAAGGGCACGGAGAACGCAATGGCCCTCCGAGGCCGAAGTTTGAGCGGCGTGGTGCTCGACGAAGCCGCCTTCATGGATTCCGAGGTCTGGTTCGAGGTCATCCGCCCGGCGTTGGCCGACAAACAAGGCTGGGCCCTATTCATCTCCACCCCCGACGGCACCGCAAGCTGGTTCTACGACCTCTGGTGCTATTGCGAAGAGGACGATAACGACTGGTGCCGGTGGCAATTCACCACAATTGAGGGCGATAACGTCCCACCGGAAGAAATCGAGGCAGCCCGTAGCCAACTCGACCCTCGTACATTCCGACAGGAGTTCGAGGCGAGCTTCGAGAACCTGTCCGGTTTGGTCGCGGTGAGCTTCTCGGACGCCAACATCAACTCTGTGGTCCAAGACCTGCCGATTGTCCCACTGCTGGTGGGCGTGGACTTCAACGTGGACCCCATGTCCGCGATTTGCGCGGTGAAAAAGGGCGACGACCTATGGGTATTCGACGAAATCATCATGACCGGCGGCGCCACCACCTGGGATCTCTGCGAAGAAATCCAACGCCGTTTCGGCGTGGAGCGCCGGATCATCGCGTGCCCCGACCCAACAGGCGGCGCCCGCAAAACCAGTGGCGTTGGAGCGACCGACCACAACATCCTGCGAAAGTCCGGCTTCAAGGTCTCCAGCCCACGCTCCCCTTGGAAAATCCGCGACAAGATCACGTGCGTCAACACCGCCCTCCTCGACGCATCGGGCAACCGCCGCCTCTTCATCCACCCGAGATGTAAAGATTTAATAAAATCTCTCCGCACATTGACCTACGCCCCCGGCACAGGCCTCCCAAATAAGAATTTGGGCGTGGATCACGCCTTCGACGCGCTCGGCTACATGTGCCTTCAAGTCTTCAACCTCGCCAAACCGGAAACAATGAAGTCCACCGATTATCGTGTGTGGTAGCACTGGAGCACTTATGGCCAAGAAACCCACCAAGGCCGAGAAAAAAGTCTCCAAGGTGATGCGCGAGTACGGCAAAGGCGAGCTGCATTCGGGCAGCAAAAAGGGCCCGGTAGTCAAGTCACGCAAACAGGCCATCGCCATCGCCATGAGCGAGGCCGGTATGACCAAAAAGCCCAAAAAGAAATGACCATCCACACCTACCAGGGCTACCCAACGCATATCGATGTCGATGCCGACACCGGAATGACCGAGGTGACATTTACGTTCAAAACTCCCCGTGAAGCGCCACTTTTTGCGGGATTTATGGGCAATGTCTTCACTGGAGTGGAAGTTTTAGTTGACGTCGATGGCGACATTGAGGAGGACTCGGACGATGATTGAAATGGTGACTATTTCTCCTGCAGGTGAATCCAAGTTTTAAGTTCCGCGACGTACTGGCGCATTTCGTGTGCTTTAGCGGCGTGCCAGCCATTCCCGGTTTGTCTGTATAGCTCTCCGTGCCGGTCTATGGCCATCAACATCTGGTGGATTAGCACGTTCCACGGCGCCCGGACAGGTGTATTCCACTCGCGCATCGTAAAGACGCCGGGTTTACTGCCAAAATAGGAAAGAAGTAGGAGTTAAACCGTGGTGTACAGCGCCAACATCCCCCCAACTGGCGCTGTCGTCAGCGAGTCCCCATTTGTCCGGTCGTTGGAAGTGATCGGAATGATGCCGGACTGGAAGGTCATGGCCGCCGTAACCAACGGCACCAACTACCTACGTGACCAAGCCGAGCTGTATCTCCCCCAGGAACCCCGCGAAGACGACACGGCGTGGCAGGCCCGCATCGACCGCAGTGTCCTTTCCCCTTACACCAACCGCCTAATCGAAACAGCGGCTGGCGCTGTCCTCCGCAAACCCATCCACATCGAGGGCGACTCGTACTGGACCGATCTAGCCGAGAACATCGACGGAATCGGCTCCAGCATCAACGAGTATGCACGCCGGGCGCTGGTAAGTAGCCTGACTTACGGCCATAGCGCAATCCTGGTCGATTTCCCGGCTGCCACTGGTGCCATCAACTTGGCAGAAGAGCGTGCGATGGGTCGCCGCCCGTACTTCGTCCACGTCGATGCCACCCAAATCTGGGGTTGGCGTAAGGATGCCACCAACCGCCTAACGCAGATCCGCATCCATGACTTCGAGTACCAGCCCCTGAACGAGTTTGGTGAGGAGCAGGTCGAGGTGATGCGCGTCATCTACCCAGGCCGGTACGACCTGTACACCCTGGGACGTAGCACCGGAACGGTAGATCTCACCGAATCGGGCGGCTTCAGCCTGAACACCATCCCAGTGGTACCGATTTACAGCAATCGCCGGGGTGTTTTGATCTCCCAGCCCCCGTTGCTGGACATTGCAAATCTAAATATCACGCACTACCAACGACAAAGCGACCTTATCCACGCCCTCCACATCGCGGCAATGCCCACCCTTGTCCTAGAGGGCTGGAATTCCGACAGCAGCGACGCCACCCTCGGCGTCAACTATGCCCTGGGCATGGAGCCCGGCCACAAGGCTTATTACGTCCAGTCGGATGCGACCAGTTTCGATGCCCAGATGGCCGAACTCCAGAGTCTGGAGGGCCAGATGTCCACGTTGGGCATCACCAAGCTGTTCGGCCAGAAGTTCGTCGCGGAGTCTGCCGAGGCAAAACGCATCGACCAAGCCCAGGCCAACAGCGTCCTCTCGATCATCAGCCAGGAACTGGAGTCTTCGTTGAACCAGGCATTTGCCTTCGCGGCCCAGTATGTGGGCATGGAGCCCCCCGAAGTCCACATCGACCGCGACTTCGATTACTACCGCCTAATCGGCCAAGACATTTCCGTCTTGGCCCAGTTGAATCAGATGGGCAAGATCAGCGATACAACGTTGCTGGAGATTTTGCGTCGCGGCGAAATCCTGCCGGACGACATCAATGTCGAAGAGGAGGCACAAGAAATCGCGGCAACCGAAGAACCCGCCTCAGAGTCCAATACAATGACGGAATCGGAGGTTTGATGACATGGCCGTATCACCTGGCACGTACAACATCCTCCTGCAGCGTCGTGCGGACTATGCAATCGCACTCCAGTTCAAGGACAGCACTGGAACTCCAATCAACCTAACCGGGTGGACGGTGTATTCCCAAGTCTGGAATCGTGCCCGTACCACTAAATTCGCGGATTTTGCCGTCACTTACACCAACAGGGCCAGCGGACAAGTGTCCATCGCTTTAACCGACACCCAGACAACAACGCTACCGGACGAGTGTTATTACGACGTCCTTCTAGAAAACCCAAGTTCTCTACGAGAGTATTACCTCGAAGGGATTGTTTACGTCTCTGAGGGGTACACAGCATGACCAACGTAACTATCAGCGACACCACCAACACGGTTGTCGTCGTTGACGAAAACAATCTCGTCGTACAGACCACCGGCCTAGGCCCTCAAGGCCCCGGCGGCGATCTGGGTCTGTACGGCAGTTTCATCGATACCACTACTCAGCCCCTAGTAACAACAGCCGCCCCACAGCGCATCACAATCAACACAACCCTGGAGAACAGGGGCGTAACGATTGCATCCGGCAGCCGTATCACATTCCAATTCGCTGGCACCTACAAAATCCTCGCTTCCCTCCAGTTCACCAATAGCGGCAACATTACAACTGAAGTAAACATCTACTTCCGCAAGAATGGCGTTGACATTGCCAACAGCAATACTCGTATCGACCTGGAGCAACGCAAATCAGTCAGCGTGCCTTACCACGATTGTTTTGCGATTGAGTATCAGCTAACGGTTGCGGACAACGATTATGTAGAGCTGTGGTGGGCCGCCGAATATCCCGACATCAAGATTGAGACCATTCCGCTGGATGGATTACATCCACAGGCCCCCAGCGCCATTATCAACGTGGCGCAGGTTATGTACACCCAACCGGGCGTACCAATCGGCGGCGCGGCAGGCGATTTACTCGTCAAGGCATCCGCGTCGGATTACGACCTCGGCTTTACCGACGCCCCCACGGTAGACAAGCTGGGACTTGATACAGCCGCCGCCGAGACCATTTCTACGGGTCAGGTTGCCTGGGATGCCCCCAATGCGACTCCCGTTGTAAGGCACCGTCCCAATGTCATCGGCCGGCTGGGTCAGGATCAACATTGCCTGTGCAAAAACACGTCAGCGGTGCCTTTGATTAAGGGTCGCGTCGTCATGTTCACTGGGGCCGACCCCGTATCAGGCCGCATCGAGATCGGCCCCCTACTGGCCACTGGTCAGTATCCGGGCTACGTCTATTTCGGCGTCACCGCAGAAGCCATTGCCATTGGCGAGTTTGGCATGGTTTGCACCTTCGGTTTCATCGA
>Ga0070745_1001222_pt1 | contig 14414 bp, 18 predicted proteins | sample VirMetDEL_Mar_4_FD_77438 | JGI IMG/M metagenome (GOLD analysis project Ga0070745, IMG submission 77438) | Aqueous microbial communities from the Delaware River and Bay under freshwater to marine salinity gradient to study organic matter... | ecosystem: Environmental > Aquatic > Marine > Coastal ...
CAAGTCAAATTCTCAACTTGCTTAGATATTACATTAGGAATGCTATCTGCAAGTAAAGTAGCCAATACGCTTTCAGTTTCTCCGATGTCGTAATTAGCACCTCTTGGTAGATACTTTTGAGTGTAATAACCTTCTAAATCTGCAAGGTTAAACTTATTCCAATACGCTACTTTAGCCGTTGGTAGGTTCACTTGTTCAACTACTACATCACCGTTAAAAGATGCTGCGGTTAACTCTGATGCTGCACTCTGCAACACATTCTGTTCATGATTCACGGTTGGTAAAGCGTTTGTCGCTTTAACCCCTTGAATTTGGTTCAACCACGGAGCAGTATCGTTGCCGTACATACTTCTGCGGTAGATGTCCATTAAATTATCGGTTTCGTTTACGAATGCCGACAATGCTGATAAATCAAATGCCATTTCTTTATTGTTTTAAATTATTATTTCTTCTTTTGTTCGTTGATAAACTCTTGGTGCTTTTTCATCTGCTCAATTTTCTTAGCGAATGCTTTTTGCTTTGGAGTTAGTTCAACCTTTTGAATTTCTTGTTTACCCGCTTCGCTTTCCGCTTTTGGCATTTCTGCACCAGCTTCGGATAGTTTAGCAGTTAAATCATTTACTTTGGCAGTCAACTCATCAATAGAGGTTGTATTAGCCTCTTTCAACTCAGTTAATTCTGCTTCCTTTTCTGTTAATTGTGCGGTTAATTCTTCGTTAGTGTTCTCAACATCTTTTAACTTGTTTCCTAACTCTTTTACCTCACTTAACAACTCTGTGTATTCTGTTTTCAACTGCTCGTCCGTCTTTGGAGTTTCACTTGAAAACAAGGTGCTTAGTTTCTCCCAAACACCCGCTTTTTCTGTTGACATATCTTTGAATTTATTGTTTACAATTTCTTGGATTATCGGCTCTAAAATTGGCATAAAAGCCTTAATTGCTTGTGGGTTTTCCGTTGCCCACCTTTCTGCTTGTTCTGCTAAATAGTCAGGACGTCCAAATAAACCATCGTTCGCAGCACCTTCATCAACCACATCACAATGCGTTAAAGATTTTATTCTGGCGTGTGGAAAAAAGAAAGGATCATTATCCGATAAATGTGGGTAATCTTCTTTACTAAATTCTTCAACCTCACCTTGACGAAACACAATGCTTGTTGCAAATGCGTTCGGGTCTTCCTCTGCGAGGTTAAGGATGTACGTTCTATAATCTCCGTTTGGCGAGTCTGCGGCTGATGCCAATAGATAAAGGTCTGCTCGTGCTTGTAATCCATCCCGTCTGAAATTCTTAAACCTACCTACTACTGTTCCCATCGAGCCACCGCAAGGGTTTGGATGGTCAAAACGTGCCTTTAAGCCTTGTTGGTTTGCGTTTCCGTGTTCAACTACTTGGTCAACCATCACATCATCAACATACATTTCATGCCCTGACGCTTCTCTGTTGCCCGTTATAACCGAAACACCGTAGATTATTCCGTTGTCTTTATCGACACTACCAATACCATTGGTTTCACGGAATCGTTTTAATTTCTCGCTCATGGGTGCTAAATTACACCACAATCGATTTTATTGTTTACAGAAAACTTGTATAGCGTCTCTTACTGTTGAAGTTGACGGGTTACCAAGTTCAGACATTACACTAATCTCTTCCATCAAGTCTCGTTTAGATCGCTCTGGAAACTGTTTACATAACTTATTAAACATTTGTGCTATCTGCCAATCTCTAACCCCTTTTGGATGTATTAATCCATTATCGAACAGAAAGCACAAAGCATCGTGTACGGTGGCTTTTAACCCGTATTTATTGGCAATCTCCATTAATAAATCTTGCTTCATAAGCGTTTTAATTCTGATATTTTATTTTGATTCGACAAGTTACTCATTATCTCCACTATACTTGTTTCGATGTTAACATTACTGAAAGCGGTAGCCATTTGTGTGTAGTCTATTCCCCCACTTCTAACACCTAAACTTGCACTAACTCCAGGTGCTGCAATACCTCTCTTTTCTGATAAGTTAAACGAATTATTAAGGCCATCCGCAACACCACCAGCAGCAAATCCAGGCACACCAATTTGTCTAAATGTAGATGCACCGCCTAACGCCCTTTGTTGCCTTTGGTTTAAGATAACTTCACCCGTCTTAACAGTTGCTAACATATTATCTCCATTAGGTTGTGTTGGTATATTGCCACTACCGCTTATCCTACCATCACTAAGATTTTGTACAACCCCACCTTTTGCAAACTGTTGTGCTGATATTAACCCTATTTGTAGTGCCGTTTGACCTGCTACAATCCCAGCTTGAACTAATCCAGACGGCCCAGATGTTAATGCAGAAATAACCGCAGCAGCACCATTAATAACGGCTTCGGCTAATCTTAATTTTTTAGTTTCCTCAAATTGACGTCTTCTGGCTTCGGTTGTTAGTCTCTCATATTCCTCTTGGCTTATTTCACCCGCTTGGCGCATCTTTTCTAACAAATCAAACTCAACTGCGAATCTTCTATCTGCCGTCTGTTGTGCGTTTGATATTACCAAACTTGCAACTTGGGTAGCTGAACTAAGTGTTTGTTCTTTTATTAACTCATTACGCTTAGTTAATTCATCTTGTGCTATTCTTGTTTTCTCTTCTTCGCCTGCTTTAAAGGCATCAAGCCCTGCGGCCATTGCTTCATCAACTGCGTCTTGTGAAATATCATCACCCTCTTGGTCGCTTATACCAAAGTCAATAGTGTTTCGCTTAGTTTGACCATCAATTAAATCAATGTAATCCTTTGCACTATCAGCCCAACCACCAATATTTTCTTCTACATTCTTAGTTTCTTTTTCTAATTCGGTTGTTTTGGTTACTGATTTATCTAACTCATTATTTACATTTTTAGTAGCCTCCTCGTTACTTGCATTTGCTGCTAACTGGTCTTTCTTTTTCCTTGTTATTTCTTCTTCTATGTTTAAAGTCTTCTCAAGTCTATCTATTTCTTTTTCAATAGCAACAAGTCTTGGGTTGACCGTTGTTGTGCCATATCTGGCCAAGTCAGAAACTCTTTGCTCTTCTAACTCTTTTTGCTCTCTTAAAAGTTCAACAATTTTACTCTGTGCTTTTGCCCCTTCAGCACCATACTTTGTAATCATTGCAAGCCTATTTTTTTCGGCTTTCAACTGAATTTCATACTGTTTAATTCTTTCTCTGGTTCTATCAGAATCGTTATACTCTAACATCTTCTTAGCCCCAGCCAAAGACTTCTCTAATACTTCAATGTTATATGCAGCAGTTTTACTCTCGTTGCCTAACATCGCAAGTGCATTAACACCGTTTGTTAGCCCTTGAGTTAAAGACCTTGCAAAATTAGAAACAACACCCGTGCCGTCTTCAACGCTTAGAATAAACTCTTCCCAAGCAGATGCTAATATTAATTTATCACCTCGAAGGTTGTTTAATTGTGCTTTCGCTAACTCATCAGCAGCACCAGCAGCGTTCTTATATCCGTCTTTTAGTTTATCTAATTTCTCTGCGTTTTCTGCTAATACTATACCCGCAGCCCCCGCCCTTCTTTTGAATAAATCCGTTGATTTAGATAGTTGGTTCGTGTCGGTTCTAATCTCATTCATTGCCTCATCCCAAGTCATACCGCTATCGGCCAACTCAATGAGTATGTTTCTTAAATCCGTTCCCGCCTTTTCTGCTGGAATACCTGCATCTACAAGAATGGATATGGCTGCTGCCGTATCTTCTAAAGACATATCAACCGCATTTGCAGTTGTACCGACTTGCTTAAACGCATTATTCCAAGACTCTAAATCAAGTGCAGAACGGTTAAATGATTCGGCCATAACGTCAACTATCCTGCCCGTATCGCTTGCAGATAATTGAAATTGATTCATTGTAGTTGTGGCATAAGTTGCCGCACTCGTAATATCTGAACCAGCAGCCGTTGCTAATAATAATATAGCTTCGGTTGTTTCATATATTTGGTCTGGTGTTTGGCCTAACTTCGCTAATTCAGTTTGAGCCTCTACTACTTGCGTTGCAGTATATTTAGACGCAGCGGCTAACTCCCTTGCTCTTTTAGTTAACTTCTCTAAGTCTTTATCAGTTGCTTTTGATATAGCCCCAAGCACACTAACGGCAGCTTCAAAATTTTCAACCTTGCTTATTGCATCACCAAAAAATTTAGTAACCCTGCCAACGGCAAACGTAGCGGCAAACGCACCCCCTAACTTAGCAAGTGAAGATGTCATCGCACCTGCCATCTTATCTCTAAACCTAATACCCTCTCTGGTTAACCCACTTGCGGCATTACTCGCTTCACGGTAACGGCCTGACAAGCCTTTAAGACCAACTTGTATTCGGTCTATATTTTTAACGTATTCAGCTTCGGTACGTTTGCCGTTCTTAAACTCGACATTTAACTTTCTACGTTCTTCTTTAAGGCGTTCCATAGCCTTAACCATCGCTTCCATCTTGGTCAATCCCTGACCTTGCTCGACTGTTAAGTCAATAAAATACTTATCCCTTTGGTCTGCCATACTATGAAACGTCTATAACTGAATAATAACCTACTAACCTAACATCACCACCGCCACCAGTAGCAGTAAAAGTAGGCACAAATTGAACTGAATCGTTTAGTGGGTATTCAATGCCGTCAATCAATGTCTGCTGCTTATACAAGTCGTATGTATCACTTATCGTCATTGTTGGCACTATTAATGTACCCGTTGAGTATCTAAAATAATACGGGGCATTCCACGTTGAACCATTATAAGGGGCAATTAAATCCAACTGCATCACTCTAATATATTTATTTGCACCTTGTGCATCTATAATGTCAATTGTTGACCCTGCCGCTATTTCAGCTGCCGTAACTGTTACGTCAAACTTTTTATGCCCAGAACAACACGCTTTTGAATAAGCCAATAAAGCGTATTCAACCTGCCTATGTTTAAATGGGCTAATTCGTCTGCCATCATTATCTGGCAAGTTAGCATCAATTAGTGCTAAAACTTCTTCTTCAGTCATAACCTTCTGTATATCCGTTATCGTATGCCCGACCTTCGATTACAACCTCTTCGGCAGGACTTCTAAATGTTATAAATTCAATCTTTGTTGGTGCGGTGCTTCCAGGTCTTAAATCGTCAATTCTATTAATCCAAGCCTTTACTATATTACCGTCATCTAACCTAATTAACTTCGCCTTTCGGTAGTTTAATTGTGCAATATCCGCACTTGTTAGACGTACATAAGCGGTAACAAACTCACCTTTGTTAATTAATTCAATGGTTCTCTGCCAAAATCGTGGGTACAATTCCGAAAACTTTAAAGGCTCAAAACTGCCGTAGATGTATTTATTTAATGGTATTGATGCACTTGCACCCGTCAAGTTATAATTTGCGCCTCTACCGCCTAAGTTGTATAGTATCCTATCCTTATCCATTCGGTAGTTATTGTAAAATGGTGCATCCATTTCTTTACCGTTTGTGCCGTGTGGCATATCAATAGTTTCAACAGTCAACTCCATTGAAGGGGCGTAGTCAATCTGTGGGTTCATTTGTTGCTCACCGTACAGTAAATCATCTGCCAACTCAACCTCTAAAGAACCGTACTCTTTGTTGTTATCCTTACGATACACCTCTTGTAAATCATCTGTACTATCTACTGCATATTGGAATAGCAACCGCTTAGATATGTCACTTATAGGTTCATAACTCAAATCCCTTAAATAATCTACCTTGCTTGTCCAATCTTCTGCTTCATCTTGATACCACTCATCCCTATTGTGTATAAACACATCATTAAACTTGGTAACGATCATACCGTTAAAGTTCTGTATTAACGACTTTAATACTGCGGATGCTTTGCTTTCGGGTAGTGCATCTTTAACATTGTAGTATAACCCATCACTAACTAATGTTGGTGCGGTTATAAAGTTGATATTAGACTTAAAAACTTCAATATATCTTGTGTTAACTTGACCGCTTGGTAAGTCAAAGTATAAACAAATCATAAAACTATCACCCTCTGGAACTACAAATGTTGGTAGCGTAACATTGAAGTCATTTGCAAGTGGTATAATGTTGCCAATATGCCCAGAAAAACTAAATGACTTTTCACTTAAAGTATCATAGTCAGTTATTGGCGTGCCTGGTGGTACTATAACCTCTCCCGTTGGTGTTGGAAATGGTATTCTGATTGCCTTTATTTTTATTGACATTAATTCGTTTACGGTATAACCCGTAAGCACCCTCATTCTAAGTTGTACGTTTATATTGTAAGATGCACCTATACTACTTGTGTAAACAGGATAAGGTCTAACTTGTGTTGTGCCTTGCCCTTGTGGTGCATCTAAGTAAGTGAAGTTAACTAAGCTGATGTTGTTAGACTCATCTTGAACTACCGTATCTGTAACCAATGGCACTAAGAATGCTGCATAGATACTTGTGGATGTCAAGCCCCAAGAGTAAGTGTTACCTATTCCATTTGCAGCATCTAAAGTAGTTTGAGCATCTTGAAAGTTAATCTCCGCATCACTTGGTGTGGCTCTGTATAGATGTACCTTATCCAATTCAGTCATATTACCGACAAACTCGGCATTGTAATCTATTGACTTAAACGCCTTGCGAATAAAGTTACCTGCATTTGGAGCAGGTTTAAAGTTGTTAATGTGTACATCCGTCCAGTCATTTGTAAACTGCTCATCGAATAGTTTAAAGAATGGATACATTACTACACTTTGATCGTCTAAAGTATCAACATACTCTTGTTGATTAAACAACCTTGTACCTAAATCAATCTCTTTTGAGTTCAAAGTCTTAAACAACTCAATCCAATCGCTATTATTAGATGTGAGTATTACTTGAATTTCGTTATGACTTCTGCTTTGTATTCTTAGTTTACCTTGTAGAACAATATTGCCCCCGCTTCTATATTCATAGTTAAACACATTGCCACGCTTAACCAATGGTGAGTAATGCCCTAAAGCTAAATGGTTTTTTTGCGTTCTTGGTAGCGATAAGGTAATAGATACAACGCCCTCAACAACTATGTCTGTAATGTTGCGGATGTCCATCCACGAAACATTAAACGACACAGGTGTCTTATCGTTATAATCCAACGGTATGCCGTCAACGTATATCATTGTGTAAAGTTACCTATTTGGCTTACTGTAAATGGTATTGTAATATCTATTGTGATGTTGTGAATGCCCCTATTATTACTTACTACTCCAATGTTTTGCCCGTCAATGATGCAAGGCTTTAAGTCTCCAGCCCTTGATAATGCACCTTCCTGAAAAGCATCTAAATCTTGAATGAATACCTCTGTCGCTGATGCTAATCTAAGCAACCACTTTGCGTGTTCCGTATCTACCAGCCCTGTGTTAATCGTCATTGTTTCTGGTGAACTTGTTTCACGCTTGAAGTAGTTGCCTAAATTATTTATGTTTATAATATTCTCAGTTCCTGCAACCTCAAACCCTGCTGCGGCTGATAGTTCAGTCCCTCCATAAAACGTGAAGTCATCAGGTGCGCCAAATTCATTCTTCCAATATAGCTTAAATCTTTTGCACTTATCGTGTATCTTAAAAGTAAATATCTCAGTCCTTCTATAAGGTGTTGCACCCGAAGTAACTGAAACGTAGAACGTATAATATGCCGTATTAGAAGGTAAACTTAATGCAGATGTACCTACATTCCAAAGTACATGATGAGGGTTAACGTATCCCGTACTTGTTTCGGATACTTGGATGCTCGTTAAAGCATTATCATTTATATCATACGCAGTAACAACGCCCGTATAAGTGCCTTGACCAGCCGCCCTAAGATGCGTTAACATAGCGTTTTCAGACTGCGTTACATAAGTGGTTCTTGGTCTATATGTCGCAAATGGTACGCTTGTAATTGCCGCACCACTACTGACTACATAACTAACCAATGAAGTGCCGTCACCTAACACCCTTGCATCTAAATATTTTGTCGCTGCGTTAACAACTACTACCTCTGTGGTTATAGATTGCGTTTCTCTTCTTCTGTACTTGGTATAAACGTAAGCACTCAAAGTAGCATCCCAAGTCTTTAGAACAGTATCGTATTCACCCGCATAGATAATTGAATACCTAATGGTAGTGCTAAACTGATTAAACGTACCACCACTAATTGGTAGCGTTACTTGATATGCGAAGTAGTCTTTAATGTAATCATGTGGAGATATTCGATAAAGCCCATCGCTTGACGGTGGTATCTCAACTTCTACATTATAAGTATCTTCTATGCCTACTCTTGCAGATAGCCGCATATTAGCGTAGTGCGTTCTAAATTGACCGCTTGTTTCGGTTGCTAAATCTGTTGCTTCGCCTTGTAGCACCCATATAATACCAGGATGTATTGACTTCACTAAGTATATGCCATCCCAATTAGTTGTGCCCGTGATTTGAATATAACCACCAGGCCATGCAGCGGTAGGAGAAACACCATAAGCACTACCGTTTGGTGTTAATACAATATCATTTGGGTTAAGTTGAAAAGTACCCACTTGTGTAGTTGTAGGATTACCAATGCTAAAAATGCCGTAATAAGGCATATCAGCATTAATATCATCACTAAACAGATACTCTCCCCTGCTATTATAGCAGCTTAACCAATCAGATGCTTGTTGTATTAACTCCATTACGATGCACTTTCGTCTTCTTCAATGATTAACACTTCAACGTCAGGTGTACCAGCTATTGCTTGCCCTCTAATTTCATCCCACTCAGAGAAAGCACTAAACGCACCTCCCGAAGTAGATACACTAAGGCTTCTACTCGGAAATGCCGCAAAGCGTGTAGGTTTGATATTGAAGTCGGCAGTCGCACCACCCGTTTCAATCAACCTAATTCTAATGCTATCCGTTGTGCTTCGGTTGTAGATAACCACCGTTACATCTCTTGTGCCAACAGTAAACAACACATCCTCTGTTGATGTGTTTAAAGTTCTCGCACGTTTAAGCGGATCAATTGATGAGTCTAAAGAGGTTGTCGAGTTCCACGGATAACTGTAAGTATCGTTAAACTGCCCGCCTACTGTAATTTGATAAGTTGCCATTTTATATTTTTCTGTATGAGTTAAATCGTGTGCGTACCTCAGTCATCCACAATGCAGGCAACTGGGCTTTAATTTCTGAAATTGTTTGTTTATTTTCATCTGTAAATATCCAAGTAGGCTTTAAACCTCGCTTAGATATAGCCCTACGAATAGGAAAGGATGCCGACTGCGGTATGTTTCTCGCCCTTAACCACGCTTTAAAATCCTTTGTTTCGGGCATAATAGCCTTAAACGGTGCTTTAGTTCCTCTATCTATTACCTTCCAATAAGGAAACCCTGATGCGTTAACCATCCCCACCAACCGTGAAGATGTCGCATTACTTGAAACGTGATAACCTAACTGCCGTCTTAACTTCCCCGTTGCCTCTTTCCTCGCTAATGCACGCTTTAAGTTAATCTCGCTTATGCGTGACTGTTTACGAAGTAGTGCTGCTATTGGTACTGTGGACATGGCCGCTAAAATAATATAATACTTGTCTTATTCTTTACAAATTATCTGCTACGTTCTACTTAAATATGCTTGATATGTGTCGTGTATTTGCAATGCATATAACCCCTCATGTATAGTATAATCATATATCCTATCCTTTGTGCCAAACAAATCCATTAGATAAGTTCTTAAACCATTAAGCCTATAAAGTAAAAGGTCGGCATTGATTGGGGCTATTAATTCTGCCGCGGAGTCTGCTTTGTTATTTCCGCTTGACTTCGGGCTAAGAAGAGGTTTGTAATGTCCCTGTATCTTTGTGATTGAACGAAAAAAAAAGCAGTAATCTTCACCGCATCTATTAGGTTAACCGACTTCATTAATTCAATCCTATCATTTAACTTAACCTCTTTGTATCCTTGCCCTCGCTTCTTTAGAAATATAGCCAACGCAACCGCATAAAAGCCATACGAAGACCCTTGATAAGACTGTTGGTACTTGCTATAATCAACATACTGTGCAACCGTGCAATCGTGTTCTAAGTTCTGCGGCACTTCAAATGTATCACCCGCTATTTTAATTGTCTTTGGTGGCTTCTCATTTTCTGCTACATTGATGGTAGTGGTATCAGTCATGTCCTTTACCCATTCATCTATAAAAGCATCCGCAACATCCGCAGGCATCTCTGTGAAATCTTGACCGAACCACTTTTCCAATAGAATGTAATCCTTATTCGGATCGGTGCTTTCATCGTGCTGCTTTGCCAACTCGTCAAACAGAATATACTTACCTAATGTAAGGTCTTTAAGTTTTGTTGGTGTTTGTTTCTTCTTCATATTAAATGTTTTCTAACCATCCAAAGGTACGCAATTCAAGCAGCTCTCTCATCATCATTGCATCACTAAAGTCAGGGCTTCTCCCTATTATCTCTTTTATCTCTTGTTTCTTTAATACCGCAACCTTACCATCCATGCCAAGAGTTCTATTCTTAACCGCTTCCAGGTCTTCTACAATCTGTTGCTTATACTTAGACAAATCACAAGCGATGTGATATTCGTTATTGTTCATCCTTTCGGCCATGGCAAAGTAGCATTGAGACTTTAAGTTAATATAATCCATCTTATGCCCTTGTTGCTTAATTGGTGTGCCTCCATTGTGGAAAGCCCTCGCCCCCTTTAGATAGCCCTTTAAGAACACGCCTAACCCATCCGCATCATAGACAATGTTAGACATTGGTACTTTATGTTGCTCCGCTAACCGCCTTATGTGTGCTTCTATTTTGTCGGGTGCTTTCTCTTCTGGGGCGTCAATTATCAAAGCATCTATAATTTTGAAACCACTCCAAACGAATAAAACAAAGTAATCGCTACCATACGCTGCAATGTCGGCAGTAATACAAACCTTGCCTTCTTTCACAAATGTATTCGTAAATAGGTTGCTTATTGCTTCGTCTGTTATAAGTCGAGCCTTGTCAATATCACCCTCTGCTAAGTACAAAGCCTTGAACATGAATAAAGGCAAATCCCTTTGAGCCTGCTCTACCTCTTCACGGTCTAATATCCCTGCGTTAACCGCATCCCAAGCAGTAATACGGAAGTATTCATACTCAGGGTCTGTTTGTGCCTTTAAACTTAATTGATGCCCCCAATTAGATGTGCCTTTAAAGTTACCTATCAACTTACAAGGTGCTTTGGTTGCGGTTAGAGTAGATCGTAACGCCCACCATGATTCTTGCTTTGCCCTTGTAAACTCATCGAACACTGCACTATAAACATCCTCACCGTATAGGTTATCAGGATTGTCGGCAGTCTTGAATTGAATGATTGTGCCTAATGGAGTAGTGATGGTTAGTTCGCTCTTATTGGTTCTGTACATACCACTCGCAACTACCTTTCTCCACATACGGTTATACGCTATCTTTGCTTGTTGATACACAGGAGCAACCCACCAATAGTTATGACCCTCACCTACTCTGTATTCATGTGCTTGTCGAAATAACCAATAGATGTGTGAGAATGTTTTACCGGTCTTCGTACCGGCTTCGGTAATTGTAAACCTCGCATCTGAATGTAAGATGTCCTTTTGATAACCCGCTAATTTGGGTGACTTAATGCTTATCTTACTCGGTGAAATCAATAGATATACCGCCCTTTAGTTCTACGTTATTATTCTCTGATAGATTGTTTAATCGTTGAGTTATGGATGGATTGTAAAACCCTAACATACCTCCTATAATTTGGTCTTCCCTTATCTCTTTGCGTATGCGTGAACAGATGACCAAGAAGTCATCATAATAACCTTCGAAGTTATCAAAGTATTGATGAACACTACCATGATTATCATAACAATACCTCTCAAACCCCTCCATTGTCATCGGTACTTTTTGTGGGTCTGCTTTGCGGTCTGCATCCTTGCCTACATACTGAACTTTCAACCACTTCTCTGACTCAATGCTAAGAAATAATTTATATCGCTCAAAGGCTTCGTATAAATCCTCTGGCGTTTTAAATATCCTTGTAGGGTGTATATTTCCGTTCTTAGCCATTAATAATCACATTCGGTAGTAACCATATAGTAACCTTCGCTTCTATTATTAGCCACTAACATATTTCTATAATCTTCCATTGAACCACAAAACTCAAAGTACTCTTTCGACTCTTGAAAATATACCGTAGTTGTCATTGTGCACTCATAACATTGACTGCAAGACAAAAGAGCCATTGAAAGCAACACTATTAAAATTATTCTTTTCATATCCATTTATTTAGTAGTCCAGCAAACTTCTAAAATAGTTTACCGCTTCTTTAGTTTTAATACATTCTTTGGTAGTGTCATCGTTAACCTTAACCACATACCTTCCATAACCATTTATGCCAATCTGCACCAATCCACGTCTAACTTTAGCAGATGCAAATCTATTAAACGAGTTAGCCTTGAAGTCTTCTAACAACTCAGGCTTAATCTGTTCTAAGTATTTGTCGAAATCTCTCATTAGTTTAGTCTAAATGCTTCTAAGTAATTATACAACACCTCTCGCCTTAATGACTCAATCTCTTCTAACTCTTCAATCTCCAACTCATACACTACTGAAACATTAAGAAGTTCTAATAGTCGCTCATTTATCTCGGTGCTTCTTATTAAGAAACGCTCTAACTTCCTGGTGTATGAATAGTCCGCTTTCAAGTCATCTTAAATAAAAACCCCTTTCGTTGAAACGCTTTAAGGTCGTTTAGAATATTGTTATTAATCGTTCTAATCTCGTCTTGGTGCTTCCTAACATCATCATAAGTTAACGCTACCATGTGGTAACAAGTTGTCCATTTGGATTTATTAGCACAAATATACAAAGTTTCACCGTCAAATTTGACATCTTCAATAGATGCAGGTGTTAACTCTTTTGGTGTGCGGATTTGCTTACATTGGATCAAAGTAATTTAATTTCTTTTTCTACATCCAACCAATACTGCATAGATAAGTAATCACCATACCTTCCTCTAGTTGTATCTATACACTCCTGAACTGTAACTATAGACAGTTCTTTTGCTAGTTCTGTTTTTTCTTCTGAATCCCAACCTTCTATTTTTGGTAAGTACTTCCAAAGTAATGCATTCGCTTTTTCTTTTGGTGTCATGTTATTTTATTTTAATTTCAGCTTCTAACTTTTCAATCTTCTCAAATAGTATAACTCGCTTAGTTTGGCATTTAGCATTATGCAACTCCCATTCTAAATCGTGAATCTGTTTAATTGGTGTCTTTTCCATATCGTTTAATTTATGTTGTTTGTTATTTTACTCTGGTAGTGAATCAAAGTTTTTACGCTCTAAATGCCTGTGTTGCTCACGAAATTCTGCATTGCACATTAAAGCTGCTCTTTTTAATTCGTAGTTAAGCAGATTGTTTGCTTGTCCTATCAATTTACTCATTGCAGACGCTTGTGCTACATCTATTTCATTGTTGTCTAATTTCTCCATGTATTGGCACAATAGAGAAAACATTGATTTTGTGTTAACTGGTTGCATAATCTTTTAGTTTAGTTTTTAGTTTATTAATTAACGCTTTACATTTTATTAGTTCTTCTTGTTCTTTTACTTTTGATTCAGCATATCTATCTGCATTATAATACAATTCACTTTCATTATAAAAAATATCTCTTTTATTTTCACATCTATCACACCTTTCACTTTCTTCTTGTCGTGTTTTATATGTCACTAAACTCACTCTATCCCCATAACCAACATGAGAAGATTTTGATAATGAGAACTTGCAATTACGGCAGTCTGTTCTTTCTAAAATATTATCTATTTTCAACCTTCTGCTATCTTGATTTTCCCTTAAAACTCTCCACAATATTTTAGTAACACCAGTATTGGCATGATAATATTCTTTTTCACTAACCTCATATTTTTTCAAATAGGTTTGTGTTTTTTCTTCTAACTTAATTTTTAGCAAGTCAATTAAGAAAAAATCCTCTAATGGGTTAAGTTCTTTTATTAGTTCTTTTATCTTTTGGTTTGTAGTTATCATCCCATCTAATTTTAGCCAATATTAATCATTTTAAAATTACTATGCAAATTTGTAAGAATATATTGTTACTTATTCAGAAAAAAGTAAGGCTATAATCTTACATATGACTTTTAGCAATAAACCAAGCAGCCCTCTGGTCAACATTAGTCCTACCCTTATACCCACTATCCGCTTGAAACAACTTCACATTTTTAGCCATTACAGAATACCCATTAGGCGGTATCTCTTTATAGTTTATTTTGTGTGCCTCACAGAAGTCTACAATTATTTGACTAATCGCTTTGTTCTTAGCAACACCACCACGAGCAGTTGAACCATGCCAATTACCCTTGTTTAAGTTGCTATTTTCGATAACAAAAAGCAAACTGTCTCCGTCCAATAAAGTTCC
>Ga0070745_1001231_pt1 | contig 14355 bp, 4 predicted proteins | sample VirMetDEL_Mar_4_FD_77438 | JGI IMG/M metagenome (GOLD analysis project Ga0070745, IMG submission 77438) | Aqueous microbial communities from the Delaware River and Bay under freshwater to marine salinity gradient to study organic matter... | ecosystem: Environmental > Aquatic > Marine > Coastal ...
CGGACCGACAGGACCGACAGGACCGCAAGGTATTCAAGGCGATACGGGACCAACAGGGTCAACAGGACCAACAGGACCAACAGGACCAACAGGCGATACAGGACCAGCAGGGGCAGACGGGTCAGACGGGTCAGACGGAGTAGATGGCATTTCGACAGGCGTAAAATACATATTCAGCGACACTACAACTGAAAGTTCTCCAGGTTCTGGCTATTTACGCTTTAACAACTCTACCGTTTCGTCAGTCACTGAAATTTACATTGCCGGAACCGACTATGACTCTGCCGATGCATCAGGATGGATCGAAAGCTTTGATGATCCTACCTCTACAGTAAAAGGCATTCTTACCATCAAGGAAACACAATCCCCTTTAGATGGTGGAGGAATCTTTCAAGTCACAAGTTTAACGGATAACAGTAGTTGGTTTTCGCTTGGAGTTACCTACCTTGCTGACTTTAACGGGACTCCAACCGATGGAAACGAATTAGTTGTCAGTTTTGCGTATACCGGCGACAAGGGCGATACTGGAGCTACCGGTGCTACCGGCGCGGACGGGTCGATAAATGGGACCGGCGACTGGACCGTTTCCGTGTTCTATGACGCAAACGACGTTGTGACAAACGGCGGGAGTAGTTACTATGCGTTGAGCGACCACGCATCGTCAGCGAGCGACGAACCCGGAGTGGGGGCAAGCTGGGACACATATTGGGGGATATTGGCATCCAAGGGCGACACTGGGGCCGCCGGGGCGGACGGAGCAGACGGGGCGGACGGAGCGGACGGTGCAGACGTAGCGGGATCGCCAACGGGATCGGTTATCGCCTTTGCAGGATCTTCCGCGCCCACTGATTGGCTTATCTGCGATGGTAGTGCTGTTTCCAGAACAACTTACGCGGATTTGTTTACAGCAATTAGCACTACGTACGGAGTCGGCGACGGGTCCACAACGTTCAATCTACCAGACATATCGGGGCGCGTAATTGCAGGAAAAGAGGCATCCGCAACATTGCTCACATCAGGCGGCAGCGGAGTCGATGGTGCAACTCTCGGATCAACGGGTGGAAGCCAAACGCACCAACTCAGCGAAAACGAAATGCCGATCCATGATCACAACACCAGTGATAGATATGATACGACTTCGAGGAACATGGCAGACACTGGCAGCGGGGTTTCTGTGAGGTTGAGCAACATCAATAGTCTGACGAGAACTGTTACTTCTGCAGGTGGGGATCTAGCACACCAAAACACTCAGCCTACCATCGTCCTGAATTACATCATTCGCACGTAATGGCATTCCACGTTCACCGCAATTCTTTCAATGCTGGCGAAATTTCGCCAGTAATGGATGCACGGGTGGATTCGGAGAAATATTCTTTTGCCTGTCGCAAACTCGAAAACTTTCTTCCTCGCGTCTACGGTGGGGCATTTCGCCGACCTGGAACGCTATACACGGGAGAGGAGCGCGGCATAGGAACATGGACTGCTCGCGCCGATGACTCCAATATTTCCCACCGGATACTTGATTTTCAAATAGATGGAGACGCGCCAACCGTCGATGACGATACATTCTACGACGTGGGTTCTCTATGGGTTCGCAACGTTCGATCAGTCTACAAGGCTACAGCGGTTTCCAGTTCCTCGGCAACATGGGCTTTGCAAAACACGGAGCAAAACAATCTCTACGCTCTCGACGATCCAACAAACTCTGACGATTCAGACGATGGATACGGGGTTGATTCCATCTGGTTTAACGTCAACACGGGCGGGGTTTTCATCTGCACGATTGACGCACCGGGGGCAGCTAATTGGGATCAGGTCGACGAACAAAACAACGTGACGGCGGAAGCAACGCCAGTGAGCGGAACCGACAACGGAAGCGCGGGCTATGCTGTCGGATCGGTCTGGATTTATAACATTCACAGTCTTTACCGTTGCTCTGACAATACAAGCGGCGCGGCAGTTTGGGATTTGCAAAGCGAAATTGCGGAACTCGCAGCTACCCGCCTTCCTCGCGGCTCAGATGACTCCTACAACGTCGGGGCGTGGTGGGTGAATCAGGAAGTTGGAAGGGCGTGGGAATTGACGGCAAAAGGGACAACGGCGAAAACTCGGCTTCTTTCGTTCTCAGTTTCGGCGAATGATTCCTACATGCTGGAACTTGGGGCTGGATACGCGAGACTCTGGAACACGGATGGTTCACAGGTTCTAGATGAGTTCAATTCGCCGTATACAAATCCCTTAACCCTTTCCACCCCTTTCACGGAGAGTGAAATCTTCGATGTGCAGATGGCGCAACTCGGAAACCTCGCGTATTTCGCGCATCCGAATCACCCACCGCAGAAACTTACGCGCACATTTGACGCGAGTTATGCGGCGGCTCGATTCACCTGGTCAGAAGTCGATTGGAGTTTTCCAGCATTCCGCGACGTTAATCAAACAGAGCTTACGGCTTCCCCATCCCAAACAAGCGGCAAGGCAAAAACAATTTCGTTCGCTGGCGGATCGCCATTCATAGAAACCCTCGACTATGACCTTTACAATGGGGCGAGAATTATGCTTTCACAAAAGCGTGAAGCGGCAACAGAAAAGCTTTTGCTTGCTATCGGAACTGGTTCAACTGATCCAATCTCAGTTCTCGGAGAATATGAAGTCTATACCTTTGGAGCGTACACCGGGAGTCTTACGGTAGAAGCTAAAGACGCGTCAGGTGCATGGAATGCGATTCGCACCTTCGAGGCTACTTCGGACAGGCAGATTGTTTTCCGGTCCGCTACCGAAACGGCGACAGAACTACGACTCACTAAGTCCACCAGTGCAGCAACTGCAAACGCGGCGGCCTACATTGAGGCGGCAGATTCTTCGCGCATCGGCTATGCGAATATCATCAACGGCGTTACGGCTGGAGGAAGTGATACACCGTCGATTTCAGTAGACATCGAACTGGATTTTGATTCGACCACCGCAACTACCGATTGGGCTTTGGAATCATGGGCAAAATACTCCGGCTATCCTCGCGCCGTAGCCTTCCATGAACAACGCTTGTGGTTTGGCGGAACGGAATTGCAGCCAAACACGATTTGGGCTAGTCGAATTAACGATTTTGAAAATTTCCGGCGAGGTGCTTTTGATGATGACGCCCTGGCTTTCACCTTGGCATCCGATGAAAGCTCACCAATTCAATCACTTCTTTCGCATGATGCGCTTGTGATTTTCACGCAATCAGCGGAATGGACGGCAGCAACCTCGGAGCAGACTTCCATCACTCCAAGTAATGTTTTTGTGCGTCGTCAATCCCGATTTGGCGCGGCCCATCGACAGGCTTTCGTTGCCAACAACTCGATTCTTTTTCTCCAACGAGGCGAAAGAAAATTACGCGAGTTCCGCTATTCAGCCGGGGGCGCGGAGGGGCAAGCGTCTGATTTAACGATGCTTGCTGAACACATCACTCGAGGCGGCATTTCACAAATTGCGTTCCAACCACATCGCGACCCAACTGTCTACGCTATCAACTCACGCGGCGAACTTCTCACTCTTACTTTTGAACTTGATCAGGGCGTAATGGGTTGGGCGCGACAGACGACAGATGGCGAATTTGAATCCGTCGCCACCGGATACGGAGACAACACAGGAAGCGATGAAGTCTGGGTTGTTGTGAAGCGCACAATCAACGGTTCTACAGTCCGCTACATTGAGCGACTAGATTCTAACGCGCTAACATCGGTGGAGTCTGGAACCTGGCACGGTTCAGCTTTTTGCGATTCCGCTTTAATCGTTGAGAATGATCCGGCGACGACAGCAATTAGCGGACTCGACCACCTCGAGGGCGAGGAAGTGCAAGTAATGGCAGACGGTGCATTCGTTGACGGGCTGACCGTTAGTAGTGGATCAATCACCCTCCCTGACGAAGCAGAAACCGTTGTAGTCGGGTTGGCTTATACGTCACTTTTACAACCTTCTAAGGTAGAACTGCAAATGCAGAATGGAACTGCACAAAGTCGGCACATGACGTGCAAGCAACTCCTTCTGAATCTCTGGAAAACTTTCGGGATTGAGCATTCTGACGACGACACTGGATCGGCATGGTTTGAAAGCACTCTGACGGATAGCGAAGCACCAGACGGCGAAGGTCCAGAACTTTTTACAGGTCTGGTAGACGTGACAAACCAAGGCTCAAACCGTCGCTCGATTGATATTTCCATTCGTCAGGCGCGACCATTCCCAGCGGCAATTCTCGCAATGATTCCACAAATTCACGTTTCTGATTCCTGATATGTTATTTTTACCACTACTCGGACTTGGCATCAAAGCCATTGGCGGATTTGCAAAAGCGAACCGGGCGGAAGCTACGGCAACGCTGAATAATGCAATCAACGTCACTAATGCGACAATCCGCCGGGAAAATACACTGTCAGGAATTCGGATAAATACACTTCGTTCACGCCTCGACTTGAATACAGCGCAAACCAACTTTCGACTAGCGCAAGCCGATGCAGAGGCAGAGTCCAGGCGAGCGGATCGGTTGAGGATGTTTGCGGAACGACAAACAGAGCAGGGCCGGAAATCGATACGTCGCATGAGACGACGCTTCGACAGGCTAGAGGGCGAGCAAATGGCGTCTATTGCTTCAAGCGGCGTTACCGCTTCAGGAAGTGCGCTCGACGTGCTTACAGATTCGGCTGAACAAATGGCACTCTCGATTGCTGACGCGTGGGACAACGTTACGAGTCGGACAGATGAAAGCTATCAGCAAGCGGCATTGATGGACTTTGGCGCGGACCAACAGAGAATTTCCTCAAAGGCAGGATTGCTTGCTCAAAAACGGGCGCACCAGATCAACCTGGCAAGCGCAAAACTGGCAAAACTTTCAGCGCGATCTGAATTTCGGTCTGCTCTATTCGGGGCGTCTGCTGACCGGATGAACGCGAGAAGCAACGCCCAAGGTCAAAGGCTTTCAACAGTTGGAAACACCGTCTCAGGGGCGGCAAACATTGGGTATAATTACCAACAATATCAACGGTATTCGACATGAGCGAACAGGAAGAAAGTCAAATTCTATATCAGGTTGAGGCTATCGCAAAACTGGTTTCAAAAGTGGTTCCTTTGTTTTGGGTTCTCATTGTCGCAGCATTTGGTTTCGGTGGCTGGGTAGTGACTATCCAACTGACCGCAAGTGGAACCAGGAAGGACATTGAGGAGGTAAAGAAGACCACTGATGATATTGAAAAAAAGGTGATCGCCCAAGACAAGCGCATTCAGCATGTCGAGGACGGGCAAGTCAATGTCTTAAAATCCCTGGACCGAATTGAAAATAAACTCTGATGGCAATTATCCCACAATATGATGCTGGACCTGTAGCCGAAGCTCGCGCACCTGTTCTCGGAAACAACGTTAGATCGGCGCGTGTAGACAATTCCGCACCTTTGGCCGCGCTCGGTCGACTCGCTGAAAACTTGCAAAATGCTGTAGCGGAAACACCTAATCTTCCTTCTGATTTTGGGCAAGGTGGACTGAGGGGGGTAGAAGCTTTAGGCGAAGGCGTCCAAGAAATGGGTAGCATCCTCACTAGGTTGAGGACTGAGAAAGGGAAAGCGCAGACCTATAACGATATTCATGAGCATAAGCTCGAAACGGAACGGTTGGCAGATAGGTTTAAAATCTATAAAGAGGAAAACCCGAACCCGTCACAGTGGGAATCTCGCTTGGCTGAAGAAATGACGCGATTTCGGGATAGCTACCTCGACGGTAAGGAGGTTTCACCAGAAGCTAAAGAGCAGATTGAGAGGCAGTTCGAATCTTTTCGGACGGAAATGGAAATTAAAACGGGACTCGATGCCGTCAGAGCGACAACGGCAAAGGCCCGCGAGGCAAACAAGGCGGACATTGCGCGAGCGGTTGAGGCAAAAAATTTACCACTGGTTATGGAGCTTACCCAATTTGGTTACGAAAGCGATTGGTATGGCGAAGATACAATGGTGGATATGCAACTGGCAGCACAGGATGAGATCGAGGCAAACGAAATAAAAACGGGCATGATCGAAGTCAATACCCATATAATGAACAAGGATATTGAAGCGGCAAGGGCAACACTTGAGCGAATGCCACTCGACCCGGCAGAGAAGAAATTTGAACTTACTAGAATCGATCAAGAGGTCGCTACGGTCATTAAAACCGAGGAACTGGTGGACCGGTCCTATGACGATCCACTTGAGGTTGCCAAAGAACTTGAAGCTAAAGGAAAGGACGGGAATTTTTTAAATCACCAAGAACTTCCTCGCGAGACAAGAGATAAACTTATCTCCAATGGATACAAAATGCACAATGCCGAAAGGGCGGAAGCACTAAAGGCTACAGTTGAAGGAATCGATAGTGGAGCGTTAAACACGAAAGATAAAATCCTACAAAGTCTGTGGGGCGCGAATGCGACTGATAAGGAACTGCAACTACTGATTGAGCGCATGGATGGCGTGATGGTCGACGATGCAATCGAGGCTGGAAAGATTCAGACCGAAGTTTCGAACTATGACCCGGCGAAAGATGGTGACGGCGAGGTCAAAAAGAACTCACTCATCACCAAAATCAGGACGGAGATCAAGAACAGAGAAACACAGGAGAGTCTCATCGCAGAACTTGAAGATCGCGCAAACGGAAAGCCGATGACACTGGCTGAAAAGTCACGGTCTGAACTACGCCAAAGTCTTTTGGAAATAGCCGAAGCCAAGCGAACCTACCTCATTCAAGCGAGTGAAGTGGAGGAACACGAAGGACAATTCGGCGTGTATGATCCGAAAGCACCGAATTCAAATCAGATCACCGATGATGATCCAAATTGGTTCAAGGTCGAAACCTGGCGCGGCACTTACGATGTCTACCGGCGAGTGCTACTAAGTCAGAGAGATCGGAACTTGATTAGGAGCGGTGATGTAAAAGGTAAAGAGGTCGAAGATATTTTGACCAAGAACAGGGAGATGGACGCATTCCAGCCGATTCTCGAAACATTAGATCAGATGAACGAAACGGGTGAAATCACTACTGTAAAAGAGCATCAGGATGTAACGAAAAATTTACTACGTAACTTTCAGATTGAAAACGCAAAGGAGCAGCAACGCAGAGCGGAGGCACTTAAAGCAGGAGAAGACCCTTATTCATTCAAAAACAACCAACCGACATACGGTGAAGGCGAGACGCCTAGTCTGAATAGTGAGCTTTTTCCTCCATCGCGTGAACTTATCGATTGGACCAAGACTGTTAAAATTCCAGAGTGATGCCTACCACAATCTCAGAGGAAGACGCCGTCAAGGCCGCAACTCTAGCGAGTCAGTTCCGCAACAATCCAAAGACGATCAGCGAGAACCGTGATGCCTTTATCAAGACTCGCGACATACTTACTGCCTACGAAGAGCAGCAGACTTCCGCCGGTCGACCCTTGTTTGAACAATCGAGGCGGCAGAGGATTCAAGAGGAGCAGACATTCCGCCTGAAATTTCAGGACCGGGAAAGCTACGGAATGGACCCTGATCAGAAGCAGGAGTTTGACAATCGTTTCCAATTCGATCCTTCGGCAAAAAAAGCCGTTTTCGTTTCTGAGTTTTTTGAGCGGGAAATGGGTCTTGAATCAAGGGATGCAACCGAGAGACTGGATACCCTTATCCCGGCATACTCTGAGAACATATGGGGTGAGCGCGTGGAGGACGTAGAGACGTTCTACAAGATGGTAGGTGACGACTACAACCGAAGCGACGAGATTGACAACCTGGCTCAAGATGCTGCGCTGAAATGGGATTCTCCTTTGGAGGGTTTTGCTAACCTTCCGCCAGAAGTCAAAACGGCAGAAATGTTCCAATCAAAGGCAGGATGGGAACATTTTGAAACGACGCATCGGAACACATCCGCTCGCCTTTCATCATATCGAGGCATGATTGAATGGACTGCTGAACAACTTGGCGCGATCACCGGGGCAAACGATGAAAAGGTAGCCTCAACTTATCGGCAGATTGCGGAAATGCTGGTCGATGTTCCGCAGCAGGATTTGAACCTGGTTCTTTCGGCAATCTCTGCGAATGCACCGGAGGGTGAGGACAAGGCATTCGCGAAAAAGATTTTTGAGCGAATCGGTCGAGGTGCGCAGAATTTAGTTTTTGGGTCTATAAATCGACCATCGCTGAACATGCTTCAACGAGGTGAGGCAATCGCGATGGGCATTACCCAAAAGCCTGTGGACATGACTCTTTCAGAGTATCTCGGAGAGCAGATGATGCTGGCATCTGATACTAGTGGTGCGGCAATTCAGGCGGGAGCGATTGCAGCAATGGTGACAGATCGAGAGATGGAACCGGTCACCGATGAGATGCGGGAAGAGACAATGGCGGAACTCGACAGGGCGAGTCGAGCAGTTGAGCTACACGACAGACTGCGAACCATTGCCAGCAATGACATCGACCCGGCGAAGGGCGAAGGCATGGTCACAAACGGACTGCTGAATGCGGCTGAGTCGATACCATACACCGTGGCATCGCTCGCCGGTCCTGCTGGTTTTATCATCACTTCCAATGCTTTGGCGCAGGATTCTTATCAGCGTCTCAGCGAAGCAGATTCCACTTTGACAAGGCAACAAAAGCTATTTGTCACCAACCTTGCCGCACCAATTCAAGCTGGCATTGAAAGAATCTCTGGACGATTGCTGACGGGAAACCTAAAAAGTCTGAATCGGTTATACAACCAGGCAACTATAACCAACGGCGCGGCAGCAAGAAGGTTTGCGACTCGGCTTCTCGGCACAAGCATCGTAGAGCAAGGACAGGAAAACTTGCAGGACGTTACTCCCTTCGTAGTCCAAAGTATAGTTTCGGCACTGTCAGAAGACATGCCAGGAGTCGATTGGGAAGCTCGATTCGGTGAGGTGGCGAACTGGGAATACCAGACAGAACTTTTTTTCTCTGTCCTGCCACTCGCTCTGATCGGTGCTGGCGCAGGAACTATCTCTGACTTTCGCGACGGACGGAGTTTGATCAGCGACCGACTGCTTTTGGAAACAACCCTCAACGGAAACAAGGACGCAGCAGCAGAGATCAAAGAACTCGCAGATGAGGGTGATCTTGCTGGAGCGCAGAGCAAATTGCGAGAGGCTTTTCGAGAGTCTGGGGCTGACCAGAAAAATGTGTCACAGGTCAAAGGTGAGGCTCAGATACAACTCATGGAGCAAGCAGTCCGCATGACTGAGGTCTACGACAACGTCAAAGAGATGGGACTCCTCCCTGTGATCGGAAAAACTGACGACGGGTGGACGGTCACGCCAAGCGAGGGACAGTCAGTGACGTTTGCTACGCATTCTGAGGCAATGGATGCAGTCCAGTCCTACACCAACGACAAGAATATTAAACTCACTGAAGAGGTTTGGAATGCTCTTCGCAGCACCTCTCAGAACTTTGAGGTAGGAGAAACTCGGCAAATTCAAATGTCTCCGTTTGCTCCAACGGTCGAGGAACAGGTAGAGGCAGGGCAAATATCTCAAGAGAAGGCAGACGAGAGGTCAGGTCAGGCCAAACGAGAAGAGGCAAAGGGAGAAGAGCAAGAGCAGTCGGCAGAAGAGGCGGCAGCAGAACTTGATGAGGAATACCAGCAGACAGTCGCAGAGGACTCTCTCAATAGCCCAGGTGACGTAGAGGTCAACAAGGCGCGCATGGTGATCCTTGGATCGAACGAGGTGGAATTCAAAGGCAAGATCGCAAAGGCACTGATTACACTGAACCGGGACTATGTGCCGTTCACGGTCATTGAGGAAATGACCGAAACAGACGCAAAGAAGATGATCAAGAATGGACAGTCAGAGACCCTGGTCGGTTGGCTTCGTTCCTACGAAAAACTATCGGGAGAGGCACTATTTGATGAGAGCAAGTCAAACGAGGATTTGAATGTCGGTGACATCGTTGAGGCATGGTCTGACATGACCGTTTCCTACGCTCAATACGCTGAAACGAAGATGGGTGAAAACGTGATCGGCGGGAACCACCAAGCATTTATTCAGAAGGTTCTTAACTCGCCAGTCGGTTCCGTTCTTTCGTCTTACATGCGGATGTTCCGCGCAATCCTGAGACGGGCAGACCGAATCGGAAAACTTCGCGATGAAGGCAAGCTCGACCCGAACTTTGAAAGGGCATTGCAGAAGTCTCTAGGTATCTCTGAGCAGGATGCCTACAACGGCGAGGTCGTGGAGGAGGCGAAAGGATTGCGGGATGATCTCGCGCAGGAATTGGGCGGGTCGTTCTCTGCTGTGTCCAGGTCGCAAGACGCCGACTACCTAGCCGCAGTTGAATCCGGCGACATGGAGACGGCGCAACGTATGGTGGATGAAGCGGCGCATGAAGCGGGAGTTCCGTGGTCCGGTGTGGTTGATTTACGTGATGGAGTAATAGAGCGAACATTTTCCAGCAAGCAAGCCGCTGCCGCCGATTTCCATCATTCATTTTTAGTTACCCCAGGAGAGGATTCTAGAATACGGGATGGAGACGCAGATTACTTTTGGGTAGCTAATGACGGGAAAGTAGAGTCATTCCGAGGACTAAGTGCTTCAATGTCGAGTGCGGTAGCAAAAGAACTTCAGGCGAAAAATAAACTAAAGTCACACGAACCCATCACCCGAGACGCCAGCGGCAACGTGATCCCATTGAGCCAGCGGTTCGACCAGGGGCGGGATGAGATTAGCTATTCTGTTATTAAAAGCACCGAATATCTTCGGAACGATGACCGTTTTGACGATCTTCGGAAAGAAGGCAAGGTCAAGCCTGACCAGTCCATTGATAATTTCGTAGGACAGAACATTCTTCTTCACGCTCCTGACAATGCGTTTTCCGGCAAGGTAATATTTGAAGACGGGCAGGAGTTAGAAGGGAAAGGGGGAGTGTTTTATCCGGCACTTTTTGCTGATCTAAACTACTTTTGGGCATCCACCCGTGCAGTTGCTCAAACAACAGCTAACCACCTAAACGAAATTGGAAGGAAGAACGGAGGTCGAATTCTCATGGGGTTGGTTTCTGCTCCGGTTGGCAAATTGTTTTCTTCTTCGACGATGTCGCGGGGAGTCGTCCGATTCTTTGAGGCACTTGCGGATCAACCAAGAAAAACTGGAGTGACGAAGTCGAAACTTAACAGCATGATCGTTAAGGCGAGCAAGGTGTCCATAACTGACGATAAGGGGAAGGTAAGCAAATTCAGAGACAACCCGTTAGCGGTTAAGGACGGACTGGCGGCAAACATCGATAGGATGGACGGTCTGCTAAATCCAGAAAATGCCGTCTTTGCTGTTCGCAAAGCGTTCGTTCAATCCCTGATCAAGCAACTGACTGACGAGATTGGAACTGCAAAGGCAAAAGCTAATCCGAAGATTATGAAGCAAGCGCGGTTTGTGGCAGACAAACTTCACGGGGATCACAATCCGTATGCTGTTGCAACATTGGCAAAAGGCGAACTTAGTGTGGCGAATTTGACTCAGGGATTAGGTAACCTATTGACTGAGCCGTTCCTTCGGGACTTCCAAGAAGGGAACCAGAACGGAATGATCTATGCGGTGATCGAGGTGGAAGGAGAAGTGGAGGCTATCAAGTCGACTCACCATGAAAGTTACCCATTCGCAATCGTGCCGAAGAACAGGGAGAACAAAGTGGTTCTTCATACGATGAAAGAAGCATTTGACTGGCAAGAGGTGGTTGGGCATGAGGATTCAGGATTCGGTGACGTTACACTCATTGATCCAAAGACCAAAAAGCCCTACACCAAACCTTTTGATAAGGCGCGTCTGAATCTCTTCCCGACATCGGGGATGTCATCGACCACCTTGAAGGTGATGCCTAAATCGGAAACGAGAGAAGCAGGAAAGGAACTTTCCTTCTCCGTAATCTCCGATCCAGCAGGAACCATCGAGGGGATGTTCTCCCCTTTCAACGCGACCCCTGAGTTACGTCTCAAAATGGTCGAGGAGATGAAGCACCGTGGTGCTGAACAAGCGCAAAAGTGGCAACGAATTATTGAGCAGAATCGGACCTTAAAGAGTCTCAACCGCGAAGCCCAGGTTCGAGAAGGGTTGGAATACGACCGACTCCTTCGCGAAACTTTCGGAGCGGATACGACCGAGAAGCAGGAGGCACTCCCTCCTGTTGATCGTCAGGCCGCGAGAAGTGAAGCAAAAAAAGTCGCAGAAGATTGGAAGAAGAAGACGAAGCAGTCCATCTCAAACATTGACCGGGAAATCCTGATCGGTGGACTCCGTACATTGGAAGCAATTACTAGTGCGCTTCCGGCAGAGGTTCGCGGGAAGATTGGTGGTTCTGTAAAACTGGCTCAACTTAAAAAGCCAGAGGCAATGATCGATGAGATCGAGCGCAGGACGAAGGCAATAGATCGTGAGCTTGAACGCTACCTCAAGAATGAAGCAAATGAGGAAATCGAGAAACTCTTCACTAAAATCGACAATTCACGCGAGAAGGGTGCTGGAAAAACCGCGAAGGGCAAAAACCTTCCAGAAATATACGTCATCGCAGACAAGATTCGCGAGGTACAGAAAGGATGGTCTACCGAAGAAGGTGCTGCTGAATCAGAGAAAATTCACGGGTTGATCGAGTCCAACGCGATTGCAGATGAAGATTTGTTTTTGCAGGAAAAACTGGCAGAACTGATTCCGCTCTTTTCCGGCTGGAATGGACGTACAAAAAACGTCGAAGTCCCTGGTCAGAAGAAAAAGAAACGTATTCGCATTGCCGAAGCGGCAGGATCTGCTCAACGATTCGCGGCTTTCAAGTCACTCAGTGAACTTTGGAATCAAGGCAAGGAACAGTGGAAGATGGATAAAGCTCTAGAGAAGGAGCGCAGGGATATACTGAGGGAGGTTACGATTGGTGACATCAAGAAGCACAACAAGAAGTCTCGCACTAGAGACGAGCAGGACGAGTTAGACAAAACCCGAAAGAGTCTCCCGCGAAACTTCGCCTACAACTCAATGTCGTTCGATGGATTTCTCCAGTGGTTCTTTGGTGAGGATTCGCAGATTTACAAGTGGGCGACTGATTCGCAGCGGAAAGCGGAAAACCAATACACTGACCGGATTCGGGAGATCGGTGACCAACTCGATGCACTCTTCACGGAGTTAGGCGGGTCGCGCCTAAAGGGCAAGCGACTTCGTTTCAAAATGGCGCAGAAGGAATACACATTTCAACCACCCGTGGGAGAGCGGAGAAAACTTTCCCAACTGGAAATGATCCAAGCACTACTGATGTGGCAGCAGGAGGATGGGAAGAGGCACATGGAGGGCCGAAAGGACGATAATGGCAAGGTCGTCAGTGACTGGGGATATGATCAAAAATTCATCAACGAAATCCGCGCTACGCTCTCTGACGAGGGGCATGCCGTCTACGAGTGGTTGGCAGATTTCTACGCAAATGAATACAACAGGATCAATAAGGTTTACAAGAAAATCTTCGGTGTAGACATGCCCAGGCATGTCAACTATGCGCCTCTCACTGTCCAGCAGGATATGACCCTGAACGAAGCAGTCGATCCACTGACCAACTTTTTCTCAGGAGGAATGTCAGGAGTTTCTGGTTCATTTAAGACGCGAGGGAATGCTACTGTCGAGCCAAAATTCAACGACGGATTGAAGACGTTTCTGGCGCATCAGATGCAGATGGAACACTTCATTGCCTTTGCTGAATTCTCACGGGAACTAAAAGCAATCACCGGGAAGGCAGAGGTCAGGGCCGAACTGAAGAAAGCTGGGGGGGAAGATGCCGTGAAGACTCTCGGGAACTGGGTCGAGGACATTAGTCAGGGAGGAATTCGGAAAGCGGGTGGCTACATGGCAATTAACAATACGCTCAACAGGATGGGTGGTCGGCTTGCACAGGCAATCCTCTTTGCCAAACTTCAAACAATTCTCTTGAATGCGACACAACTGGGTGCTGCTGCTGTAGTAATGACCCCGGCTGAATACACGGCCCAGATGTCGAAACTATTCACTGGTAAACTCGACTGGTTTGAGGCACTGAACACTCCTTACATTAAGCGGAGAATCGAGGAGATGCCGCCAATCATTCGGCAAGCATTGGACTCTCAGGAGGTGGTCATGCCAAGTAGACTGACCGAATTCTCTGAAAAGACCGGATTTGGAATCAGCGCATCTGACGGATTCTTCACGGCAGGAACCTACGTGATGGTCCTTGACCAGCAAAGGAGGATAGGAAAGAAAGCAGGCAAAACCGGAAAGGAACTGGAAGACTGGGCGAGAAATGAAACGGAGCGGATTGTTGATAGGCTTGCCCAGCCTACTCGGAGAGGATCTAGGTCTGCGTACGAAAATATACTTCAAGACCG
>Ga0070745_1001242_pt1 | contig 14290 bp, 13 predicted proteins | sample VirMetDEL_Mar_4_FD_77438 | JGI IMG/M metagenome (GOLD analysis project Ga0070745, IMG submission 77438) | Aqueous microbial communities from the Delaware River and Bay under freshwater to marine salinity gradient to study organic matter... | ecosystem: Environmental > Aquatic > Marine > Coastal ...
TCAATATGTTTGTCGTTGGGCCGGTGGAGACAACGCAGGTCATACTATAAAAATTGGAAAGAAAATTTATGCCACTCATCTAATTCCTTCTGGTGTCTTTTTTGGAATTAAGAGTATCATTGGACCTGCTTGTGTTGTAAACAAAGAATCATTCCAAAAAGAATTACAATATTTGAAGTATCATGGTTTTGATACTTCTCTAGTTAAAGTTTCTCCCAAAGCCCATTTAGTCTTAAATCATCATATCTCAGAAGATTTAGAAAAACATCACCAGACTCAAGGTTCCACCGCCAGAGGAATCGCACCCACATACCGAGATAAATATGCCAGAGTAGGAACAAGAGTTTCTGAAGATTCCTTTTTTGATGAATTTTTATGGGATGGAAAGTTACAAGGAAAAATTTTATGTGAAGGTGCTCAGGGTGCTTGGTTAGATATTGACCATGGCAATTATCCTTATGTTACTTCTAGCAGTACTCTTCCATACGGAGCATGTTCTCTTGGTTTTCCTCCACAAAAAATCAGAAGAGTTTACGGAGCTGCTAAAATTTATGATACTAGAAGCGGAACCGATCCGGAATTCCCAGAAACCTTGATAGAAGACCCAGAACTAAAGGAAGTAATTAAGAAAGGAGCAGAATTTGGAACTACTACTGGAAGAGTCAGAAAAGTCAATTGGTTAAATTTGGATAAATTAATCGAAGCGATAAATTTAACAGGGACTAGTGTCTTGATTATTTCAAAAGTTGATATTTTAGAAGATTTGAATAAATTCAAAATTATCATGAAGGGGGGTACTTTGGAATTCTCAGATATTGAAGAAATGATAATGTTCATAAATTACCATACTCGTAAAGATTGTAAATATATCAAAAAGATATTATACTCAGATAACCCAGAAGAAGTCAGACAATTACTATAATTGTCTTTCTATTATTTCTATTATAATTACTATTACTAATTTTTTCTATTATATTATCTATTCGTTATTTGATATAATAACGAATAGAAAACTATAAATCAATAAAACCGAGAACGACAGGTTCTATGATTCTGTTACAGGTAAGAACATAATTACCTCTTCTATTAACACAAACAATCATTTCTTTGTAAGGAATTAAATAATTTCGATAAAAAATACCTTCTTGATTATATTTAAGTAAAGTTACAATTTTATTATTATTATAATAATTCTCTATTGGGAGATTTTTAAAATACAGCATATTATACTTTCTATTTGGATTTACTTTAAGTTATATATTTTACATCCATTTTAATAATAATCTTGGTAGGAATAAAATATAATTAGCGAAACAATCACAACATTTATTAAAACTTTCCGCTTTGTCATTTTCCCATTTATCTATATGTTCTCCAATCCCTGACATTTTATTTTCTGTCTTATTTATAGTTATTAAGAACAACAATAAATTATACTAATTATTTCTTCTTTTTGAAATAAGAATTATCCTTTTCGTCGATAGCAGGTTGACCTGTAGAAATAGAATACAAAAATTTAACAATCATCACTTGCCATACCATTTGAATAGCTATATTAAGATGTAAAAAATAAGCACATATTATGGCATCAGGGTGTTCTTGAAATGTTGCTATCTCATTATTGGTAAAATTAGTGAAAATTTCCGAACTTCTAATATAATAAACAATATAACTATTTTGATAAATTCGAGTATAAAAGTAAACCGGAACGAAAAGTAAAAAGAGGAGATAAGAAACAGTATTCAAAAATTCTAAATTCCGAGTTTCGTATAATCGATGACAAATTTTAGCTGGAAGCAAAACCAAATCTCCGTATTCATGTAATATAGCTATAATTATACCAATTCGAGATTGTCGAAGAAAACTTAGCGATAGCAGAGAAATAGTAGAAACATGATGTGCCATATATGTATAATATTCTTTGTCACTGCTTTGCAGCTGTTTCGTTTGTACCGCATATCGAGTAATATACAGATAATAATAAAGACAAACCGAAAAAGAAAGTTTAGCATCCCACATCATTGTAATATCATATAACCAATCTTCAAAACCAAATAACCCCAAACCAAATAACAAGAAAAAGAGATGCTCTCCAAACAAAAATACATTTTTCTCTACCAAACCTTTTTCTGGTGTAGTAGAGAAGTAATCATTTATTTTTTCCTTTATGAAATTTGTTGTCTTTTCGTAAAAACCAAATAATAGATTATATATCATTTTAATCTATTATATTTATTTTGTATTTTTGATTTCTTCTATTAAAATATAGCAGAAATTAGAAAAATAAGACAAATATAAAAATGAAAACAATTGTAATTATATTTTTGTTTTTACTAGTAACTTCTATAGTAGGTATTTTGGTTTATTTTGTATATTTACCATATATTGATAATAAAAATTATCAAGAAGGAAAAAAACTAATCTCTAAATTCAGAGAGGTTAAGAAAAAAGACGAAAGATTTAATTCTATTAAAAAATATTATATTAATTTAGATAGAAGTACTGACAGAAAAGAATCTATCGAAGAAGAATTTAGATTATATGGAATTACAAATTATGAAAGAGTTCCTGCTTGTGACGGAAAAAATTTAAAATCAACAAAGGAAGGTGATTTTGGTGATATTAAATTTAAAGCTCCAAATGACAAAAATTCTAGTGTCAGAGAAATAGCTACTACTTGTAGTCATATTAAAGCAATAAAAAGAGCTTATGATAATGGAGATGAGTTGGCTATTATTCTAGAAGATGACACTAAATTCACTTTAATGCCATACTGGGATAAAGAATTAAAAGAATTGATGAATGAATTACCTGATGATTGGGAAATATTTAAATTAGTTTCGGGTAAAGCAAGGTACATTAATTTTTTTAAATTTTTTAATACAGACATAAGATATAATAAAGAACAAAAAATTGTTAAAAGGAATAAAACTTTCTCTGCCGTCTGTTATATAATAAATAAAAACGGAATGTCAAAAATTATTAATAATTTCTATAAAGACGGCGAAATATTATTAAAAGATAAATCTAATTTAATAGATCATGAAATATTTGACAAATTAAATGTATACGAGATAAAAAAATCTTTATTTCTTTTAGACAATTTTGAATTAACTAGTACTATTTATGAAAGAAATCTTTATTATAATTCTATTCAAATATTAAATTCTTATATATAAAATGTATAAAATTATATTTTTAGTTCTCTTATCAATTGTATTTTCTTACATTATTTATGTCAGATACGACCCGTTTTATGTTATGATGAACAAAAAAAGAGACCCAGAAAATTTTAGATATAGAGTATTTTTTGAAGAAGGATTTTGGGATAAGATTAAAAAATTACCACCAGAGGAACCTTTTGAAATTGTAAAGAAAATAAATACACATATAGATTCTGATAATATTATAAGTTATAGTTTATATGGAAATAATCCAAAATATTATAAGTATTTAGACGAGAATATTCAGTATGTTAATAAATTTTTACCTGATTGGGTAATAAGAATATATCTACATGATAAAGTTGACCAAAAATTAGTAAAAGAATTAGAAAAAAAGAATATTCAAATTTATATAGTTCACGATAATTTAGTAGTACCTGGAAATTCAGCGGGTGCCTTTTGGAGATTTTTACCTCTTTGTGAAGACAAAAATGTAATAATTAAAGATATAGATGATAATTTTGACAACTCAAATAATTATCGCGTAGTAAATAATTTTTTTACAAATTCTGATAAAAAAATAAAATATAAATCTGTTTTTCCATGGCCATTTAATCATATACAGGCAAAAAACATTTACAAGAAAAAAGAATATAAAATTCCACTTAAAGAAGAAGAAATAATTAATTATTTTCATAGAAGTACATTTGGTTCAGACGAGATTTTTCTATCAAAAATTCTATATTACAGATTAGATAAAGATTATATAGAAACTAATTTTAGAATTTCCAAATTATTTTCTATGAAAGAATATTAACCTTTTGTTAAATTTAACAAATATAATATATTGCCAAATTTATGGTTATTGATAATGATAAAATTTTTATAAACACCTTCTTCTAAAAACTTTTCACCGTATAAATTTTTAATTAGTTTATTATAATTTTTTGGTACATTGACAGTAAAATGTTCGAACGGTATTTTCTTCAATGGAAATACATCATTTACATCAAAACATTCTTGTGGCCATTTTTTACTTGTTTCGTATGTAGGTTTTTTATTTTCTCCTAAAGGATAACATAATAAAAATTTATTATCTTTTTTTTCAACTACTATTATATCTATAAATGGATAATATTTTTTATCAGTAATTTTATAACCTCCATTAGAACTATTGAATTTAATGTTGTGTTTTAAAAGTATTTCTTTCATTAAATCTATTTTATCAATAGGTACATTCAAATCTATATCATCATCCCATGGTATCAAACCTTTGTGTCTAATAGCTCCTAATAAATTACCTGTTGTCAACCAATAGGTTATATCATTCTCTTCAAAAATATTAATTATTTTTTCTAATAATATTATCATTTCTTGTGCTATTTCTTTCTTTAATATCGGATATTTACCTTTTAATTTAAATTCATGTTCTTTTTTGTAGAAATTATATTTATCTTTTCTATTCAACTTTTTAAAAGGTTCTATCGGAGAAAAACTTAGTATAACAAAACTTATTATAATTAAAAATAAAAAAATATAAATTATCTTCATTTTAATATATATAATATATTAAAATCACAAGTGAAATAATTATTATCATATTTAATAATAATTAAAACATGCCGGAAGGACCCGAAGTAACTATCGTGGCAGAAGGTCTCAATCAAATCCTTCAAGGAAAGTATATTATTAATTTTGGGGTAACAGATAATGGAAGGTATCGAAATAAATCACCTGATAATTCTGTTCTTTTTGGTGACTCCTTGCCTCTTCTGGTAGAAAAAGTAGAAAATAAAGGAAAGTTAATTTATTTTACCTTTTCCTCAAATAAAGATAAATTTTATATGGTTAATACTCTTGGTATGTCTGGAGTATGGAAAAGGAGAAAAGAAAAACATACTTGTTTCTTTTTCGAATACTCATCATCTCCAGAGAGCGAAGAAGTAGATAAAATATATTTTGTTGACCAAAGGCATTTTGGTACTATCAAATTCTTGACAACTAAACAAGATTTAGAAAAGAAACTAAAAGAACTTGGACCTGATATGTTAAATGACCCTAAGATGAATTACAAATTATTCAAAGAGAGGTTATTAAAATATAAACATTGGAATATTGTTAAAGTTCTGATGTGTCAAAAAATTATTAGCGGAATCGGTAATTATTTAAAATCAGAATCTTTGTATCATGCTCGATTATCTCCTTTTTTGAAAGTTGAAGATTTGTCAGAAGAACAATTTTATAATTTGTACCAATCTATTAGACTCAAAATAGTTTCTAGTTATAATCAAGGAGGAGTGAGTGTCAAAAACTTTGCAGATGTGGATGATAAAAAAGGACAATATCATTTCACTTTTCAAGTTTATTGTGAAAAATATGATAAGAAGGGGAATAAAGTAGAAAAAGTCGTTTTAGATGATAAACGGAGTACCTATTATGTTCCATCATTACAAACTTGAGTTTATATTATTATTTTGGTTACTAAAATAATAAGATGGATGATAGTGTTGTAGCAAATACTTCAAGTGGTTTAAAAAAGATAAAAGAAGGAGGAGGAGCAGATGAACCAGAAGTAGGAGGAGTAGGAGGAGAACCAAAAGGAGTAGGAGAACCAGAAGGAAGAGGAGTAGCAGAACCAGAAGGAAGAGGAGGAGGAGAACCAGAAGGAAGAGGAGGAGGAGAACCAGAAAAGCCAGAAACAAAAAAAGAAACGAAACTTCATAATGGCAATATCTTTCTTCAGATGTTTAAAAGTGCCAAAGATACTTTAAAAAAATCGAGAGATACTTTAAGAAAATTGGAAGATACTGTAAGTCAAAATACTTTAAGTCGAGATGAAGATAAATCGAAAGGTGAATCAAAAGAAACTGAAGATAGAATAAATGTATACGAAAATTTAAGAAAATATCATCTAGTTAAATCAAAAGAGAAAGGAAAGAGCGAAAAAGAGAGAAAGAAGAGCGAAGAAGAGAGAAAGAAGAGCGAACGCAAAAGACAAGAAGTCATCGCAGACAGAGTAAATAAGATAAATAAGAAATTAGAAAAACTATGTGAAGAAAGAAAAAATATTAGAGTGAGCAAAGAATCAGATAAAGAAAAAAAATTAAAAGTAATTAATAGACATATTCAACATTTATCCGAAGAAGAACATCATATTAAAACAACCCACAAAAAAGATAAATATGATAAAGAAAACGAAACATTTTGGGAGAGATTTCATAGAATCGGAAGTTCAGAAACAACAGCCGTTTTTGTTCTTTTTTGTGCAGTTACTGTTTTTATTTTTACTTTAACAGCTTTTTACGCTTCTGATGACCCGACTTATAAAAATCAAAGTCTCAACGTTAAAAATATAATTAAAGCAAATTTATATACCGGTATCATATATTTTGCTATTTTTATTGGTCTTCTATCTTTTAGTTTTGGGAAAGATAAAGATTATGCTGAAAAATTAGCTTCTCTTGTTTTACTAACAGGAGCTATTTTCGTAGGTTTATTTTTCTCATTCCTTAATTCAGAAGGAAAATTAAAAGATTTAACTAAAACGGAAAGTCTGACTGTTTCTATAGCAACCGCTGTTACTTTTCTTTTTATTTTCTTTGCTATATATTATGAACTTTTTGAAAAAGGAAATGGAAAGGTGGATAACGATTTAAAGAAAGGATATTTATTTATTTCATTGACTCTTTTTTGGATTATGGGAAGTATGATGACATATCTGACGTTTGGTTCTGAGTATGGTGAAGACAAAGCATTAAAATTACTGTTCCCGCTTTCCACTGGTCTTTTCTTTGCTGGAATTTTAGGAACTATCGGACTAATACTTTCATATTTCAAATCTGTTGATGATTCTATTAGTGTTACACTTAATACGGTTCTCAATCTAGTTGAATGGTTTCGGTTCAAGATTATTATAATGGCTTGTTTCATTCTTTCTATTTACTACACTTACTTACTTTACAGAGCAAACCAAACAGAAAAAGATCCTAACAGTAAATTTAAAATTAAAAAAGACGCTGGTTTGGTAGACACCGTAGAGAGGTCTTTTTACGCAGGGGTTGGTTTCATTTCTTTCTTCTTATTGATTCTAGGAATTTGTTTTGGCGGAACATTAAAAGAAAGACTTTTTGCTACATTTTTAATACTTTTTATTACCTTTGTGGGTGGGTTAACCTTATGGTTGGATGGAGAAAAGAAAATAAGAAATTTGGATAAATCAGAGGAAAATGTTTTGAAAGCTACAGAAGTTATTTTTTGTGTTTTAGCAGTGATAGCTATATGGTATGTTTTATTCAAAGCTAAGACTTCTATTGATGAAACATTGACAACATTGGCTAGAATTATAGTAAACTTTGGCTCTGTTATTTTCTTCTTTTACAGCTTTAGTTTAATTTGTGCTGTATATGGAAAATTTAATTTTAAAAGAGAGTTAGATATTTTTCCAAACAAAAATGAAAGTTTGAGCATCGAACTATTTACCGGTATATGTATTGGTATTCTTGCTATCATTGTATCTATCGCTATCATTGTATAGATTTATATGAAAATAAGAACAAGGATAATAAAATGGAAAATATGAAGAAGGTTATAGATTTATATGAAAAATATGGAAACAAAGGATATATAGGTGAAGAAGTGAGTCAGCTTGAACATGCAGTTCAAGCAGCTTTATTGTCAGAAGAATATTATCAATGTCTTGATGAAAAAATAAAAATTGAATTAGTTCTTGGAGCTTTTTTGCACGATGTCGGTCATTTGATGTTTTTTGAGAATATTCAGTTAGAAACTATGGGTTGTGTTGGTGTTAAAAATCACGAAGAAATAGGTGCTTTATTTTTAGAAGAATTAAATTTTCCGGATTTAACATGTCAATTAGTTAGGAATCATATTGTAACAAAAAGATATTTGATTACAATGAGAAAAGATTACTATCAAAATATGTCAGATGCTTCTAAAGAGACCTTCAAATATCAAGGAGGTAAATTAAATGAAGAAGAAATCAAAAACTTTGAAAAAGATAAATACTTTGATTATCATCTTAGATTAAGAGAATTTGATGATAAAGCTAAATCTACTGATACCAAACTTTTACAAAAAATAAAAGAAATGGAACCAATATTATATTACAAAAACATGATTGAAATTTATTATAATATGAAATATGATTGAAATTTATTATAATATGAAATATGATTGAAATTTATTATAATAAAAATGGGAAAGTGGTCACCAAAAGAAAGAAGAGAAAGAGCTAAAAAGTGTGATAATCCTAAGGGTTTTACTATGAAACAGTTCTGTAAAAATTTAAAAAGTAAATCCAAAAAAGGAGAAAGAAGTAATAATGTATCTTCTCCAAAGAGAAAAAACTCACCAAGGAAGAAAGAATTTCTTTTTAATAAAGAAAATCCAAAAAAATCTTTTGATGTATATATTGATAAAAATCCAAACGATACTATTCCAATGAAATATAAAACATTATCTGATGTTAAATCTACTATTAGAAAACTAGAAAAATTATATAAAGAAGATAAATACCCGCATCGAAGAATCAAACAAGTAGCCATGATTATGATGGTTAGATTACGTGTTTTAAAAGACCAAAAACCAAAAGAATACCAACTCTCTGAAAGGTACCATACTTTTCTCGGAGAGCGTACTAAAGTTAAAAATACAGAAGATAGAAAGAAAATGAAATTTAGGTTATAACCATAATAAACGGAGATGAGAAAATGGAACCTGTCATAAAAAATACAAACGAATTAGCAATGGAATTCTTTGATAATCTGAATAAGAATCAGATACTGACATCACCCAAAAACTATGATTCTAATTATTTAGAATTTTCCAAAATATGGAAATGTCAAATACCTGAAAATTTAAAAAAAAATATTATCGGAATGGTTAATTCTAATAATAACCTAGAATCTCTTTTTCTATCTCTTTCTTATCAAATACAGAAAGAGATAGAAAAAGAGAATAGAAAGAGAATAGAAAGAGAATAGAAAGAGAATAGAAAGAGAATAGAAAGAGAATAGAAAGAGAATAGAAAGAGAATAGAAAGAGATAGATTATTTATAATATTAATTATAAATAATATTAATATTTGCAATCATTGCAGATATGATTTAGTTTATCTAATGAGTTAGATTTTCTATTAGGACACTTCACACAAATCTTTTTTGAGCATTCTCTACACAAATTAAACGATTCGTAATCTATCGTTACAAAGGTTTCTGACATTCTATGACACCCTCCACACTTATTAAGACTCATTAATATCTTTGGTGTTAACAATCCAGGTGGAACACTAGTATTGTTAGAATTCAAGACAAATAAAACAGCTGAGTCTCTCTCCATCTTTATTTTACCACCTATTAATTTTATTTTCATTTTTGATACCCATAATCAAAAGTGAGAAAATATATAATGAGAAAACAAATAAAATGACTGAAACTAAAGACGAATTAAAACCGTATTGGGAAAAAGATTTTAAAGTTGATGAAGCGATTCATCAAGTTAAACTCTATCACTATTCGGCTAAAAGCGTAGCAATGGTTTCTGATGAGGTCTTTGGAAAAAGATTTGCTAAATATTTTAAAGAAATTGGAGGTAGATTCAATCCTCGTTTATCTGTTGGTTCTGGTTGGATTTTCAAACTAGACTCTCAGAGAGAATTAACATCGGTTCTTCAAAAAATTTTCCGCGGAGAAGCAAAGCCGTCAGAGATTGGAGTAACCGCTCCTCTCTTTGAAGACAAAGATATTGATAATAAGATTTTTAACACTTTAGCTGATTTGATAGATTTGATTCCAACAGAAAAAGCAGAGAGAATTGTATCAGAAAAAGATGATGTCAGAACAACAGTTTATTATAACAAAGACGATGATACAGTTACACACGGTGATTGTATTTACTCTTTCACTAGTGCTCACAAATCTCTTGATATCTATCAACTTTCAATCTAATTACATATTATATTTAACTTTCAATCTAATATGGATGAGACCAAAAATAAAAATGAATCTTAAAATCTTTATTTACATTAAAAAATGAGTTATCAAGGAACCTTCTTAGAGCATTACACAGAAAACTATGGCTTGTTAAAAACTTTGGACGAATATCCAAGGACAAAAGCTAGTCATGTTTTCAGAGAGTTTGCTAAAAATCTTTCAGGTTCTGGACCATTACTCAGTAGTTTCAACGATTGGTATGATAATATCTTTGCCAACCAAATTATTAAACAAAGTTTTACTGCTGTCGATGGAACTCAAATTATTTTCAAAAATCCTAAAATCTACAAACCAGTTATTATGGTCAATGGAAAAGAAGAAATTCTTTACCCTCAATATTGCCGTGATAACAATCTTCCTTATCAGGGAAGAATTTCTATTGAATGTTTGGTGATAAAAAAGAACGGAGAAGAAATCAAAACAGAAATTCCTGAATTTGGTTATCTTCCTGTCATGCTTGGAAGTAAACTTTGCAATCTTTATGAAAAAACAGAAGAAGAACTAGTTGCTTTGAAAGAATGTATCACTGACCCATATGGTTACTTTCACTTGAATAGTGAACGTTCTGTTGTTACACAAGACAAAAAAAGAATGGCCAAACCTTTAGTTTATGTTGACCGTGACGGAAAACTAATCTTAGATTATACTTCTTGTAAAAACGGAAAAAATGGTTCTAAAATTTTTAAGATGAAACTTGGAAAGAAATGGGCTACTTTAAAAGTTAACGATACAGGTGAAAAACAAAATCAATTCAATGTTTCTAAAAATATTCCTGTTTTCATGATTTTTAAAGTTTTGGAAGATTTAGAACCAGAAGAAGCGATGGAAAAATACGTAATGAAATTTATCCCAGATAAATTTCGAAGACGTTGTCTCAATGTTATCAATAGTTCAATCATCAAGATGAAAAATATTGAAGACCCTGTTAAATATTTATGTCGCAAAAGAAACAGAAAATACACTTACGAGAAAAGAGACGAATTAATGGAAGAATTCCGTGTAGGGATGTTAGAAAATTTATTTCCAAATGTAGAAGCAGAAAACGAAATTCAAGAAACAGAAATAAAACTAAATATGTTAGGTCATATGATGATTAAATTTGTATTAACTATTCTTAATATTATTAACAAAGATTCTAGAGATTCATGGGTCAATAAAAGATTTGACACTGCTGGAACTTTAATTAAGATTTTACTCGGAAGCATTTTAAATTCTTTGATGATGTTATGTCGAAGAGATATTGAAAAATTTTCAACTACTCCTGATTATTCTTCTTTTGGTAAAATTTTGAAAGCTCGGTCCCAAGCTCATTTAAAAAGAGATTTTACTGGTTCTTTCAATGGAACTTCTTGGGGTACTAAAACTTATGGAAAACAAAAAGAAAACGTCTCTGAATCAACTAAAAGAGACACTCCGTTAAATTTATGGTCTATCTCAGCTAAAAACAATAATCCAATATCACAAAGAGATAAGAAAATTGAAGTCAGAGAAATTCAACCTTCTCAAAGAGACAAACATTGTTTATCAGAAACTCCAGAAAGTGTCCGTATTTCTCTGATTAAATATTTTTCTGCTACATGTCGTATTTCTCTGGATACAAATGAAAATATTCCAATTCGTCACATCAAAGAAGATATTGGAAACATGAATCAAAAGGTCAATGGAAAAATATGCGACACTATTTTAATGGTAAATGGTAAATTTGTTAGTTTTCCAGAAAGAAGAATTCAAATAGTTTATTGTAATATAGAATCAAGAGATAAGTTATTGAAAGCTAAAAGAACGGGAGAAATACCTATGGATGTTGAAATATATTATGACGGGATTATGAATACTCTTCACATTTACACTGATTCTTCTAGAGCTACTTCTCCTTACTTTGTTGTTAATCCAGAAACTAACGAACTCGTTATTGAAGAAATAGATGGTTGGAATTTAAGTTATTCTGAACTTCTCAAAACAGGAGCAATTGAGTTTTTGAGCGCTAAAGAATCAGATGATGAAACAACTTTAATTTCTTTCAGTGTAGAAAATTTTTATCAAACACGAGAGGAAATAGATGCTATGGAAGATGGAGAAGAAAAACAAAGAATGAAATATTTGAAAAAATACACACATTGTAATATCGACCCAAATCAACTTTTCGGAGTTCCCGGTTTAATTTGTCCGATGGCTAATAAACAGATGGGTGCTCGTAATACTTTTCAAGCTTCTATGGCTAAACAAGCTCTCGGTTATTTCAATATTAACTACCATGATAAATTTTATGGTAGAAAAGAAGGATTTAAAAGACTGTATCGGGCCACAAGATGTATCTGTGAGACAGATGGATATTTTCTTCCAAAAATGGACATCATGCCAGCAGGACAAACTGCTATGGTGGCTTTTTTAACAGACCCTGATAATCAAGAAGATTCTGTTATTTTATCGGAAGATTTTGTTAATTCCGGAAACTTGAATTATTTTAAATATATTATGGTTCATTACATTCAACCTTCCTTTCCTTTAGGGGAAAGAGAATATTTCGAAAAACCACCTCCAAAGAAAAACGAATCTCCTGAAAAATATGACCATATTTTGGAAAATGGTCTTCCAAAACTAGACACTTATGTTAGAGAAGGAGATTGTTTGATTGGAAAAGTTGTCAAAAATTCTAAAGATGGAACTATCAGAAATAATTCTTTGATGTGTGGTCTTGGTGAAGAAGGTTATGTTGACAGGATTATTTTTACTAAAGAAAAAGACAGAAGTAATACTTATATTAAAATTAAACTTCGAAAACATAGAAAATACCAAGCAGGAGATAAACTAGCAATTCGTTATGCTCAAAAAGGTACTATCGGAAGAGTAGAAAAAAGAGAAAATATGATTAGAGTTTCTTCTGGAATTAATAAAGGAATTTCTCCCGATATTATTTTCAACCCTCTTGGTTTTCCTTCTCGTCAAACAGTCGGTCTTTTGATTGAAGGTTTGATGACCAAAGCAGCTGTTTACAGCGGAACCCGAGTTGATGTTTCAGGTTTCAGATTAGTAGACACTGACAAGGCTAGTAAAATTTTGGAAGAAAACGGTATGGATCCTTATGGTTATGAAGAATTTGAATTTCCTAATGGGGAAAAATTAAAGAATAAAGTTTGTTTTGTTCCTATTTATGAACAAGTTCTTCGTCATCAAGTTTTGGACAAAATTCAAATGCGTTCTAGTGGTGTTAAATCTCTCTACACCCATCAGCCGAAAGGAGGTCGAGCTCAAAGAGGAGGTCAAAAAATCGGTGAGATGGAAAAAGACGCTTTTGTAGCCCATGGTGCTTCTGGTGTAATTGTTGAAAGATTAATGAAAGTTTCTGATGAATTTAAATTAGTTATTTGTCAAAATTGCGGTATTATTATAAATGATAAAAATTGTACACTATGTGAAAAATCAACTCCAGGTGTTTTAACCATACCTTATGTTTTCAAATTACTGATACATTTAATGAATGGTGTTGGTTTGGATATTCGTCTCAGAACTAAAGAAAAAGAAATAACAAATGAGTGAAAAGATAATTTGCTTTATATTAAATAAATTTAATATAAAATGTCTGGAAATCAACCTATTGGAGGTAGAAGAGAAAGAACAAGAAAAGAATTGATAGAAGATGGTACCAGAGACTTACTGTCAGGTAAAAGTTTGGAAGAAATTAAAAGAGATGTCAGTGCCAAGGGAGCTCCACTTGGATTAAATCAAGAGGATATCATTAAGAAAATTAGAGAAGATTCTGGAGATGTGTTTGCTAAACTTCCTAAAGATGACAAAAATATAACAGTTTCTGGTTTAAAAATTCAACAGGCTTTTGACGACGCTGTTAATAGAATAGCAGCTAATGAAGACCCTGAAAAAGTTATTTTAGAAACAGAAGATAATTTGGAGAGATTGGGGTTAGATGAGAATAAAAGAGATGATATCATTCAAAAAATTTTATCTACTTTTGAGCTTCCTGAGAAAGAAAAAGATGTAGACGAAGTCTTATTGAAAGAGTCAGGAGAGTCTATCCAGTTACCTAAATTGGATGTTGATTACGATGATTTAAATGAGTTGAAATTAAAGAAAGAAAAAGAAGATATTATTCCTGACAAA
>Ga0070745_1001255_pt1 | contig 14226 bp, 27 predicted proteins | sample VirMetDEL_Mar_4_FD_77438 | JGI IMG/M metagenome (GOLD analysis project Ga0070745, IMG submission 77438) | Aqueous microbial communities from the Delaware River and Bay under freshwater to marine salinity gradient to study organic matter... | ecosystem: Environmental > Aquatic > Marine > Coastal ...
AAAGGGAACAAAAGGCCACATCGTATGATTTAACCAAACGAATAACTTCAATACAAACCCCAACTGAAGAAATTGTTATTCACATCAATGGGAATTCTTTTAATAACAATGATTACAACGTAATACAAAATATAAGTGATATTATCAATGATAGCGGTGCGATAGGTCAATTTGAATTGGGTAATCTCAAATTGGATATTAGAGAGATGAATGAATATCAAAATAATCTTATCTATCTATAATTATATTTTGGTTTTTCCCACTTTTCTATATTTATAGGTGAATGTTACATAAATTGTTTTAATAATTGGTTATGATGACTTTTTATTAACTAAAAAATTAAACATTATGTCATTTACAAAAATATTCAAAGATGAAAACGATGTGAACGAAAAATCAGTAGTAGGATTTTCTTCATTTGCAATTATGAGTTTATTTGCATTTGCGGATTTGGTAACCGGAATTATGGGACATGAGTTAGTGATTGATGATACAATTTTCAATTCATTTGTTATCATTACACTAGGTTCATTCGGAATTGCGGAAGCTGGAAAAATATTTGGTGGAAACAATAAAGATAAATAAATATGAGAGTATATGAATCAAAATCTATTTCAAATGATATTAGGAAGGTAGAACGAGAAATAGATAAATTAAAGATGGAACGAAAACGAAAGTATGCTGGTGAATACGCCAGAAAATTGAATAGGGAAACCAACCCACAAAAAAAGGAAGAGTTGATTAAACCTGTTAGAGAAATCACAAAAAAGATAAATGATTTACAGAAACAACTTTCGGTTCTACAACAAAAAGAATTAGATTATATTGATAAGGTTGCAAAAACTGGTTATGACCAAGAACTTTATATTGATGAAGGAAAGGATGTAGAAATTGGTCACACAGACGATGAGCCGGAAATGATAAAAGACACCGTATATCAAATGGCGGAATACAGTATAAAGTTATATAAAATGGTTGATTATCTGGAGAAAAAATATCCAGAGGTTGATTTTCCACATTGGTGGCAAGCAAAAATTGTAAAGGCCAGAGAATACGTTGGAACCACCGCTCATTACTTAGAATCAAAAGTTAGAAATGAACACTAATGGAAGTAGAATCTTTATATGCAATTATCATAACATTGATTACAGTGCTGGGTTCAGCCGGTGCATGGCGATATTATGAAAAAAGGTTTCAAGCAAAACAAAGTGATGAGGACTTTATTAGAGAAGATTGTACCAGAAGAATTGATAAATTGGAACAATTGTTAGAACGTAGTTCACTGGAAAAAGATGAAATGCGGGATAAAATCTTACAACTCACCAGAGATGTAGCAGAATTGACGGTGAAAGTAAAGTATTTAGAGTCTGAAAACAAACGGCTTTTGGATATAAATAGTGAAATGAAACGTTGAGTATGATATTACTGAAAGAAATGATAAGTAGAAGTTTATTTGCTGAAAGTAAGGTTAAAAAAATACGCATTTTCGATTTTGATGACACCGTTGTAAAAACAAAAGCCTTAGTATATGTAACCAATACAAAGACAGGTAAGGAGTTTGAATTAACACCTGCTCAATACGCAGTTTACAAACCAAAAGGGGGTGATGAATTTGATTATTCAGATTTCAGAAACGTCAAAGAACCAACAGAGATTAAACAAATTACATCTGTATTAAAAAGAATGAGTAAACGTTCCGATGGTGATTTGTTTATATTAACTGCTAGGGCGGCATACAAACCCATAAAAGAATACTTAAACACTATTGGAATCCGAAACATTTATGTAGTGGCTCTTGATTCAGCAGACCCACAAGATAAAGCGGATTGGATTGAAGACAAAGTAGATAATGAAGGATACAACGATATTTACTTTATTGATGATTCACCCAAAAATGTAAGGGCAGTAAAAGAAATGTTACGAACAAAAGAAGGAATAAAATGGCGGGTTCAGCACGCAAAATACTAAACAGAGAGAACATTATGAAACTAAAAAACATATTAAAAGAATCACATAGAATACAACAAATGAAAGTGTATTCAAATCCATATGCAAGGGCATTTTCACCCATTGTAGAAGAAGATGAAGGTGAAGTAAACGTAGGTGGATATCAAACTCAACACTTTGATGTCTGTCCTGCAGCAACCGCACTTTACAAAGATATAGAATCAAAGGGGGTCGATATGGATTTGGCTGCCCGAACCGCCAAACTTCAAGACGTTCTTTATTTTATTGAAAAGCATGTGGAAGAAGAAGGATATCAACCAGATGCCTATTATGGTGAAGTTGCCCAAATTTTGGGTGACCAAATTATGACAATGGCAGGTATGATGGATTTGGGTTCAGAACATTCATATATACAAGGCCACATTGATAGAATTCAATCTGCGGTTCAAGGGGGTTCGGTAAATGAAGCAAAGAATATAAAGGTTACTTTCCATAGCACTGCAGCAAAAAACAGATGGATGAGAAAACAAAAACTCAAACCAAATGATAAAGAGGTGGTAAGTCAAGATAAAAGTTCATTAGTTCTAACACCTGATATGAAAGATTATGTAAGTAAAAAAAGTCACGGAGACCTAATTTACCAAGTTGATATGGTAAACGAAGCCGTAAAACGGGGTAAAAGATATGGTGATTGGGCGGTAACACAATATGAACCCGTTCAGTATGATGATTATGGTGCACCTTATGGTGGTAGAATAAAAATAGTAAATCAAAAAACTGGACATGATTTACTAATTCAAAATGATTTGGCGGTAAGAGGTAGAATGTGGTATGTTTCCGTAAATCGTGTATCTATAAAAAATCCAAATCCTGAAAAAGTAATTCAACAGGCGATAAAGAAATTCGATGTATGATACGATTGACAAACATATTGAATGAAAAATTTACAAAGGGTGAGGTTTACGCCGGTTATCTAAAAATTGGGGGTAAAAAAGTAGATGTAGAAGTTGTTTTAATGGGTGCAGATAACATCAAACGGGCATTCATCGTAAAGGTTTTACATATTGATAAACAATACTATTCTAAATTACCAAAGGATGGTATCTTACATATACCCGCCCGTTTATTTAGAGCACCAGGTGGTGGTTGGAGACGGGTTAAAACCCCAAAGGTATTTGAAGACCTTCGTAAATGGTTTGGTAAAGGAAAAACAGGTTCTACCACAGGTGGTGGTTGGGATAGATATTCCACTACTGGTAAAAAAATGGGTAAATGCGGAGATGCAGAAGAAGGGGAACCTTATTCAGCGTGTTTGTCACAAGAGAAAGCAAAGAAATTAGGAACAAAAGGAATCGCCAGTTTTGTAAGACGAAAAAGGGATGCACAAAAGAAAGCAGGTGATAAATCAAAAGGTGGTGAATCCAAAAAAGGACAAAAACCGGTAATGGTAAAAACCGGAGCTTAAATGAGTTGGAGTAAAAAATATAAACGGAGTATAGATTGTAATAACCCAAAAGGGTTTTCTCAAAAAGCCCATTGTGCAGGTAGGAAGGCAAGAGGGGGTGGAAGAAAAACAAAATCAAAATCGGTAAATGAAATGAAAACGAGATTAAACGAATTGGAATTATTTTTAGAAGAAAATTGTCCAACAGATTCATCAAAATGGTCTTACTATAAAGGACAGGCAAAGAAAAAATTTGATGTTTACCCCAGTGCCTACGCCAATGCTTGGGCTGCCAAACAATACAAGGAAGCAGGTGGTGGTTGGAAAAAGTGTAAAAAAGAAGGGGTTACGTTAGTAGAAGGATTGATAAATTTGAATAGATAAATGATTAGATTAAAAGAATTACTTTCAGAGATACCGAAAAAGAAATGGACAAATGTAGAGCCTATGAAGTATGCAGATGACTTGATTACCATAGTTCAACAAGCATACAAAAAGGCACCTGAAGGTTCATTTATTCGTTCAAAAAGAGATTTGGCAGGTAGTGATTGGCATTCAATTGATATTGATGATAAACCGGATATAGATGCTACCATATTTTATAGAACCGCAAGGGCAGGAGAACCTTGGCAGGGACAAAAGATACAGGGCATTGGACACGATGGTTCACGAGAATCAATTGATGCTGTATTAAATAGATTAAAGTTGTTATTGACAAAAAAAGGAAATTGGGTAGAAGCTTCTGATGCATTAGAACATATACTGTATAAAATGGGAGTTCGTTATATTTCAGATGAAGGGGAAGCCCAAAAAGTATTTCCTAACTCAAATCTCAAAATGACAGGTGATAGGGGTAAATATGTAAGAGAATTGGGTGGTGGTAAGAAGATTAAAGAAACAATATTTGGATTTCCAAAAATATCGTAAATAAAAATGTTATCTAAAAGAAAACGATTACAATACTATAAATCTCACATAGAGAATGTAATACCACCTGATTTTGTAGTAGAAAGTAATAATAACAAAATAACCATTACCTTACCTCAATTAGATGAATTAGTGAGTAGACGGGATATGCCACAAATAAAATCTGATGAAGTAGTGGTAATGATAAAGAAATTTCAGAAATTAGGAATTCCACTCTCTACCGGAACTATCCATCCCAAAGAGTGTATTCCAACTCAAAAACAACTTTATAGAAAAAAGATAAACAACATCGTATCATCTATTAAAAAGTATGGGATGGAAGAAATTCACCCAATTTTCATTTCTAAGGATGGATATATAATAGATGGACATCATAGGTGGGCAGCCTGCAGAGCATCGTTTCCTGATGAAATGCTGAGGTTTGTAAGGGTAAAACTACCTATAGAAATAGCATTACAAATAACAAAAACATTAACAAACAAATAAAACAAGTTATGGCAAAAGAAAACGGAGTTTCAATAAAAGTAAGAAATAAGGACTTGAATAAAGCCCTAAATATTTTTAAGAAAAAGATGAGTGCATCTGGTATTTTAAGGGAATATTACGAAAGACAAGAATTCGTAAAACCATCTCTAAAACGTAGAGAGGCAAGAAAGAAGGCGGTCAGAGAACAAAAACGTAGGGAAAAACGTTGGTAATTTATATTTATGTATAAACTACAAAATGAATTTAACAGATATATTAAACGAAATTTTAGAAGAAGGGGTTTACGATCCAGGAATCCTTAAATGTGTGTTTATGGCGGGTGGTCCTGCTTCTGGTAAATCTTATGCCTTAAAAGAAATTTTCGGAGTAGGAAAAAATTTGATGCAAACCTTTTCTGCGGGTGGACTAAAAGTTATAAATTCAGATACCGCGTTTGAAAAAATGTTAAAAGATAATGGAGTCAATCCAAAAGATTTAGCCAAAATTGAAAAGGAAGATCCCGAATTATGGGCATTTCTTACCGTTGGAGACGATTCAATTAGATTGCGGGCAAGAGCATTAACACAAAAACAACAAAGATTCTATGAGATGGGGAGATTGGGAATGATTCTCGATGAGACTGGTATTCATAAAATGATAACAAAATTCAAAAAAAATCATGCAGAATCATTGGGTTACGATTGTTATATGATTTTTGTTAATACATCATTGGAAGTTGCATTAGAAAGAAACCGAAATCGGGATAGAGTCTTACCAGAAGATGTTGTAACAAGTAGTTGGAAATCGGTTCAAGACAATTTAGGTTCATTCCAACGAATGTTTGAAAGAAATTTTGTAATTGTAGATAATACAGTATATAAACCTATTGGAAAGGATATCCAAAAAGAGGTCAATAAATTTTTAAGAAGACCAGTTCAAAATCGTATTGGTAAAATGTGGATAGAACATCAGTTAAAACTCAAAAAAGCGGGAATGATATAAATGTTATATTGGTTAGTTTCACACCCTACATTTTCACATATACGTGGGGAGTTGGGTAAAAAGTTACAAACCTATTTAGAGTTGGAACGTAAGAATTGGCGGAAGGATGTTTTTTATATAGATGATGCCTATATATCAAATTCTTACATATCAACGATGATAGAGGATTTAGATAGAGAAAAGATTCTACTTTCTTATATAGAATTACTGCATACCAAAGAATGTGATACCATTTTGGATATATCAAATATAGATTACAAAACCTTACATTCCTATATATCCAACGTAGTAAATAAACCGAATATCATATACATATATAATTCAGAATACCCTAATAACGAAAAATACGAATCCTTGCAACCGAATATCAAGATAGATGTTAGGAAAAAAACCGATGTCAAAACTATATGGCTTTCAATTGTGCATGAAATTTACTGAAAATTAAATTTATCTATATTTATAGACAAAGATAATTTAACAGAGTAAAATGTTATGGATGAACAAGACGATATTATATTTCCAAATCTTGAAAACGATAATGAAAACCCAAAACCTGCTCCCACTGTATTTAAGAGAAAAAGGGGATTAGGTGCAAAACCTTTATTGGAATCTGAAATATTAGAAGCCCAAAGTAGGGCCCGTTCTGCAATGGAAGCTGCCCGATTATTGGGAGTTGCCTACAGCACCTACAAAAAGTATGCAAAATTATATGGTATATTTGAAAATCTCAAAAATCAAAGGGGTATTGGAATCACTAAGGGAACATTCTCTAATAGTGGTGGGTATCCATTGGATGATATATTGGAAGGTAAACACCCACAATATCCGATATGGAAATTGAAACGAAGGTTGATTAACAATGGGTATGTAGAAGAAAAGTGCAGTAATTGTGGATTTGAAGAAAGAAGAATCACAGATTTTAGAGTTCCTCTTGTATTAGATCATATTGATGGAGATAGAACAAATCACAAATACGATAATTTAAGAATGTTATGTTTGAATTGTAGATTTTTGATTGTGGGAAATTTGACTGGGCCAACAAAAGAATGGAATTGGTAAAAATAAATTTGATTTTGGGCTAAGAATTGGGTATATTAAACGTATAACTATTAACTAAATAATAAAATTATGAATGAACCAAAATATTTTGAAGTAACCGCAGAACTTGTAATTGGAAGTACCAAAAGTGGTAGGGACAAAAAACAAAAAGAAGTTTATCTTGTCAATGCCCAAACAGTAACTGAAGCAGAGGCAAGAGTAGTTCAAGATTTTGAAAATTCGGGTGTAAATATTGATTACAAAATCAGCGGAGCAAAACAAAGTAGAATCATTGGTGTAATTGAATGATGGAAGAACCAACAATAGAGTTAGAAGAAAAAAAGGTAGTAGTAGCAGAAAGAAAACCACCTGGTGATAGATGGGTTCCGCTTTCAAACAATACTGTTACGTTGGAATCTCTTACTGATTGTCTGGAGTTTGTTTATCAAAAAATAGCTGCTACCAAATTTTACATTGATGCTCGAGAAGGCTTAGTTTACACAATCTATACAGAAGAAAAAGTGGTAGAACCAGAACCAGAAAAACGGTATTCTCTTTACGGAGAATACTGATTTTTTCGGTTTTATTTTTATTACTATATTTATATACAAAAATAACAACTAAACTATGAGTATATTGAGTAGATTTTTAAGTTTCATTGGATTTGGAGGGGAACCCGAATCACAAACACCACCACCGGTAGAAGTAACAAAAAAAGAATTATCGGATTTAACAAAACGTGAATTAGTTGAAAGAGCAAAGGTTGAGTTTGGAGTAAAGTTAAATGACCGATTGAAAAAACAAAAATTGGTGGATGAACTATTTAACTTACACCGAAAAAACTAAATGGAATTTTCAGAAATATTAGTTTATATTTTAAGTGGTTATGGTATTGTTTCAATTTTGGCGTTAGGTAAGATTTTCTATACCTTATCTACACTACAATTGGAAATGAAAATGAATCGGTATAAATGTAAAGAAGACTTGCGAAGGTTGGAAGAAAAGTTATACAGGCATATCGAATATGATAAAAATTTACGAAAAGATATAGAAACCCTTACATATCTAAAAGATGAATTGATAAATTTAAGTCAATCCGTTGAATTACCAACCCAATATGAAACTAAAAAAGTTTTGTTAAAAGGATAAATCAAAAAATTTAATTTATCTATATTTACTAAAAATATAATTAAGATATGAGTTTAGTAGATAAATTAACAAAATTATACGAATCCTTAGAACGGGCAATCGAATACGAAGATTGGACAGTAGTTGAAGATATCAAAGATGAGTTGGAAATGATTATTCAATATGATGATTATGATGACTCAAATTTTTCTGATGATTTTTGAAAAAAACACTTGACATTGATTGGGGATTTCACTATATTGTTTTTGTAGTAAAGATAACCCCCTAACTATTAAAACCCTTAACTATGAAAAATTTTGGAAATTCTTCTTTTTGGATTGATGATTCAACCTTCACATTGGAAGATGTTGAAACTACTGAATCGGATAACCTTTACAAATTGGCAAGTTCTAAGCGGGCAATTTCAAACTTTGTTCGTATTCTAACCAACGAAAACATTCCTGTTACTTATCAAAGTAGGGGAGATTCTTATACAGATGGTAAATCCGTTGTTATCGGTAAAAATATTCTGAAACCAAAAGATTTTGATGTGGTGGTTGGATTGGCTCTTCACGAAGCTTCTCACATTAAACTTTCAGATTTTGATATTCTAAAAAACCTTCCCCATACGATTCCTTCAGAAATATCTGAAAAGGCTATCAGAAAGGGTGTTTTGAATTACATTGAAGTTATTAAGAACATTTGGAATTGGGTTGAGGACCGAAGAATTGATTACTATATTTTCAAAAACTCACCTGGTTATCGTGAGTATTATCGAAGTATGTATGATAAATACTTCAATGATTCAGTGATTGATAAGGCTCTTCAAAGCACAGAATATCGTGATGAAACTGTGGAATCTTATATGTTCCGAATCATCAACCTTCACAATGTAAATACAGATTTGAACGCTCTCAAAGGGTTGAAAGAGATTTACACTACCATCTCACTCTCAACGATTGATAGATTGAAAAGTACCAAAGATGCACAAAATGTGGCGTTTCAAATCTTTGGAATTATCCTAAAAAACCTTCCGGTTGCTGATACCGAATCACAAGATTCAGAAAGTGGTGAAGAAGGAGAATCTTCCGATGGTGGAGAACCTACCGATAATTATAGTGGTTCTCAATCTGATGAGAGTTTAGATACTTCTGGCAACGATACATCTTTGGATATGGATTCAGAATCAATGCAGGAAGGTAGTGATTCTGATGATTCTCAATCCAAAGAAGCTGAATTGAAAGAACTCACCGATAACCAAAAGAGATCAATGGCAAAGAAAATCCAAAAACAAATTGATTTTCTGAATGGTGATGTTCGTAAAACTTCCATCGCCAAAAAACAAGAAAAAGAATTGGAAGTGATTGAAGAAAGTGGAACGGAACTCACAACCGTTGGAAAATCTATCAATGGAAACGGAGTTGATGTTGTGGTTGTCAACGATATGACTCAGGCACTTTTGGAAAGTAATGAATTTCCACTTACCAGAATGAGCTATGGTGGTGGACTTTGGACATCAGATGATTTGGATGAAGCAATCCAAAAAGGAATCCGAATCGGAAAGATGTTGGGTAAAAAGTTGAAAGTTCGAAGTGAAGAACGAACCACCGTTTTCAACCGCCAACGAAACGGAAGAATTGATAAGAGAATGGTTGCTTCACTTGGGTTTGGAAACGAAAATGTATTTCAATATTTGGAAACCGATTCCTACAAAAAGGCAAATCTTCACATTTCAGTAGATGCCAGTGGTTCTATGGGTGGTAAAAAGTGGTTGGAAACAATGACAAACATTGTGGCTTTGGCCCAAGCAGTTGATATGATTCCAAACCTTTCGATTCAGATTTCATTCCGAACCACCACAGATAGTATTGACCCACTTCCATATGTTGTTCTGGCGTATGATTCAAACAAAGATAAATTTGTGAAAATCAAAAAGATGTTCCGATATTTGGATTCCAATGGAACCACTCCTGAAGGCCTTTGCTTTGAAGCGATTATGGACAAATTCATTCCGGTTTCAAATGATATGGATAGTTACTTTATCAATATTTCCGATGGGATGCCCTGGTATGGAAATCACAGACGCGGAATCAACTATAGTAATGATGAAGCTCTGAAACACACCAGAAAAATGGTAGAAAAAGTACGTTCTATGGGAATCCGAGTTCTATCTTACTTTGTTTCACAGCCATCAGATTATTACTATGGAACAGGTAAAGCAGATTTCCAAACAATGTATGGAAAATCAGCCGAATTCATTGATGTGACGAATGTAAATGAAATTTCCAAAACAATGAACAATTTATTTTTGGAAAAGTAAAAAAACCACTTGACATTGATAGGAATTTTTCCTATCTTGTCTATGTAGTGAGAGAGAAACCCCACTACACTAATCCCTAATCCCTTAATTCCTAAATACAATATCTTATGGAAAATACAATTCAAGGTTACATTTCTACTGAAGTTTACAAAGTTGAACAATTTGGTAATTCGTTCAAACTCATTGATACCAACGGTACAAAAGTTGGTACTTTGGGCATCAATACTTACAATCGAAAAAACGCGTTTGAAAACGGACAGGCCCTTCAGGCTTACGTTACCAAAGCTGGTAAAAAAACATATCGGCGTGTGGATATGGATGTTTACAATAATTTGGTGGTTCCTATGAATACTTCATCTGGTGAAGTTCAAAGTGATTCTTCAACTGATGAACATCAAACCATCAAAGATTTTATTCACACCGGTTCTGTGAAACTCAAACCACAACAATTGGTGATGAGTGATTTGAAATGGCGATACTTGATTCGTTCAGCGGTTCGAGCCAAAAACATTATGATGACCGGCCCTGCTGGTTGTGGTAAAACAATGGCTGCAAAGGCACTTGTGAAATCACTCCAACGGCCTGATTTCTACTTTAACTTGGGGGCAACTCAAGACCCTCGTGCAACCCTGATTGGAAACACTCACTTTGACAGTGAGCGTGGAACGTTCTTTTCTGAATCAGCGTTTGTGAATGCAATCAAAACCCCAAATGCAGTGATTCTTTTGGATGAACTCTCCCGAGCTCACCCTGATGCTTGGAACATCTTAATGACTGTTTTGGATTTGGGTCAACGATATCTCCGATTGGATGAAGCAGATGGTTCTCCGATTGTAAAAGTGGCTGATGGAGTTACTTTCATCGCAACCGCCAACATTGGTAATGAATATACATCGACACGGGTTATGGACCGTGCGTTGATGGATCGTTTCACAATCGTTGAAATGGATGTTTTGAGTGAAGAACAAGAGTTTGGACTTCTACAATATATGTTTCCAGAAGTTGATGAGTATGATTTGAAAGCAATCGCAGAAATCTCCTCTCACACTCGAACTCAGGTTCAATCACAAGATTCCAAACTCTCAAACTCAATTTCCACCCGATCATCGGTTGAAATGGCTGGTTTGATTTGGGATGGGTTCACACTTTTGGAATCCGCTGAAATTTCAATCTTTCCTTTCTTTTCACCAGACGGTGGAATTGATAGTGAACGAACCTACATCAAACAATTGGTTCAAAAGTTTGAAAAAGATGATAACGATGAACTCTATGAGAACGTACAACAGGTGGAAGAAGAATTTCCAACCTTTTAGGGTTAAGGGTAAGATTGGGGCACTCAATTCGGAGTGACCCCAGTCTTTTTTTTTAACTTACAATCTTTGAAAAAATGAAACCACTATCTATTAAACTATTAGATTTATACCTCAACGATGAGTTTTATGGTTGGGGATTTTCCCTTTTCAAACTAGAATATGAAATGAACGATTATTCTTTGTTTGAATTTTGTGTGCGGTGGCCTAACGTGCGAAGTGAGATGATGAAAATTAAATTTGATTTTTTATTCTTAAATTCGTATATTGAGTTATATCACAGTAAATTAATTGATATATCATTTTTTAATAAAAATAAACTAAGTGGATTTCAAAAATTAACACTAAACATTCTAAACTATATTTATAGATGAAAGAAAAAAAAGATAAATGGATTACTGATTTAATCAAAAATTATTCAGTTCCAAAAGAAGATGACCGAAAAACAAAAATTTTGAAAGAATCTCAAATTAAAAAAATTGTGAATAAAGATGGCTAGAAGTACTTACAATTGGTGGCGTAGAAATAAAAAAAGAAAAACACTACCAACTTCATATCCACTTTTACTTCGTATTAGAAATGGGGATTTTGAAACATCTCAATATCTGAAGGAAGCTATGGTGGAGATGAAAACTCTAACCACTTTAAGAGAAAAAGAAATATCACGTTCTAAAAAACTCAATCTCAATTCAGAAACTACTTATCAAAACATATTTGGTGCTACTGATGAATATCAACGTAGATACAATCGTTTGATGAAAGATTTCTTTGAAGATGAAGAACGAATCTTAAAAGAACTCCGAAAGGGGTTGAGACGGGAATTCAAAAAAGATTTATGGGAACGGGCAATGGAATCTTCTGATGGTAGTGTAGAAGATTTATATTGGTGGTATAAAAAAGAGTTGGGGTTGGGTCAAACCCCATCTGAAATCGCAATTCAATTAGGTAGAAACTCAACTAAAAGCTTATGAATGAATATATGGCTTACAAAAAGGTATTGGATACAATCCATACCGCAAACTACCATCACTTTTTCAATGGCAGTTTGGAAAACCTAATAAATAATTTTTTTAATATGTATAAAGACAAAGATTATACCGATAAATTATGGTATTATTACAACTATAAAATTAAGTTATTCGAATCATAAAAATATGGAAATCATTAAAAATAGATACGGCGCAGATAGAACAATTGAAAAAATAGGTCACGATAAAATCAAAGTATCAGGTGAATCTCTCTTCACCAGAAGTTCAGCAAATAACAATGGTGAATTAAATATGTTTGATTTTGAAGGTGGGCCATCATTTAATATCGGCGGAACAATTCAGTATCAAAATATGAACTGGAAAATCAAAAGTATCAAATCGGTTGATACTAATCATCAAAATTTTGTTCAATGCGTTTTAGAAGTCCAAATGGATTATTAAAATGGAAGATAGAAAGGAAATACCAATATTTGAAGAGGATATAGAATTCTTCACCAACTATGAAGATTTTATGGAAAGACACTCTACTGATTTGGTAGAACAAAGTTACAATGCTTGTAAATACATTGTGGACTTTGATAGGGATAAATCTGCGGTAGCCCAAATTGATATAACACACGATTTGGATATTTCGGTTATTGAAGATTTACCAATTCCTACAACCTTTATTGGTGATGATTCTTTTGAAACTGGATATTTGACTATACGATTGTATGTTTTCAGAGAAGATGTTATGGAATGTTTGAGTAAAATTTTTGAAGAATCCATCGAAATCGAATACTATGAATTATCACAAAAAATAAAAGAGTTGCAAGATTATATAGAAGAAAACGATTTGGTTAAACGCTTTACGATTTAGATGTTTTTTATAAACGGATAAACTCTCAAATATGGAAACAAAATCATTATCTATTGTAATTCCTTGTAAGAATGAAGAGGGGTATATTGAGAATCTATTGGATGATTTATCTATTCAAGTAGGTATAGATAAATTTCCAATTATTATTGCGGATGCTTCATCAACCGATAATACGAGAGAGTTGATTCGTCAAAAAGGAGAACAATACAAATCATTGGATATCATAATCATTGAAGGTGGAACACCCGCAGTTGGAAGGAATAGGGGTTTAGGATTGGTAAACTCTGATTATGTTCTATTTTTAGATTCAGATGTCAGGTTTTTTCAAAACGATGTTATTAAAACCGCAATGGAAACCTTATCCAATGATGGTATTTACTTAACCACTTGTAAGTTACGGGCCTATAATTCACCCCTGCTTACAAAACTATCTTACTCACTCTATAACTTTTTCCATCAGATTTTGGTTAAAAAATATCCCTTTGCAATTGGTGCCTTTTTTATGACTAAAACAGAAGTATTTAGACATAGGGGTGGATTTGATGAAGGGGTAGATAATTCATCAGATTTTCTGGCATCTCAATACTTTGAGCCATCTGAATTTTTGGTTGTGGATAGGTATATAGGGCAGGATAATAGAAGAATAGAAAAAATGGGATATATTGGAATGGCGAAACACTTACTGAAAAATTTATGGAGTTATCATAAATTGGGTAGGATTCATTTCTTAACAAAGAGTTCATATTGGAAATAAAAAAATGGGATATTTATTCATTGATACTAACACAAAATTAAAT
>Ga0070745_1001260_pt1 | contig 14188 bp, 7 predicted proteins | sample VirMetDEL_Mar_4_FD_77438 | JGI IMG/M metagenome (GOLD analysis project Ga0070745, IMG submission 77438) | Aqueous microbial communities from the Delaware River and Bay under freshwater to marine salinity gradient to study organic matter... | ecosystem: Environmental > Aquatic > Marine > Coastal ...
CAGTCACCCGGTGGCAAGGGCGGCCAGTCGAGACCTCCTCTTGAGATTCAACCATACCCAATGCCATCGCCCGGCGGTAAAGGTGGGAGCTATCAAAGACCTCCAACCCCGTTTGGGTATGGTCAACCAACATTTGCGCCACAACAGTTTTCTGGATACGGACAGCCATCAAATATCTTTTCGTTTAACAATCCGCATTACCAGCCATACATGCCACCAACATACGGTTCGGGACAGACAGGCCAGTCACCAGATATTGGCAATAACCCAATGACTCCTCAACCAGAAGTTATGGCCCAACCCGTAGACCAGTCAGCCGCCATGCGTGATCAGATCAGAAGTCTAGGGCAAGAAGGTTTGCAGAGCGGCGCTGTTACTCGTGATATGCTGGTTCAAGCTGGCTATGCAAATCCAGATGAGATATTGGCAAATGCTAATCCGGGGCAAAGCAAGCCCCCAGCTGAAACGATACAGCTTCCGCCACCACCTCAAGCTCAAACATTTATTCCGCCAGAGCCTCAGACACCCCCAGATTTTATTTATGATAGGGTGGGCGGGTATAACCCAGATGAATTTAGAGTGTTTGATCCATATGGTGCAGGCGGAGCTTATGAGGGTCAGCCTCGCCCCACATTCTCTGCGAATGATGTAACTCAGCAGCAAATGCCACAAGGCACTGTGGGTGTCGCGGCACCTGTGGATTTTGGTCGGCTGGCAGGACAACAACCAGTGCAGAACTCTGTCTTTAATAATCCAGAGTATCAAGCATTACAGCAGCAATACCAAACTGTAGGTATGGCTGGAGGAGATACGTCTGCTATTCAGGCTAGGTTAGATTCAATGATGGAGTCGTCTCCAGACAAAGCGTACTACGATCAAATGAAATCTGCACAACCTAGCACTCCACAGGCTTACTCTGGAACTATGGGATCTGGCCTTGGATCGCTATTTAATCTGCAATCACTAATGTCTCCGGGACAACCTACAACAGGGAACACAGGATTGGGGCTTGGCTCTACATTTAATTCACAGCAACTTGCCCAAAGAATGCAGGGCATGGTCGGTGGCCCTTCACCAATGCAGTCGCCTGATTTGATTGCCCGGGATCGTGCAGCATATGCCGCAAATCGAGGTGGCTACAATATAGCGGGACAATATGATCCAAATATGCCACCCGGATATGGGACTACATACCAAACCCTTATTTAGGATTTAGCTATGCCTTTATCAAAGATACGGTTTAACCCCGGCATAGACAAAGAAGGCACAGAGTACACAGCAGATGCTGGTTGGTACGATGGAGATAAAGTTCGCTTCAGAAAAGGTCGCCCAGAAAAAATCGGTGGATGGGTAAAGCTAACGCAGAATTATTTCCTTGGTGTGTGTCGATCTTTATTTGATTGGGCATCTTTGGAGTTCCTGCGGTACATAGGTGTTGGCACCAACCTGAAGTTTTATGTTTCAGAAGGTAATGATTACTCTGACATAACTCCGATAAGAACAACCACTGCGGCTGGTGCGGTTACGTTCTCTGCAACAGATGGCTCATCAACTATCACTGTGACCAACACATCACACGGTGCCGTCCTTAATGACTTTGTGACATTCTCTGGTGCGGTTAGTCTGGGTGGGAATATTACTGCCGATGTACTGAATCAGGAATACCAGATAACTGGTGTGCCCACAGCAAACACATACACAATCACAGCAAAAGACACCAACGGTGATACCGTCACAGCAAACGCAAGTGATAGTGGAAACGGTGGCGCTAGTGTTGTTGGTGAGTACCAGATTAATACTGGATTAAATGCTTATGTTGCTGGAACCGGATGGGGCGCTAGGTCGTGGAGCGCAAGCACTTGGGGTAGCGCCAGTGCGCTGTCGTCCTCTGGTCAGCTTCGCTTGTATAGCCAAGATAACTTTGGTGAAGATCTAATCTTTAATGTCAGGGCTGGTGGCATCTATTACTGGGATGAATCCAGTGGCGCAAGCGCCAGAGCTGTTGCTCTAGAAGACTTAGCCGGAGCATCTAATGCGCCAACAGTTGCGCTGCAAATAATGGTGTCAGACACAGATCGCCATGTAATTGCGTTTGGTTGCAACCCAATAGGATCATCAACCATTGATCCATTGTTTGTTCGGTTCTCTGATCAGGAAAATGCGGCTGACTGGACACCAACGGCGACTAACACAGCTGGCGGTGTTCGTATAAACTCTGGCTCAATCATTATTGGCGCACTGCAAACCAGACAGGAGATACTAATCTGGACGGATGTGAGTGTGCATTCAATGCGGTTTGTTGGCTCTCCATTTGTGTTTGAGTTTAACCGTATCACGTCAGATGCATCGATGATATCGCCTAACGCTGCGGTGGATGTTGGTGGTGTTGTGTACTTCATGGATCGCGGTAACTTCTACATCTACAATGGATCGGTTCAAGTAATACCTTGCACCGTTAAGGATTACGTCTTCTCGAACTTAAACGAGGGTCAGGCGTTTAAGGTGTTTGCGGCAGAGAACAGGGCGTTTAGTGAAGTCACATGGTTCTATCCTGTTGGTACAGACAACACTGAGATTACCAACTACGTCACTTACAACTACGAAGAGAATAGCTGGACGATAGGAACACTTGGTCGTGGCGCATGGGTTGCTGGCGGAACAAGGCAGAACCCAATAGCGTCAAGCGTATTCGATGGCGAGAACAACTATCTGTATGAGCATGAGGTTGGGCATGATGCGGATGGTGAAGCGATGACCGCCTACATTGAGTCTGGCGACATTGAGATTGCAGATGGCGAACGCCTAATGTTTATGAACAGGATCATACCTGACTTGACGTTTAGGGGTTCAGAGGTTGGTGCGACTATCGATTACATTATCAAGGGTGCTGACTATCCGCTTCAGACCAACACAGCTCTGTCAACATCAGAGGTTACCCCATCGACAACTCAAGTCTATGTGAGAAACCGGGCAAGACAAGTTGTGTTCAGAGCTGAAAGCGATGGCGCTGGATATGGCTGGAGGCTTGGTGATCTTCGTGTCGATATCAAACCAGATGGGAGGCGCTAATGGCAATTAAAAGAAGTGAGCCATTACCAGTTGCCCAGCCTAACTATGATAAGCCCAATGAAGATATGACGCGCCGCATCATACAGAACAACCTGAATGAGCTTCGGGTTGATGTAGAAAGGATGCGAGTGCAAGACGACAAGCCTGCAACCCTAGCAATGCGTAGAGTTCAGTTTTTACTTATGGGTGCTTCATGACAGACGTAATCAAAGTCTTAGGACAGTCAGCGCCTAGCGCCACAACAACGACAACGCTTTACACCACCCCAGACTTGACTCTGACCACAGTCAGTTCTTTGGTTGTATGCAATCGCGCCGGAACAGCCGGAACATTTAGGGTTAGCGTTCATGTTGATGATGAGTCGGCAGACAACAAACAGTATTTATTTTATGATCAATCGTTAGCGGCAAATACTACGCAGACGGTAGTGATCGGCATATGTTTAAATCAGAACGATGTGGTAAAAGTCTACGCAAGTTCTGGGGATTTTTCGTTTAACCTCTTCGGAGTGGAGACAAGCTAATGATGTACCAACAACAAAGAGCGCCAATGGAAGGCGTGGCAAATCAAATGGCCAAGCATGGACGTTACGGCGACAGCATGCTGGTGCACATGAACCCAATAGAGGTGCAAGGGATTGCATCGCTGTCACCCACTGGGCAGCTAACCAGAAACCCTGTGACGGGGCAGCCAGAAGCATTCTTGCCGTTCTTGGCTCCATTACTTGGTAGTCTTGCCGGGTCTTCCTTGTTAACTGGTGCTGGCGCAGGTGCTTTAGGTGGCCTGATTGGCGCTGGTGGATTAAGCTCTGCTGCTGCTGGCGCTATCGGCTCTGGCCTTGCAACAACCCTAGCAACAGGAGATTTAAAGCAAGGTATACTTAGTGGTCTTACTGGCTACGGTCTTGGTAGTGCATTGGGTGGTGCGGCAGACGCGACAAACCCTGCCATCGCTGGGTCAGAAGAGGCGCTTGCTAATGTTGGTAAAGAGATAGGAACAACAACAGCAGACCTTGCAAAATCTCAGGCTGGTCTTGATGTTGCAATGAATCAAGCATCTCAATTAAATGAGGCATTTAGCCCTATTGCTCAGGCAGATCCATTCAGCGGAGCAATGATGAGTCCAAGTTTAACGCCAGCTCAAGCAGCGGTAGAGAATGCTGGTCGAATGGTAGGACAACAACAGTCAGCGTTGTCTGGGCTACAAGCACAACAAGGTGCGCTTCAAGGTAATATAGATGCAGCTCGTCAGGCAATGACCCCGATGGATAGACTTTCGGCTCCATTCCAGCAGCCCGGCGCACTTGGCTCTTCAATGATGAAGTCATCCACTCTTGTGCCTATTGCATTAGGCGAAGGAAAAAGAGAAGAGCTTCGTATCCAAGACGATATGGATGCGATGGGTCGGCAAGAAAAAAGACGCGAGAAAGAAAACCTCAATCGCACACTGGGTTACATGGGCAGATCATACGGCCAGTTAGAATCTGACTATCCCGGTTATAAAATTCCCGGATATGCAGGCGGAGGCATAACTAGTGTCAATCCTAAAAATTACATGGACAATGTTCAAGGTCTTCAGCGGCTTGCTGGTGGTGGTACTACCGATTATAGCCCTGTCATTAACCCTGCTGGTGCTGCACAGCGTCAAGCAAATATTCGCGGCTCTCAGGTTATATCTCCAGAAGAGCTTCAAGGTTCTCGCCCCGGCTTTGGCCCAGAGATTCAATACTTCAAGAGACCAGAGCCAGCAACATCAACATCAGACGGATATCCTCAGTCAGATGATGCGGTAATGGGCGGCGAATATAAACTTACTCCAGACCAGCAAGCACAACTTAATATGGCGCTTGGCGGAAAGGGAGGATTCAGTGGGGTTGGCGGCCCAAATTTTGATGCAATGTCATACAACTATGCAACTAACGAGCCATTAAATGGAATGAATGACGGATCTGCGTTTACTGCCGCAGGAATTGGTTCGATAAGACCATCATACACTGGCGCAACTCGAGTCTCTACAAACCCACGGGGCGACATCTACTCTAAATATTCCAAAGTATATCAAGAGGGTGGGGATGTTGAGGTGGATATTGAGATGCAGACCGAGCCTGATGATGAGTTCATGGCGGAAACCAATGAGTCTAACGGTGGTCGTTTGATTGAGATGGCGGCACTTGCTATAGCAGGAAGGCTTGATGAAGAAGAGGCCTCTGTGGTTATCCAAAGGTTCATCGATGAGTTTGGGCCAGAAGCGTTCCAGATGTTGCGTGATCGTGTGCTTAAACAATCAGTGCCAAATGCTCAAACCGAAGGTAAAATAGATGGTAACGGAAAGGGCATGGATGACATGGTTCCCGGCATGATTGGAGACCAACAACCAGTAGCTGTCAGCCCCGGCGAATACATTGTTCCCGCTGATGTTGTGTCAGGATTAGGGGATGGTGATACCGGAGCTGGAGCGCAAGAGCTTGATCGAATGATGGAGCGTGTGCGTCAGGAGCGAACAGGTACAGCCCAACAGCCACAGCCACTCAAAACTGATAAGGTAATGCCAGTATGAACCAAGCCGAAAAGTTAGACACGATAAAAATAAAAGACATAACTAATGAGCCAAAGGTTAAGGCAAAGAACGCACCAAGAAAAGTAACGCACACCATCGCACTGGTTCCACCAAACTTTATCAACTCTCTTTGGCCTGATGTTCAGACCGAGCTTATGAGAGCGGTTGATAGGTCAAAAGGAAGGTGGACTATCGAGATGCTGTTCAATGTTATAGCAAACGGACAGCAACATCTTTGGGTTGCCTTTGACAAAGATAAACAAATCGATGGTGTTGGCACCACTGAACTCGTCCAGTACCCAAACAAAAGGATGCTCGCTATTCAGTTCTTGGGTGGTAACAACTTTAATAGCTGGGTGTGGGATATGTTGGAGAAGTTTAACAGCTGGGCTGCGGATAATGATTGCCACGGAATAGAAGCGACAGCCAGAATGGGATTCTGGAAATGGTTAGAGCAAGACGACTTTGAGCGATCATATGTCGTTTATGAGAAGAGGGTTAGAAATGGGTAAAAAAAGTGGTGGTGGCGGAAGCGGAACACAACAGGTAGAACAGACTACCACAAACTTACCAGAATATGCTCGCCCGTATTTCGAGGAGCTTCTTGGTAGAACACTGTATGAGTCAACTCGCCCATACGAGGCGTACCCCGGCCAGCGGATAGCAGACTTTACCCCGTATGAACAGATTGGCATGCAGGGCATGTATGATATGGCGGCGCAAGGTGCTCCCGCACAGCTTGGTATGGCATCAGATATTGCAGCACAGCTAGGTTATCAGCCATCAAACATGGGCTTGCAGTTAGCGTCTGGCTTTCAGCCTCAACAGGTTCAGTCGTACTACACTCCCGGTCAATTTCAGACAGGGTTTCAAGCTGGACAGATATCACCCCAGTATCAGGCGGGTCAGTATTACTCTCAGCTTGGCGACCGTCAGTTTGATCCCGGCTACACTGCGGCACCAACACAGCCAGTTGGGGATTTAGGCCCAGACTATCAGTCTCAATATCAAGCATTGATTGGCGGCCCTTCTTATCAGGCTGGAGATTTACAGCAAGGCTATACTCCCGGCCAGCTGGATATGACTTACCGTGGAGCAGAGTTTGATCCGGGTTATCAGGCTGGGCAAAGAGGCTCTGAGTTCCAGATGGGTGATTACACTTCTGGATATCAAGCAGGTCAGTTCGATCCCGGTTATGTTGCTCGTGAGCTAGGTCAAGACTATACAGCTCGAGACTTAGAGAATCAGTATCAAGCTGGAACTATGGCTGATGCAGAGACTTTGCAGAAATACATGAACCCATACCAGCAACTTGTTACTGATATACAGAAGCGAGAAGCTCAAAAGCAATCTGACATTATGGGTAGCCAGATTGAGCAGCAAGCGGCTCAAGCAGGTGGTCTTGGCGGATACCGAGAAGCCATTATGCAGGCAGAGCGGCAGCGCAACCTTGGCGAGCAACTGCAAGATATACAGGCAACTGGAGATCAGGCGGCCTATCAACAAGCAATGCAGGCTTTCGAGCAAGATCGAGCAGCACGGGCACAGGAAGAGCAGTTCCGTCAGCAAGCGTTCGGCACCACAGAAGAGGCCAGACAAGCACAGCAACGCATGGCTATCGATTCTTTCCAAGCTGGAGAGCAAGCAAGACAGCAAGCCGCATCATTTGGTTTAGATGCTCAAGGTCAAGAAGAGGCCGCTCGTCAAGCGCAAGAACAGTTCCAGCAGCAGGCTTACGGCCAAACACTTCAAGCAAGAACTACGCAAGAACAGTTTGCTCAAGGCGCGTTCCAGTTTGGAGAACAGGCAAAACAGTTTGCGGCACAGCTTGGCATGGATGCACAGCAAGCAACAGATGCATCGCGTCAGGCACAAGAGCAGTTCATGCAGACGGCTTATCAAATGAATCAAGCCAGCCAGCAGGCCGCTCAAGAGCTTGAGGCTCAAGCATATAATGCGAGAGAGCAAGCAAGACAAGAAGCATCTCGTCAAGGTTTGAGTGCTCAGGAGGCAAACAACCGTGCAATGCAAGCAGAAGAGCAGTTCCGTCAATCTGCTGACGCACAAAACCTAGAGCGCCGATATCAACAACAAGTGCTAGAGCAGGGTGCATTCCAGTTCGGCGAGCAGGCTAGACAAGCAGCGGCACAAATGGGGCTTTCTGCACAAGAGCAAGAACAACGCGCTGCTGAAGCGGCAGAGCAATTTAGACAGTCTGCGTTCCAGTCAAACGAGAGCGCCCGTCAGCAACAAGAACAGCTACGCACACAGATGTTTGATGTTCAGGAGCGAGCAAGACAGGAAGCTATGCGAATCGGCCTTAACGAAAGGCAAGCCGAAGAAGCTGCTCGTCAAGCCGCCAATGAGTTTATGATGAATGCACAGCAGTTCAATGTAGGGACTGCGGCAGATCAAGCCAGAATGATGCTGGAAGGCTACGGCATGGATCAGGCGACTCGGGCACAGCAGCTTGAAGCGGCACGACTGCTTGGTCAGCTTGGCGGACAAGAACAGCAGATGGGTATAGATCGATTGCTCAACCTGCAGGCGGCTGGTCAAATCCAGCGAGATCTCAGTCAGCGTGGCATGGACATTGGGTACGAAGACTTCTTGCGCCAGCAAGCGTTCCCAAGAGAACAGCTTGGCTTGTTCAACCAGATACTTCGTGGATTACCAATCCAGCCCGGGCAATCAACTGCTACGTTCGGAGCGCAACCAAGCGCATATCAACAAGCACTTGGCGCAGGCATAGGTGGTGTGGGATTATATAGAGCATTAGGGCAGGGTGGCTAATGAATATCTTAGAGATTGAAGACGTAATAAAAGGGCTTCCTGACCAAGCGTTAATGCAGGAAGCTCAGGCTCCATCCGGTCAAGTGCCACAGTTCCTTGTTGTATCTGAGATACAGCGAAGAGCTGACATGCGTAAACGATTCCAGACGCAACAACAAGAAGTGCCACAGCAAACTGTTGCAGAGCAAATAGTCAGTCAGGGAATTGCGAGCATGGGTCAAAGCCCGATTCCATTGACCCAGCAACCACCTCAAGGTATGCCACAGCAAGGCATGCCTCCTCAAGGTATGCCGCCACAAGGAATGCAACAGCCTCCAATGCCTCCACAGGGAATGCCCCCGCAGGGAATGCCACAACCCCCTATGTCACCCCCTATGTCACCCCCTATGATGGGTCAGCCTCCTATGCAGCCTCAAGGAATGGCGGCTGGTGGTGTAGTTAGAATGCAGAAGGGTGAGCTAGTGCCATATACAGGTGGGACTGAAAATTATAGAAATCTTATTGATCGGGCTTTAATGGCTGGCGCAACCTCTAGCGATATACAGGCGCTAATTAGCGACAATCCAGAAGCTCAAGCTGTTTACAACTCAATGCGCGGCCCAGACCCAGAGGTTGCAAAGATTCCTTATGGTGAAGAGTTTGATGGGAGGAAGGCGGTTGTTGGCGGTTCGCCGGGCTATACTCCCTATTATCTTAGCAATAGTGATGAGGATAGAAGAAAAGCATTATTGGAAAATATAGAATACAACCAGAGACAGCAAGAAATAATTAGCGGAAGAAATCCTGAAACAGATTACATTCCAGCTTATTTGTCTAACTTTGCATCTATGCCTGACACCCAAGGGGCAACAAGTGATTCAATTAGGAGCCAAAATAAAAGACAACAAGACAAACTTGACCAAAGAAGAAATCAAACGGATGGAGAATCTATATTTGATCTCGAAAGATTTTCTCGCATGATGGAGATGAATTCTCCAAATTACAGCTTAGTTGGATCTGGACTTGGTTTTAACCCTCAAGAAAACTTGTCCAACAGAAACGAAAATGTACCTGCACAACAGGCTAGATCGCCCAGCATTGGTTCGTCTGTGCTAACGGATAAACTAGCTGAAGCTCTTACAAAAGAAAAGACACCTTTAGGGCAGCAAAATATAATAAACAGCCCGTTTCAAGGGACTGGACTGACAGAGTATGGTCAAAATTTATTTAGTCAGGGGTTACAAGAAGGGCAAACTGTTGAGGAGATTGTACGCAATATTTACAATTATCGACCATCAACTACAGCCACCGCTAGAGGACTTAGACGAGACCCAGACCAGCCAAGCACGGAAGAATATATTAAGAGTGTATATGGAGATGATTTTTCAACTCCCGGTCTGTATAGCGGTGCGTTCCGTGGCCCCGGTGCAGAACCTTTATACATGGAAGAGGTAATGGGTAGAATTGGTGGCAGCGTTCCAGTAACAGAATCACCAATTCCTAGCTCCTTAACAACCAGTCCGACAGGGTTGCCGCCTTACAAGAAACTAGATACTTCGTCATATGACCCCATAACTGGAGATTTTCTTACTCCATACTTGAACAAAAGTGTAGCGGGGGTTGAGTCTCTTCCGCAAGCAACACAAGAAGATGTAGCGAGAGTTGATCCAGCTAAGATAGATCAGGCCGCTGTTGATGCTGGCCTTTCGGGGACAACAGCAGAAGAAAAGGGGCAAAAAGACCTAAGCAAGGAACCTTCTCTTGTCGCGCCTGATAGCAAGTACGACTTCTCATCTGCGCTTGATATTCTAAATCAGATATCACCGGACTACTCATCTCTAAAGCCAGACTACAGTGCAATTATTACAGAGCAGGAGCGTAGAGCCAGAAAGATACAAGAAGATGCAAACAAAGAAGCATCGGCTCAGGCATTGATTCAGCTTGGCGCTGGCCTCGCAGCTGGTGATATTGCTAGTGGCATATCTAAAGCTGGTCAGGCGGTATCTGATATCCGTGGCAGAGGCAGAGCAGAAGCCAGAGAAGAAGAGGCACTTGCTCGCAAGATGCAGCTTGCCAGTGATGAGGCTGGTATGCGTCTTGGCTTGGCAGAGATGGAAGCAAACAGAGCGATACAGCTTGAGCGAGCAGGACTGTCAGCAGAGCAAGCCAAGCTACAAGCTAAAGCAGAGCGTGGAGCTTATGAGTTCGAGAAGACGTTCGGCATTAGCCTGCGAGAGATTGAATCCAAGCTACAGATTAGCCAGAATGCAAACTATCGAGAAGCGTTGAGTGGGCTTATTGAGCTTAGAAATTCTGTTGATCCGTATTCAGAAGAAGGTGCTGACAAAATCGCTACGTATGACAGGCAGATTCGCTCTATAATCAAGAAGATAGCGCCAGAGATTACCGACACATCAACTGATGAATCAGGAGGCTCTCCTGCACAAGTTAATCAGGGCGAGTATAAGTTAGTTGGCACAAGACCGGGTCAGTAATTATGCCTACAATTTATGAGGTTCAAGCACCAGACGGGCGAATTTTAGAAATAGAAGGCCCGGACAATGCGCCACAAGATCAGATCATGCTTGCGGCTCAAGACATATACTCAAGAATGCAGTCTGAAGCTAGCCAGACTTCTCCGGTTGAAACACAACAGCAGCCTGCTGAAGAAGAGTCTGGGTTTACTCTTGCTGACTTTGGCGAGGGAGCAAAAGAGTATGGTAAGTCTATTGTTCGTGGTTTTGGTTCTGGTCTGCTCTCTGCTGGTTCTGGTCTTGCCGAGCTTGCCGATGTCGCTACTGATCGGCTAGGTCTTGAAGATCTAATAGATAGTGGCGATGAGAATGAACTAATAAGGTTAGCTAACTCCGGCCAAGAGTTTCTGCAAGACAACTTTGGCGTATCTGATGCCTACAAAGATAGCTGGCTCACCATGTTCGGCGAGGCTGTTGGCTCTATCGGTTCGTTCTTGGTTCCCGGTGGCGCTCTTGGTGCGATTGGCAAGGGGGTTGGGCTTACTAAAGGCGCTATAAAAACAGCTCAAACAATAGCTGCGGCAACTCAGGGTGGTGGTCTTGGCGCAGCTGAACAGGCGGCTCGCATAGAACAATCTAGGGCAAGAGGTATTGATGTATCGGAAGATCAAGCTGATGCAGCAATAGCGTTTGGCACCTTGGCTGGCACCAGTGAAGCGTTTGCGCCACTTAAAATCTTGAAGAAGATTCGTTTTCTTCGTGACCCTAAGACATCAAACAAAGCATTCGACATGGTGTCGAGCGCACTTAAGACGGGCACGATGGAGGGCGCACAAGAAGTTGCCGCCAGCTTAATGCAAGATGCCATCCAGATGGGGATATACGATGAGAATATCCCTGTAGGTGAAAGCCTGTGGGATGAGTTCACCGTAGGTGCAGCTGCTGGTGCGCTTGTTGATGCTGCAACAACTGGCATGTTCCGCAGACGAGGCGGCCTATCTAGAGATGTGGAGCGCCAGCGTGAAGAACTGATCCGGCAAGAAGAAGAAAGGCAGCGCGAGAAATACTTTGCTGACCTAGAGATCGAAGAACAAGCGGCAATAGAAAACGAGATTCAACGCCAGATTGCACAGCAAGAAATGACTGCATTAGATGAAGAGCAGCTAAATGAAAATATTTCTATTTTCAAAACAGCTATGTCTGAGCAGTACAGAGCAGAACAAGAGGCAAAACTTAACGAGCCATACACCGCATCTCGTGGCGCTAAGACTGTAGCACAGCAGGGTAAGGAATACGCCGAGCAGTTATCACGAAATGCAAGCATCCGATCAGGGCTGTTTCCTGAGACGGGCAGGTTTGATATCCGAGAAGAGCTTGCAGGGCCGCAGGGCACTGTGTTCTCTGTGTATAACACAGCTGACGGTAAAACCTACGGCCAACCAACAAACGATCTCGAGTTTGCCAAACACCTAACTCTTGGCCTTAACAATGAAATGGTTAATAGGAATGTTAACCGTGGCATTATTGAGGCTATGGATCTTGCTCCAGAGTCATACGATCCCCAGACATCTGAAACTATTTATGCTGTTGGGCAAAGGCTTAACCGTCCCAAGAGCTACACCATCTCAGAAGCAACACTCAACGAAGCTGCTGGCACAGTTCAAACACCAGACAGCCCCTACTTAGAAAACCTATCCCTCGATCAGATTCACCAAATCCAGTATGGCGTTCCTCCGTTCCAAGACGGCAAGAAGAAGCTATACAAGGATATGAATAATCTAACCATGTCTCAGCAGATCAACCTTGAGCGAGCGCGTAAAGGTCTTCCTCCACTAAGAGAATTCACTCTGGCAGAAGCAAAGGATGCTCTCGGCGACAAGTACGACAAAGTGTTTGATGTGTTACTTGATGTTCAGCAGCCTGACATGCAGAAGATCCGGGAAGAGTTCGGTGAGGCTGGAGTTAATGTTCAGGGTGGCAGACAGCGATACCAAGACGAGGTCAACACTCGAAGGGAAGTTGAGGCAACCCTTAAAAACAAGAACATCATCTCGCCAATAAACTCTAAAGAGATCAAGTACGTCTTCAAGAAGATCACTGGTGAGCAGAGCATTGATAAGATGTCTCCGTCTCAGCGTATGTATCTTGTTGGTGAACTAAAGAAGATGCCAACTCTGGCAAAAGCAGCCAAGCTCCCAGACTTCACCCCGAGACCTTATACTCGGAAAGACTTTGATAATGCCATGAGCCGTGTCACATCGACTGGTGATGGCACGTTAGAGAATATTAAGGAGGCAATGCCAGAGGGCTTGACCGAGCGGCGCAAGTCTACAATGGCGAACCTTATTCGGGCAGAGCTGTTGACCCGTGGCGTTATCAATAAAGATGGATCTGTATCTGAGCTTGCTGCCCTGCCTGATCTGCGCCCTGCGCCAGCAGAAAGAGCGCCAATAGTTCAGCCGGACTTCACCGTCAAGCAGTCTGAGCAGGCGCTTGTGTTCGAGTCTGAGCTGAAGAAGAGATTAAAAGGCATGGGCCTTGATGATATTGGCCTAAAAGTTTTAGATCAAATAAGAGAGATTGGCGTAACCAGAGAAGGCCGTGCAATAGAGGTGGCGCAGAAGCGAGATGTCTCTAGAGCTGAAGGATTCTTTGATCAGCGCAGTAGAACTATTGTCTTGTCTTTAGACAGTGCAATGCAAGCGGCTAGGGACAACAGCCCAGAAGCGTTCGACTTTGCACTCAACGATGTTCTTAACCACGAGACTGTGCATGCACTGCGTAACCTAGATCTGTGGACTAACAAAGAATGGAGCCTGCTTGAGAATGCAGCCAAGAGGCTAGTTGTTCCCGGTCAAGGCAACAAGACGTTCTTCCAAGATGCATCAGAAAGATACACAGATTTGTCTCCGGTTGGCAGAATGGAAGAGGCTGTTGCTGAGTTGATTCGCTACTCAAAACGAGATCGATCTATCATTGGCGGTAAGCCTAGAACTCTTATCGATAGAATGTTTGAGTTTTTCCGGCGCATGGCAAGTGCTGTTAGGGGTACTGGTTTTAATACTCTTAATGATCTTCTTGACAACATTGAGTCTGGCGGGCTTGGCGCAAGAGAGCGTGGCGTTGTTAGAACGGCAAGGGCAACAGAGCGGTTGATGGGTGCCATTCCTGCTCGCGGCATTGGTCGTGATATAGACATGATTGATATCCCACCGAGAGTTGCTGCCCCACCAGCGGATGACACCATACAGATGTCTAGGGTTAGAATTATCGGTCGCAATGGGGCTGAGGTTAATCAAGCGCCAGAAGGTAAAACC
>Ga0070745_1001261_pt1 | contig 14173 bp, 18 predicted proteins | sample VirMetDEL_Mar_4_FD_77438 | JGI IMG/M metagenome (GOLD analysis project Ga0070745, IMG submission 77438) | Aqueous microbial communities from the Delaware River and Bay under freshwater to marine salinity gradient to study organic matter... | ecosystem: Environmental > Aquatic > Marine > Coastal ...
CAAATGTATTTAATCCATCTACTAAAGCTTTAGCCTCACTATCTCTTGACACAGTTTGAGAACCTATAAAACCCGATTGATACCTAATAGCCATTATGTTTTACCGTAATAACCGCTGTCATATTTAGCTTTTGTGTTTACTCCAGCTCCAGCGATTTTAAGAGCCATTGCAGTTTTACTTGGCATTACAGGTTGTTTAAGTGATGCGTAAGATCTTTCCATAGCTCTGTAAGCATCTGTATAGCCAAATATTGTTTGTGTATTAATATCTTCAACTGCTGCTTTTTGAGTTAAGAAATCTGATTGATAATCATAACCAATATCTCTTAATACAGCATTTATGTTTGCATTACCTTTTTCAAGTCCTGCTAAATAACCTTCACTTTGTTTTTTAATTAATTCTGTTTCTTTCTTTTCTTTTTGTATAGCAATTTCTTTTTGTTTTTGTTGCTGCTCTATATCTAATTTACCTAAGTCTGATAAGTAAGCCATTTCTGCTGACTTTCTAGCTTTCTCATTATTTTCTCTCTGTATACGAGCTCTATCTTTAGCATCGTCATATTCAGCTTTTGCTGATATAGTTTGAACTGCAAAATTTGTTACAGCCATTGCCATTGGATTACACATTACTATTTTTTCTTTCTCTTGAGATTAATATAAAATTTTTATTTTTAATTCCTACTTTAACTTTTTTAACTGGTTTAAAACCACACAGTTGCAACCATTTTAAAGACAACCAATTTTTTTCATAAACATAATTATAAATAATTTTGTAGTCTTGTTGCAAAACATCTAACCAATATTTACTTTCAATATAAAAACGTCTTGGAAACTTTTTTAGTTCTTCTGAACACAACAACCAAATAACTCCATAACCTTTATTTTCTAAACAATCACTGACACCAAACATTGCATAAACATAACCATCATCATCTACGATAGAATAATTTTTACCATTTTGTGTTTGAAACGCTGACATCAATGCACCTATTGGTGATATGTTATGTGAGTATTTAATTTCTAATTTATCTAATTTTCTAATATGCTTTGATAATACTATTGCATCTTCTAGTATAGCTTCACGAACAAACGGTACTGCATTAGGCACGTTGTGATCTTCTGTAATAAAATCCCTCCATCTCAGCTCCAACAATGTTTGCTGGTAAATAAGATGAAGTTTTTAATGTTACAGAGTGTTGTGTATTTTGTGCTTGTACAGGTATTCTAAATGTTCCTGTTGTAATAACTGGGTTACCAATAATAGAAGTAGAATTATCAATAATATATCCGTTAAATGAATATGTTTTATCTGTTCTGTTATTATGTGAAACTGTTGCTTGAAAGAAACCAGTATTAACATAGTCAAAACTCATAGTTCTAACTTGTAATCTTCCACTTGTTAAAGCAGTTAAACCACCTTGTTTACCTGGTTCTCTTAAATATTGTGTTGATAGTGTATATAAAGTTTGAAAGTTAAATCCTAAATAAGCTGATGCAACATTACCTTTTACTGTAACAGTAGTGCCAGATTGACTATTAATACTTATATCTGCGCCATTAGTAGCATTTATACATTGTAAACCAGTGTTGACTGTATAAGGCATTGTGAACGTTGTAAGTCCAGTTGCAGCATCATAAGTTCCACTTAGTTTAACTCTTTGATCTAAATAAATATTAATACCTAAAGTATCATCTTCTAAGTTTCTTAAATCAAGCTTATATAATTTACAATTTTGTCTTTCATTAGCTAATATATAAACACTAGATTCATACGTTATTGCACTAATAATTTGTACACCCGCAAAATCCCAATATGACCAAGCACTTTGTACTTTTTCATTTGCGTTCCAAAAATATTTATAAACATATAAGCGGTTTGCATTTGTTGGTGACACATTACTTGATGCTGTATAAGGTGCTAAATTACTATCAAGACCATCATCAACTAAAGCTAATATAGTATCTTCAATTGTATTTGATATTAACTTATAACAATTAGTTGGTATAAAAGTTGGTACACCTACTGTTATATCTGCAGCATCATTATTAGATGTATCTGGTTCTACAAAGTATTCTTGTACTGCTGTACTTGCACCTTTAGCTTGAGTAAAATAAATATAATTACCCGCACCTACTGGTGTGACTTTTGGGTCATGTTGAAACCTAGTTGATAAAGTAATACCAGTTCCACTCGGTGAATATCCTGCTTCTGTTGCTTCAATTTTAAATTGAGCTCTATCTGAAAAACAAAGTAATTCTTCGTTGTAAGGTATTACATGTTTTAAAATACTAACTTCATTTGAACTTGCAGCTAAATCAATTGGATCTGTATCTAGTTGAGCTGCAACTGATGTTGCAAAGAAATTATAATAAGAACCAGCTTCAGAAAATATAATATTTTCATCTGCTAATAAAATTAGTCTATTTTTATAAAAAGAAATATTGTTAACTGTTTTGTCTACAAATGTTGGATTTGGGTTTGTATCACTATCTCCACTTATTCTGTCAGTCCAAGTTAATGGTGCATAAGTAAATGAACCATTAGTTTCTCTAACTATTGCATGAGGCATTGTTGCCGCATCAAGTGATGTTTTAGTTCCAGGACCAATAGTTTCTGACCAAACACCGTTACCAGAAAATGATACATAATATTCTGAATCTGTTTCACCTTCATCACCTGTAACTTTAATTATAGTTCCTATTGGTGCGTAGTAAGGTAATTTAGTAAAATCATTTACTTCATCTCTAACTGTATACATAGCTGTATCACCAGCTCCATCAGATGATGTAATTGTAAAGTTAGCATTATTATCTGTAGGTTTAATATGTAATACAGAGTCATATTGAGTAACTGTAAAATAACTTGATATTGGTGATGCGTTTAATGCAGTTCCACCATAAGTTCCTGGTGAACCACCACTATGTGTTCTAACTGCTGTTGCAATTTTAGCTGTATCTCTAAGTCCACCTTGAGTTGCTACATTATCACCTGGTGGCATTGTAAATGAACTTGTAATTGGATTACCACTGTTCATACTTGGGTGACTTAAAGTTACACTATAAGTTCTACCGTAATTTGCATTTTTAAATGAAACTAAAGCTTCATTAACTTTTGCAGCAGTAGTTGCACTAGTCATTGCAGGCTTAATAGATTTATTTAAAATAAATGTATAATCACCAACACTAACAAATTTAAAGTCTTCTTTTGGATTTGTGGACGCTAAATAGCTAGAGCCTGATGAAATGTTTGTAGTTTGCTCTGTTCCACTAAGATTAAATACTTTAATTCCACCATTATAAACAGTAATTATATATTGATTATTACCATCTCTTATAAATGGGTGAACTGCTGTATTTGTTGAATACGCTTGATTTGAAGAAATATTAGCTACAAATTCTAATGGTGGCCTTTTACTTAAACCTTTTACAATAGAACTTTGTGCATTTACTTGAGCTTCTGCTTGAGTAATATTTCTTTGCGTAGGATTTTGTTGCGATATTCCATTAACTAAATTTGGAATAGAAGTTGATACTACTGTCATTAATAAAACCTTCGATGATTATTTCTAAATACGATACGGTTTGCTACGTCTCCTTTTAGAATATTTTGTTTTTCATTAGCTGCATCTAATTGTTCACAAGTAGTAAGTGCTGCTAATTCGTCTGCTTCACTAAAACCAGCTAATTCTTTTGAGCCTAAATATCTTGCTTGAAATCTACGACCAGCTACAGTTACAACATATCTTCTTGCAAATTCTGGTAATTCAGTAAATGGTAACAATATAATCATATCAACTTTAACAGCTGCATCAAAAATATCTGTGTGTTTTTCTTTGTTGTATAAAAATCCGTTTCTTATTATTACTTTTAAAGTTGAGTCTTCTGGTCTTGTAGTTAACCATACACAATTTGATGGTACTGGAATTTTACTGTTACTATCTATAGCTAAAGAATAACTTTCTTCAGTATTAAAATTCCAACCTTTACTTTGCACTGATACAGAACTTTCATCTAATATTTGTTTTGCAATAGAAACATCTGATCCAATATTAGTTGTAATAGAAGATACTGGTGCTTCACCAATAATACTTAAGATAGTATTAATAGCTTGTAATTCACTTGTATTTGTTATTTGTGTAGCCATATAATTTTAAATTTTGTGATTGTTTGGAAGGCGAGTTGTCTGTGTTTCCTCGCCTCCCAATAAAAGAACGCAATAAAAAATTACGCTTCTTTAATACCTACTGCTGCTTCTGGTCTTAGGACGCCATGACCCATAGCGTACTTAGCAACCATTAACGTACCTTGTCTTCTGATGTCATATTCCATCTCAGTTGCAAGATTCATAAGCTGAACCGTACCCGCTGCTGATGGGTGTGACACTAAACAAACGTAGTTTGCTAAGTTAACAGCTTGAGGTGTTGAACCACCTTGAGTTGCTGAACCTGCATCTACACCAGTAGTGATGTTAGAAGCAACGAAATGTGCAGTTGGAATTAACTCAATTCCAGCTACTCTCATAACTTTACCTTCTGCTACTCCACCGTTAGCTCCACCACTAAAGTCAATGTTAACTGCATTAGTTGCGTTTGCTAATTTGTAGTATTCTTCAAGTCTAATAAACGCTTTTCTACCTTCTTTTGGAACGTAGTGAGAGTCTAAAGCTGAAGCTGCATCAAACAATGAATCGATCATTGCGTTTGCTGCTGTCGCTGCTGTTGCTGACGCAATACCAGTATTAGTTAATACTGTTCCTGCATCTCCACCAGTGATATTAGCTGCTGCTTGTGCTGCTTGTCCAATAGTTTGCAAAACGTGTTTGTCTTTTTGGAAAGCTAAAGCTCTGCCAATTTCGCTACTGTAACTTGAACGAACATCCCAATGGTTTTTAGCTTCTTCGATATTTGAAAGAAACGCGGAACTTACTAAAAGATCGTTAATTGTAATAACTTTCTCATTGTGGTTCACGTCTGATCCAACGATCTCTGCGCCTGGTGTGTGATATGCCGCAGAAATTCTTCCCATTACTGGAAACGATGCTGACTTACCGTTAGAGATAGATCTAACCATCTCTGCTCCTTGCGTTACACTAGATCTTTCGAAAGCTGTTAAAACCTCTCCCGAAAACACCTTAAGAAATAACGCATCTTCTGATCCACTAGCATTTACTCGTCCAATACTAGCAGGTGTTGCATTTGCCATAATATACTCCTATTTGTTATTATGTTTGTTATTAATTAAAGAGAAACATTTTCCGTTTTATTTTCAGGGTTGTCGTCCGCAGACGGCCAAGTTTTATTATCTAATTATGTTTACTCAGTTGCCACCTAATAAGGTTGCACAACTATTTTAGCATTTCCACTTACTTAAAGCTAAAGCTTTTCTAGTAGGCTTGCCATTTTTTCTCATTGGTCCTTTAACTCCACTCATACGAGCACAAAAACTTTTTTTTCTTCCTGCAGCTTTTGAACCTGCTTTAGGTTTACCTGTTACAGGTGCTTTAAGTTTATGTCCTTTAGAATTAAAGTGTTTTCTTCCGGCGGCATTTAAGCCACCAGAAGGACTTTGGTATTTTTTAGCTACCACTTATTTTTTCTTTTTAGGAAAACCTTTTTTCATATTTGAATAGGCTTTCTTCGATATTGTACTTTTAGACTTAGGTCTAGAAGTGCCGGCTTTTTTACGTTTATTAATATTATAATAGAGTCCTTTTTTAGCCATTACTACCTCTTAGCTTTTTTAATTTTCTTTTTTAAAAATGCTGGCAAAGTTTTTTGTTTCTTTGTTAAAGTCTTTTTCTTTTTACCTTTTGATTTATACATAGTCTCTCCTATAGATTACTGTTACTTAGTTTACTTTGTACTTCTGCTTGATATGCAGGGTCTTTAGTGTATCTTGGATCGGCCATAGCTTCTGTAACTTGAGCCCAAGACTCAAAACCATTAGAAGTTGTTGATGCTTTTCCTTGCACTAAATTAGGTTCTTTTCCAGCTTCCATACGAGCTTTTAATCCTGTTACAGCTAACTTAACTGACGCAACATCTCTACCATTAACAGTATTATTATAAGCTGATATTTCTTCAGCACTTAAATTTTCTTTAGCCCACTCCATCATACCTTTGTACTGTTCATTACCACCAACAATATTTTTGATATCTGTTTCTATATTTTGTGCTAAAGCAGTTTGACCGTCGATGTAAGCATCAATAATATTTTTATCAATACCAACCGCATTTAATTTATTAATACTATCTTCTGATAATTCACCATTGGTATCATATTCACTTTGCAAAGCAGTCATATCTAAACCAGCTTGAGCTACTGCTTCTTCAGCTTTAGCTTCTATTTCTAAACCTTTATCTTCTGTTTTAGGCTGACTAATTTTCTTTTCTAACTCTTGATACGATTTAATTAAATCTTCTTGTGTATCAAATTTACCTAATATTTTTTCATTAGGTTGTTCAACTTTTTCTTCAGTAGTAGTTTCAGCAGGTGCTTCAACTTTTGGTTCTACTGGTTCTGGTGTTTCCACCTGTACTTTTTCTACCATTAATTTCCTCCTGGTATTTGCTGTACAGCTTGTGATATTTGTTCAGGAGTTACTGAACCATCTCTAACTCCGTCAATAGCGCCTTGAATTGCAGGACCCATGCCTTGATCGATAGCAGCTTGACCTGCTTGATCTGTTTGAGCTTGTTGCTGTTCTTGTGCTATTTGCTCTTCATCTTTAATTAATCCCTCAGTATCAATACCGTGTGAAGTAGCGATTCTAGTTATTAAATCATTAATATTAATTAATTCAGCTGCTTGTGGATTTACTCCAGCTAATGCAGTCATATCTTGAACAAATTCTCTTAATTTTTGTAAGTCATTACCTCTACCTAAAGCTTCTACACCAGTTATAATTGTTGGCTGTATACTTCCTTTTGGTAATTTAGGTATCATCTGTTTTGCAGATAATCTTTTCATTAACAAGTTAACTAAAGGTAATTGTAATTCTTGTGACAACAATGAATATATACCACCTAAAGCTGACTCTAATTCATTTGCAAGTTTTCTAATTTCTTCTGCAGTTACTCTTTCAGCATCTCTTGTTACTGCACTTTGTAATAAGAAATCATAAGAAAGTCTTTCTGCTATTGTATTAATAGTTCTTTCAACTATTTGTAAATCGTATTGTTTTTCAGTTTGTAAAACTGCAACATCATCTCTAACACCAGTAATAATATCACCATTATCAGATTCAACTAAATCTCTTTTTTTAGTTAATGCATTTGGTTTAACCATAAACACTACTTTTGAAGATGCTGCTGCTGACTCTAATAAAGCTTTAGATAAACCTTCAATCGACTTTAAGTCTCCAAGAAACTCCTCACAGTATGATCGCCCATAATCCTCAGTGTCCACTCTAATCATACGAAGTGGTATGTACGGTAAATCATCTTCTTTATAAGTTCCGTAACTGCCTGGTATTTCTACTTTGTTGCACTCTTGATAACCTGAGTACTTTCCATCTTCTTGTCTTTTAATACAAGTATATAAATCTATTTCTTCATCTGCATCTGTAACCTGACAAGCAGCTCTTACTTCAACTGATAAACTTAATGGCGATACACTTTCTTTAATTACTATTTCTAATAAGTTACCTTGACTATCTCTTTTAATACAATACTGACTTAATGGATAAATTTTCATTTGACCATCTTTTGGAAAATGTACCAAAACATTACCAGTAATAATTAAATGTTTTAATGCACTAAAGACAGGTACACGTAATGCACTCTGTTCAATAGCATTCATTACTTCTCTTTCAATTTTAGCTAAAGATTTTTCTACACTAGTTTTTAATTTAGGGTCCTGTTCTAATTCTTCTCTAACTTTACCTGATAAACTTAATCTAAAAAATGGTGCATTTGGTGGAAGTAATAATAATAATAATTTTGACGCTAAGTTGTTAACACCTCTAGAACCTACAGATTGATATGGTGTATATAAGTCATCACTACTACCAAATCCTTCGTGTGGGAGTATAGCTGGTAAAGTTAACTCAGCACACTCTCGTCCTCTATCTAAAAACTCATCTCTTTTGACAGATAACTTATTGTATAATTTACTTAAATTATTATTTTTTTGTTCCATTAAATTTAGTTAATTAAGATGGTATATTTAGACCAGAGTTACCAGAGGTCATCACATCAGTTCTTAAAGACTTCTTGCCAAGTTTTTTAGCTTTTTTCTTCTTAGCATTTTCTTGACCTTCAGTCTCAATAGCTAGGTCTAATTCAGGTACTTTCGTATCTGCTACTGGTGTAGGAACCGGAGCCGGAGCTGGTGGTGGTGGTGCTGGCATTTTAGGTCTTCTAGGTGCACACATAATTTATTTCCTTTTTAATATATTGTCTGTTTGTTTTGATTTTAAAAAATCTACAACCGATCGTTGACCACTTTTAAAAAATATCATTCGTTCACTTTCTTTTAAATCAGCACATTGATCTGGAAATAATTTGTCTAATTCCTTAATCAAATCGTCTGTTTTAAGTGGTAACGTAAACTCTTCGTTTTTAGCCATAAATTGTTTATTTTTATCTAAACATGCTACTATTTGTTAGATTTTTTAGCTTGTTCGGTTTTTATTAAATAGTCTAAATAATTTTTAGCTTTTAATAAATCTTCTAAACCATTTTTTGAACGCCAACGAGAAACATATTTGACAACATTACCCTCATTATAATCAAGTTTATTAGCTGTTATGTAATCTCTTGGTTGGATTTTTAATTGATTGTAGTGTTTTGGATCTGTTGGATTAGACACTTGGCCTCCACATTCTTATCTTTTTAGATTTAAAATCATAGTCACCATGCTGCAATATGTAAGCTAGTCTTGCTTGTAGTAGTGCATCTTCTTTTGTTAACTTAGCTTTAATAAAAGACTCTTCTATTGCTGACCACAAATTTTTAGTATTAAGTATTTGAGCTGCTTTTACTGGTCCAACACCGGGCACTCCTGGAAAGTTATCAACACTATCACCGCACAAAGTTTGTAAAGCATGATTGTATTTAGCTTTCTTTTTAGTTATCTTTTCTACTGTTTCTAAATCTATAGATATATTTCCTGGTATAGTTTTTAAATCTTTATCTATAGATACAATTATTTTATTACCTTTAATATTTGGATCAGTAGCAAATATACCCATTAAATCATCAGCTTCTAATCTAGGCTCACTAATAGCTTCGTGTTGTTCAAACAGATACCTTTTTATTTCGCGTAAACAAGTTGGTTTTCTTTTATTAGTTCTGTTTAATTTGTATGCTGGATATATTTGTTTTCTAAAATTATTAGTATCAGATAAAAATATATAAAGTTTTTTAGCACTAAAATTATTAGTTATATTTTTTAAATAATCTTCTACTTTACTTTTACACTCATTAAAGTCTGTGTGTAATGTCCAGAAGTCATCACCCCAGTTTATAGCTTTTTCACTATTACTAGCTATAGTATAAGCTAGTATGTCACCATCTATTAATAATACATTTTTCATATTGTTGTTTTGTTGATTGTTGATATGTAGTTTGCAAGTGTGTATAGTTCTTCTGCAGTCGCATCTCGTTTTAGAGTATTAGCTCGTGCTGAAATCCATTGTACGTTACCTTTAACGTAACCTTTTGAATTGTTAATTCTATCTAATGACGGGGAAAATTTATTTAGACCACCACCAAATACTAATGGTGTTTTAAACACAGGGCATTTGTGATCTTTAGGATATAACTTAATAACCTGTAATAACGTTATTGTATGTTTTAATTTTTTTATTTTAGCTCTGCGCTGTGATGCTTGCCAAGCTTGCGTTATGCAAATAATTTTAAAGTAACTAGATTTAACCCAACGTTCAGAAACTCTATTTTTACGGGTTCGCAAATTTAAATAAGTCCAACCATTTTCTGTATAACCACGTGTTAAAATTCTACCGCTTAAATTTCTACTAATGTATTGCTTTCCAGGTATGGCCAATGTTGCTATCTCCAGTAAGTGGAACTCTTAGTTTAGATCTAACTCCAGCTCTTTCGATAGCTTTTATTACTTCTTGTTTAATAAAATCTTCTTTACCTTTTTTAACTTCTAATATTAATTCATCATGAATCCATGCAACTAATTTACAATCATCATTTAAAAATGATTCACACTCAGCTATCCAATACTTACTAGCTATTGCAGCACCACTTTGTAATAAACTATTTAATGCACTATGTTGTGACCTACAAAATATTCGTCTACCATCAAGTGCACCAATCTCTCCGTTAGCTGCAACTTCTTGTACTTTAGTTACTAACTGTTTTAATGCAGGTATCTTTTTTAAAAACTTATCTTTTAATTTAAAACCTTCTTCTGTTGTTGTACCCATAACTTCACCTAGTTTCTTTCCACCTCCGCCATAGAGAAATGTGTACATAAATCTTTTTGCTAACCATCTTTCTTCTTGTTTTAAACCCAATGCTTGTAATGTTCTTGTATGTATATCTCCATTGATAACATCATCAGCATACTCACCACCATCATAAGCAGAAATATAATGACCTAATATTCGTAATTCTATTTGTGACATATCAGCTCCAACTAAAACATGACCTTCACTTGCGCAAAATAACGAACGACACTCCGGACCATATTCTAAAATAACTGCAGGTACTTGTGCTAAGTTAGGATTACTGTGTGTAGCTCTACCTGTAATAGCACCATTAATATTTATTGAACCATAAACTCTATTTTGTTTTTCTAATTTTAACCAAGCATTATTACCTTCAGCTATTTGTGCTATACGTTTTTGTATCATAAAATACCTTGATAACACTTTAGCTTCTGGCCACTCTAACTCTTTTAAAATTTCATCATCAACTTTAGCTCTACCATCTGGTGTAAATTCTTTTGGTTTCCAATTACGATTTTCTTTTAATCTAAAAGCAATATGATCTCTTGAGTTAGGATTAAATTGTATTTCTTTCTTTTTAATAAAAGCAACACCAGCTTTATAACCCATTTTTTTATTATCTCTTTTAGGTACAAACTTTGTTTCTTCAATCCAAGGCGGAAAATACTTTTGTAATTCTAATCCTAGTTTTTCTCTTTCTGCTGATAAATCAGAATATAATTTTTTAGCAGCATCAGTATCAAAGCCAATACCATTGGCCATCATTTGAGTACATAACAATTGTACTTTGTGTTCTAAGTTTAAAGCTTCATCTGAATATTCTTTACTTAATATTTTATTATAAAGTGTATGAGTTACATGAACATCTTGCTCACAATACTCTAGCATTTCAGGTGTAAATGTGTCCCATGATTGTGGCTTTTCACCTTTGTGCATTTTAAGTCTGTAACCCCAAGCTTTTAATGACTGTGAACCTATTAAGTTTTTAGGAAAACCAGTGTGCATTAATTTAAAATCTATTTCTTTTACATGCGCATATATTAAACGAGTTGCTACAAGTGTATCAAACAGTTCAGCTTTAGGTCTAAACTTTAATATTTTTTCTATAACAGGAATATCAAATGCTATGATGTTATGACCTATTAACATCTTTGCATTTTTAATTTTTTCAATACAAATATTTAAGTCTGTAAATACTTCGTTAGTATTAATATCTTTTATTACTATGCAATGTATTTTTGTAACTTTTTCTAATAAGTTATCGCACTCTAAGTCTAAAATATAATTCATTAATTTAACCTCACATATCTAACTTCAATCATAAAAGCGTATTTACTCATTGTTGAAAGTATATTTAACATATCTATTATTATTTCTGCGTCCTCTTCTCTGTGTACATAAAGGTACTGCATTTTATTTTGTTTACGAGCTGCAGTAATTGACTCACCAATTTGTGACATAATGTAATCACTCCATTTGGTACTGTAGTAATCAAATCTCTTCATGCTCTTGCAATCGCCCAGTTGTTGGATCAAAATTTATTCTGCCACATAAACCTGTTTCACCGGACCAACGGTTTTTTAAAACTCTTACTGATGTAACGTTTTGTGTTTTTGCTGATTGCTGATTTCTTTCTAAGCCTATTACAATATCACTAAGTTGTGCTATTCCATGACTACCACGTAGTTGACCTAGTGAAGTTGATGCACCTTCTTCATGGCCTTTATCATTAAAAGTTCTTCTTAAATGACTAACTACTATTAATGCTATACCAGTTTCAGATACTAAAGATCTTAATCCTGTCATTATAGCATCTAAGTTTCTACGTTCATCACCGCTTTCATTACCTGATATTACAATACTTAAATGATCTAAAAATATATATTCACATTGTAGAGCTTTAGCTAAGTATCTTATCTTAGATAATAAATGACCTTGCTCTAACGAACCAAAGTGATTGTACAATAAAACATTACCATTATTAAATAATGATTTAAAAGCTTCTGATAATTTTTTCTTATCTTGTTTTTCTGTAGATAAATGTAGTGGTGTATTTAATTCTAGACTTAATAAACTTTCAGCTGACTTTTGTATACTTTCTTCTAATGCTATGTAACCAATTTTTTTATTTTGTTTAATAAGATTAAAAGCTAGCTCACGACAAAATTGACTTTTACCAATACCTGTACCTGCTGTAATTGTAACAAGCTCACCTTTACGCATACCTTTTGTTTTCATATTCATTGATGGAAAAGGATAATTTATAGTTTGAACGACTTCTTTATTAACAACTTTATCTAATAAATCAGCTGCATCAATTATACCATCAGGTCTAAATACTTTTGCGTCCCATAAACAATTTAAAAGTTCTTTTGTTTTATCTGCTACTAACATTTCGTTAGCATCTTTCATTGGTAGTCTTGCTATCTTAGCTTGACCAGGTTGAAATAATTCTGCTACTTGTTTTGCAGCTTTTATTCCGGGCTCATCTTGATCAAAACAAATTATAATTTCTTCAAAGCCTGACAAAAATTCCAGAGATTTAGTTACATCTTTTACTGCTGAGTGTGCTCCATTTTTTAATGAAACAACTGGCCATTGGTTACCATACACTTGACTAACACTTAAACAATCTAGCTCACCTTCAACTATTGTAATACGCTTGCCGGCATCTCTAAATAATTGTTCACCAAATAAACCTGTACTTCTTGCATCACCTAACCAAGAAAATCTTTTATCTTTAAATCTTAATTTGTAAGTGTTGTTTCCATAATCAGCTACATGTACTAATTCATCTTTGTATTTAGCAAATTTGTAATTGTACTTTTTGCAAGTATCAATTTTAATTTTTCTAGAAATTATTGGCTTGTATTCTTGTTCTGTAAGTTCGTTCATATTGGAATTTTGTATTGTTGGAGTTTTATTTTCTGAATACTCGTAGTAATCGCAACCAAAACAATAGGCATGCATGTCGTCATATCGAGCTAAATTATCTTTTGAACCACATGATGGACAGGGTTCGTGTCTTAAAAATTTTGCGGAAGTTTCCATATTACCTTTCTATAAATTGAAATACGCGCGAGGATATTTTTATTACTTCAACATCTATGCGATACAGCAGTCAAGTTAACTGGGTCGGCCGGCTGAAGTAACTACGCGTCCTCGCCGTAGATCACTCTTTCTCCAAAGTAAACCGCTAGGTTTACAAGGCGGTGTTAAGTATCACCCTTTAGGGCGCGTATTTTATTTAGTTTACAAATCATATCGAAAGGCAAAATGTTTGTAGATCTTCATCTACTATGACTGTAAACCATCTAAAACTAGTTGTTGTTGTGTTTCATCTTCACTTTGTAAAGCTTTCTGCCACAACAAATTAATTAATTGTTCACCATCTTTTAAATATGTAGGTGATTTTTCATCTTCAAAGTAATCAGCTTTTTCTAAACAAACTTGTGCTTGTTCAAACTGCTGCTTGTATAAATGCTGAGAGCCAACAGTTAAATACAGATGACCTAAATCATACTTAACATTATGTTGGCTCTTTAATTGCAACAACACATACAAGGAAATCATTGAAAAATTATAAACATCATAAACCCAACCAAGCCAAGCATCACTTGATCTCATTGTAGCCATACAATTTAATTTATTATCTCTAATTAAAAATTGTAAATTTAATGTACAAGGTACATCATTAGTTTTTCTTGGGTTCTCACGCCATATATTAATTACTGCTTGTCTTGATGACGG
>Ga0070745_1001265_pt1 | contig 14159 bp, 21 predicted proteins | sample VirMetDEL_Mar_4_FD_77438 | JGI IMG/M metagenome (GOLD analysis project Ga0070745, IMG submission 77438) | Aqueous microbial communities from the Delaware River and Bay under freshwater to marine salinity gradient to study organic matter... | ecosystem: Environmental > Aquatic > Marine > Coastal ...
AGACAACCACTGAATAATTTTATTATCTACATGCGGTGCAATAACTGTTTTACCAAATACCGTGTAGCCATTACGCCATAGTTTTGTATCAAATTTATCCTCTGGCTTTGCGTCCATACACCACTTAATAAGTTTTGTCTTTTTAATTGTAGGCCAATAACCTTTATTATTTAGTGCGGTTGCTACATAACAGCTATAGCCACCTGTCTTTGAACCTGAATCTTTACTATCATTACCAGAATCGTTTGGCTCATACTTAGCAAAAAATCCAGTACCAGATGTATTTGTTTTAGATGCTGTACCGCTTTCTGATGCTTTGTGAACACTACCGCCATATTTAATTGCTTGCGCTTTACTTGCAGAAGACATGTTTTTACCTGCGTTTTTTGCTTGTATTGAATCCGCTCCGTATTTATCTACTGCCGCTGCATAGTTATCCTGACCTGCACGATGCTTTGCAATAATAGCGTGGTGATTGGCTGTAGCTGAATCACCATTTCTTATTGCGTTATCGTATGATTGCTGTTCTTTAAGAGATAAGTTTCCTGAAGATTGCGGCATACCATGTTGATTCATTTGTATAGCACCGCTACTATCTGTTACAGCTTGAAATCCAGCAGCACCACCAGATAGTCTATTATCTGCTACGTCATACTTTGGACCCTCGTCTTTAATTTGTTGCGCATAGTTTGTGTAAATTTTAGTTCTACCTTCTTCAGAAAAACTATCTTTAATTCCAGACACAGCCTTTTTTGCATCTTCAAACAATGCATTGCCAAATATTTTTGTGTTTCTAAATCCACCAGCTTCGTTGTATTCTTTTAACTTTGCTGCAGCATCTGCAGATAAACCGCCTTTGCCCTCTCGCCAACCTTCAAATTTTTCATCTAAAACTTTTTCAATTTGAGTTTGTTCTCTATAACCAGCAGCAAGAGTACCCCCACCAATAATTGGACTAAGAGTCATTAAGCCTTGACCAGCCCCTAATGTTTTCTTATTATCTAACCACATATCTAAAAGAACATCAGGGTTATCACTTTTTAATTTATTTTGTTTGTCTTGAAATGCAGCTTGTTGACGTTCTTGATCTGCTCTATCTCTTAGCTGCAGTATTTCCCTTTTATCACTGTCATCTTTAGCTGTTACTTGTGTAGTAGACACACCAGTTTGTCCTGTTGTACCTGTTTGTCCAGTAGTTCCAGTAGCACCACCACCGCCACCAGTAGACACATTACCTGCATCATACTCAGATTTAGGAATGTATCCAGCAGGAATTGCTTGTACTGGTTTACCTTGATAGAAGTTAATTTCTATTGTAGCACCTGTGCTTGGATCAATGTATGTTACTGTAGTATATGCATCTTCAACTGTAGGAACAAATGGAGTTGTAGGAGTTGTAGTTGGCGCAGGAGTAGGTGTAGTTGGAGCACCTACAAATAGCGGAGTGTATCCACCAACAGGTGCCGTTGTAGGTTGTGTAACATTTGTAGGCTGACCACTAACTGGAATTGTTGGTGCACCCATTAATGGTTGGTTAGCATAAATAGATTGTTGTGTACCTATAACACCAGTAGATGGAGATACATACGTACCTTCAGCAGCGTGTAATACACCACCGTGTGCTTTTTCTTTAGGTTCTTTACTATCTTCTACTTCCATAGGTTCTGCGACAATAATAAGATCATCCACAGTAAATGGAATATCATCAGGCAGTGTAGCTTCGTCAGCATTTCCCATCTGACCCATAGCTTCCATTTTCTTTATGCCCATTTTAGCTTCTTGTCGAAGTTCCATTAGTTTTTCTAAACCATGATAACGTACAACATCAGCAGGAAAAACAAACTCTCCTTCACTTAGCATAGCAGGAATATCATCTCGTACTTCTTTTTTAGTACTTCCAGTAGGAACATCGTTTCCCGATTCCTCATCTACCATGCCGCCCTCTTCTTTAAGGCCACCTTCTTCAAAGAGTTCCATTTGTTCTTCCATAGTAATTTCCTTACTGAGATTTTAATACTTCATCACGTAGTAGTTTTAATCTACGTAATTGATAAATAGCACCTTGTGCTCTATGTACTGCAACTACTTCACTTGTTTGTTCCATAGTACGATGTTGTTGGTCTATTAATGAATCTAAATATGCTTCAAACTTAGACCACTGAGCTTGGTTACTAACCAGCCCCTTGAGCTTGCTGTGGTGCTCCTTGTCCTGCATTTCCACTAAATCCTTGTTCTTGTGGTGTAGGTGCTTGGCCCATGCCTATAGTACCACCACCTGCTCCTGATGTATCCATTGGGTTTGCACCTGCTGGTGCTCCCCCTTGCTGCTGCTGCTGTTGCTGTTCTTGCTGGAATGATTTCATTAACTCAGCTTGAATTGCAGCATCACTCATGTTGTTAGTTACTTTGTCAGGGTCAAGATCAAGAGACTTTGCAATCTCACGAATGATGTATTGGAACTTAGCAAACGGTGCAAGTGTTGGTTGGGATGCTACTTGCATGAATTGCATAAGTCGTTGGCTACGAACTTCATTAGCCATAAGTGATTCTGTTCCACGTGCTTTAACTTCTAAGTCGCCTTTAATTTCAGGATCAAAGTCAAACTGCATATTAAAGCGGAACATGCCCTCACCTAGTGGGCGTAGTAGATAGTCATCTACATTCTTAATAACATTTTTAATGCTGCCAGTAGCTGCACCCATTAACATACTAATACCAGATGCAGTACGGCCTACACCCGAAACACCAGTCTGTCCGTGGGCAAAGCTAGGAAAGCCAGTTGATTCATCTGCAAGTACACGAGCCTTATCAAATAGCTGTAGGTTTTCTCCTGCAACATTAGGAAACTTAGTACCAAAGATAGCCTGTCCTGGTGCACCACCCTGTCTACGGAATACTTTGCCTGGGTATACTGATAGGTCTTGGCCTGGAACTAAGTTAGTTTCATCTACTTCAATCAATAGGTTACCAGATAATACAGCATTATCTACTGCCATACGCATGAAACCATTCATTAGTGTTTGAGTATCATCCATGTTTTCAGCAATACCAATACCAAAGAATGAATATGGGTTTAGCTCATATGGTGCCGCCATGTAGGGAATACGAGCAGGTTTAAATGGATTCATTACCATTCGTAGTAGCTGTCCGTTACAAATCCAAACATTAGCTTGTAGCTCATCTGTGTCTTGTAGTTCACGAGGAATATCTACACCTTGCTCCATAAGCATCTCTACGTCAACCATTCCCCAGTACTCTAGTACTTCAAAACGTTCAACGCCGTGCTCAGGTGCGTAGTCAGATAGATCATCTTCCCAGTATTCTTTGTCGTAGTTTTCACCTAGACTAATTACTTCATCAATTACAGATGAACGGAAGTAAGGACGCTTCTTTAGTGCACGTAGTTGTGAACGTGACATCTTATGACGTTCAATAACATACTGCGCTTCATCCATGTTATTTGCATCTGGATCAGGATAGAAGTTCCATACAGATACGTGGGATACTTGAGGTACAGTTTTAAAAGTAGGTGAATACTCTCCTGTATCATCTTCCCAATTAGGATACTCTTTATCTACAGCAAATGGACCTTTCATGATACCAGTGCCAAACAAAGCCATTTCAAATGCTGTATTGCGTAGATGCTTAGATGCAGAGGATTCTTCTAATTGGTCTTGAATTTTCTTTTGCATCTTTTTAGCTGCAATCATTGCAGGACTAAACGTAACTGAAGTAGGTGTTGTACCTGCACCAGCTTGCACACCGTTAATAGGTTCTAGTTTTTTGTCTAGTTCAGGATTAAGAAGTTCTTGTAGTGTCTTAGATGTTGCTCCTGCAGGAAACTCTTTACCATCACCTTTAAATCCATACGGAGATACAGGCTCTGCTTTTTTATCTTCACGTAGTTCTTCAGGTAGTGCAGGGTCAAAAGATACATCTTCAACAATACCATCTGGCAATTCAGTAGGATCAATACTAATAGGAAAAGCATTCTTAGAAAAAAGAACATCAGCAATCTGTCCGTAAGCTGCAAGTGTTTTAGTCTTAGTTACTTTAATAAAGACACGAGACTTCTCAGCTTCAGTAAACTGAACTTCTGGCCCATAGATACCACGATAGTTACGATATGCTCGTAGCCAACGTTCTTCATCTTGACGACGATAATCTTCTGCACGACCATACCGTTCCATAATAAACGGAATAATTTTAGAAGTATCAGCGTCATCAACGCTTGTATCTTCTGAATCTTCTAGGACGATTGCATCGTCTTCAATAAAGACATCACTATCTTCTGCCATTTACTTTTCCTTACTAATAGCCAAATGTGCTATCTGCTACTCTCATTCCTGTAGACGGAGTTCCATGAGAATCAAAATCAAAAACACTAAAACGTGGTCGTGACATTATACCGTACCGTAAAGCATCATACAAGTGATCTTCTGATAGTGTATCAATATCTTCTGGATTCTTTTTATCTATGGGCAGTGCGGGTAACTGCGCAACTGTATTTGTACAAGTATTAAAAAATATTAATCTAGGTTCTTCAGTAAACTCGTCTACCTGTAACCGTCTGTGTATTTCGTTCTTACCTGCTACACGTGAACCTCTTGAACGATCTGATGGCCTCCAACGACAACCACGCATAATCATTTGTTCAGCTAGGCTAGGACCAGTGTCACCTCGTTTGTGCCACAGTGAACTATCAAGAACACCATACTTAATGTTACCATCTTCAGCTTCTAACTGCAATACCATATCTGCAAGATCAGTAGCTAAAACTTTACTGACGTAGAGTTCTCTATATACGATAAGTTGCTCACTAGGCGATATGGCAAACCAAAGCACAGCACTGTAAGAACCGTAGCCGTAATCACATGCTCTAAACTTAACCCAATTACTAGGGATATTAAAAGGCTCAACGACATGTACTCTCCTGTCAAACTCAGTAAAGGCTGCACCTTCTTTTATGTCCCAGTCACCTTCTAACAACTGTCTACGTTGCTGTTCGGGTAGTGACAATAGCATAGCTTCATAGTCGCCTTGCTCTGCCAAGTATGGGTTATCTTTTAATCTGGCAGGTATAAACCTACGTTTGAATAGTGCCTTACCAGCTTTTTCGTGTCCTGCTGGGTAACGTAATGTTTCACCTGTTTCAATGTCAGTAGCTTCAAATGCTTTACCTGCAGGTGCAGGATCAATAAACATTTTCTTAACCCAATGATGGCCTCTACCTCCTGGGTTGGTAGTAGCTCTCATATACACAGGTAGATCAGGTGCAGTAGACCGTAGACGAGAACGCATGTAGTTCCATGCAAATGGAGTGGGCCATTGTGTAAGTTCGTCAAAGCCTATCCAGCTAAATGCTAGACCTTGGTAACGCAGAACGTCATCTTCCTTGTCTAGGTAGGACATCCACAACCTCGCACCAGAGGGCGCAGTCCACTGCATCTTTCGTTCTGACCACTTAATTCCAGGCCATATCTTAGGATACATCTCTTGTGATTTAAAGATAAGTTCCCGTAATTCTTCTGTAGTATGGCGAAGTAGCAATCCTGAGAAACTAGGGTGTCCCATAAAACGTAGAGGGTCAGCTAACATAGCGTATGATTTACCGCCACCTGCACTGCCGCCATATAGTACTTCTCGTTCACCTGCAGCTAGGAAGTCTGTCTGGGGGCCAGCATTAGGTTTAAAGATTACATTGTGTTGCTGCTCAATCGGAATCTCTTCCACTGTAGTAGCAATAGCTGGTGCACTAGGCTTCTGCTGTTGTTGAGTCTTCTTGGTCGCTGCTTTGCGCTTTTGCACCGAGGCGTTTCTGGTCGAGTTCCTCCGCTTTGGCGATTGCCTTTTTCGCATAGTCTGCCCATCTGCGTAGGCTTCCAGCTTTGTTTTTTCTTCTTCGTTCATTGTCTAACCGCTTCTTCAAACCTACGTGGGATATTTCCCTACCTGTATTCCGTGTAAGCCAATTGGCTACTTCACGATACGAATATTGTTTTAGATATTGACTAGCTTTCTCTAGCATATCTAATTGGTATTCGTTGGGCAACAGTACGTCTGGATCGTCGGGGTCTATGTCGTACCCAAAGGGTATGGTACGTGATATACGTGGGATTGGCACCCACTCGTTATTTTCTTTTATGTCAGTTGGTTGGGGTAACTTCCATTGCTTTAATGGTTTAGTCATCATCATCCATTTGTTTAGGAGGCATAAGCATAACGCCACCCTTAGCTTCTACTTGCATCTTCTCAGTTTTAACGAGACCTGTACGATCAAGTAGTTCTTTGGCAGCTTGCATTTTATCACGAATGCCTAGTTCAGTTGGGTCATACAAAGCACCAACCATAGCCATTGCAGCTTTGGGTGCGTTGCGTGACATAAACAACTGTGTGGCATCAATGATTTCTTCTTTTAAGCTAGAGACAACCTGTGTTGTAGAAGTTGTATCTGAATAGCCAGCGAGTTTCTTAGCTGTAAGAACATCTCCTCCTGCCTCGTCAAAGAGGACAGCTAAAAACTTTTGTTGTTGTTCAGTTAACTCACGAGCCATTGTACTTCCTTATTATACCATCAATTCAAAGTGAGGGCCATCAATAAATGGACGTTTTCCCTGTGATCGACGTAGGTCAACGTATTCATTCATAGCGTCTTCCATTGTGCCTACATACTCAGTAATATTTCCTACTGACCACGCTGCACCCCATTTAATCTTACAGCCTATTTCACCCGCAGCTTCTGCCATAGCATCTGCAATGTTATCGTAAACATTGATTTCCCAAACTACATCTGAACCATCATAAGCTACTAGGTCTACGGCATGTGAGTACCCATCACCTTGAATTAAGTGGCGAGAGTTCATAGTTTGTGAACGTCCTGATGCATATAGTTTCTTTTGTTCGTCTAGGGTACGTACACCGTAAGTAACACCAAAGTCTACAGTAGTTAATTCAATAGCACGTTTGACTGTATCTACCATGTCTGGGTGAACACCCTCAAGTTTTTTTAGTGATCTATTGCTTAATTTAAACGCCATCATTTTTCCTATTTTTAAATGGTAAGGCTATTATATTGTATAATCCTTGACCTATCTGTGTGGGAGTAGGTAACAGCCATCCTAGTATTAATAATAACATTACCCATATTGGAATGTTAGTATTTTTAATTGTCAGCTTATCTATAGACTGAGCTTCTACTTCTTTATTCTCAGTTACAATGTCTCTGCCAGCTTCCTGTTTAGTTTGCTGGGCTACAACTTGCTGAGTATTCTCTTTACCTATTTGTGCATTAGAGTTTACTGTAGGTCCACCACCACCTCCAAAGAAGGGTAGACTAGTTAAACCACAACTAGATAATAATAGGATCAGGCATAGGCTACTTAGATGGCGGTACATTATTCTTAGCACCCATACTAGTAAAACCAAAGTATGCAGCCGTTACACCTGATACAGCTACAACATATACTGCAGCAATATCAGTTAAAAGATTAGCAGCTTCAGACAATCCTATGAATGAAGCTAATACAATAAGTAATGGATATGCTAACATACCTGACAAAGCAAACCAAGTCATTTTTAATTGAGCGTCACGTTTGTGATCTTCATCTTCCATGCGACGACGACGATCCTCTAACATGATCTCACGTTCATCTTGATCTAGTGTGCCATTGCCGTTTAGGTCATAGTCTTCAACCATTACGTCCTCCGAAACCTTGCAGCCGTTTTAGCTGCAGCTTTAGGCTGTTGAGAGTATTGTTTACCTGCTGCTGTATCTTTTCTTTTCTGTGCAGTACTAGCTGCATATTGAGAAGAAGACATAGCTTTAAGTGCTGCTTTAGGGAGATAACGCTCTCCCGTAGCATTTGGACCTTGTGTTGATGGTTTACCACTTTTAGTTCCCCACTGCTGTCGTGTCCATTTATTAAGACTTTTCTGTGGTGCCTTTAAACTCATGTTTTGTATCCACCACCTGCAGCTTCATATTCTTTGGCAAGTAGCTGGGCTTTACGTGCAGACCACTGCCCAGCTTTACCGCCTCTTGTACCTGCTTTAATCTTTTTAAACAGACGTTCACGCAACGCTGGTTTTGTGTAGTTTCCAGCCGAATTTACGGTACTCTTCTTCTTTTTGGGCTTGGGGGATTTCCGTGGTGCTCTCATCGTATACTACTCTCCGAATGTCTCCACGCCCAATTCCGATGTCATTTAGTTCACGATCTGTCATTGCAGATAGTTGCATCATAGCAATACGACGATTCGCTTCAGCTTGACGTGCTTCAATAAATTTAATAAATAGTTTCTTAAACCATTCTTTTGTCATTTTAACTTCTCCTATATGTTAACGCTACACTATTGTAGCTATGGAGATAGTTATATCATAGATACTTACCTAATAGTACCTACATAATTTGCATACCCGTTAGTTAAGTATATCATACTAACCTACAGGTATAAACGTTTCAGTTACAGTAACAATACTATCAATGTGTCCTGCAGCAGTGGGTTGTACCTGTATCTTATCACCTGCTTGTAGAACAAGATCAATATCAGCAAACTCGTGGTAGCCATTACCAGCTAAACTCTTATCATTTAGAAAATGTGAAGTATAAGCATCTGCAGCTACGTACCACTGAATAGTAACACTGTTAGTTGCACCACCGCCATTAGCCACAAGGATATAGGTAACTTCAGCTACGCAATTAGCGGGGCATGTATATACGTCTTCTACTGTAGTGCCACTATTGTGACCGTATACAGAACGTCTACGTGCTGGTTTACCTTGGCTGCTTAAAGTCATTACTTCGTTGTTTTCTTCTTAGACTTAACGACCCATGCTTCGTTAACTTCAGTGTTAGGGTCATCAGCAATGAAATGACCATTCTTATCACGAGCACGTTCCATTACAAGTTCAGTAGCAGCTTCAGCTACCTTTTTAACTTTCTTAACTGCCTTTTTAATTACAGTAGGTTTATTACGTAGAATATCTTGAATTTGAGAATCAGATACAAATGTACCACCATATGGGTCTTTACCAGCTAGAACATCACCACGTTTAGTAGTGATAGTGTCTGGCGTTACAATGTAACCACACTTCTCAAGTTCATCTTTCCAATCTAAAAAATTCATTTCTTTTTAGTCTTTCCTAAACACTTACCTGCAGCCAAGCAATTGCCACGAGTAGTGCATCCTTCACAAGTCTTCATGCCGAGTCTCCTTCTACTTTGTGGCAGTGAGGGGTAGCATAAGCACCCCCCTGTCGTATATTAGTTGCTATCTGTTCAGCTTCCTTCAAACAAGACTCTTCACTATAGAAGGGTTCAGGTTTAGCTATGATCTTACAGGACAATGCCATAGGATCAAAACAGACTAGCAATATACCAATCCACACAGTATTACTTCTTCTTAGAGTAGCCGCCTTTAGCAGCTCTCATCATACTAGCTTTTTTACCTTTAGCTTTTGGTTTTTTAGGACCACTATTATTGTGCATAGTAAGAAGTTCACGTAGAGGAACACCTAGCTTGTCAGCTTCTTTTTTCATAGCCTTCAACCAAGCTGGTTCAGGAGAACCTCCACCTTTCAGTTTAATTGCGCCACCCTTGGCTTTTTCTTGTGGGCGTAGCTTAGGTTTAGGTGAAGTACCACGAGTGTTATTACCTTTCATGTTACCTGTGCTTGCCAGCTTACGCATTTCTTTTTCAATAGCAGCTTGAATCTTAGCTCGTTGTGCTTCAGTCTCAGCTTTACGTTTAGCTGCACGTAGTTCTTGTAATGACATGTTAGATAATGCAGCCATTGTAATACCTGTAGCTGCTGTACCTACTGCTGCACCTTCAACACGACCTGTACGTGTACCAATGCGACGACCACCGCCAAATGCACGTTGTGCTGGTGTGGATGGTTTTTTATCTATCTTTTTTACTCTTCGTGCAGCTTTTGCTGCTCGTGCTGCGCTTAGTGGATTTGCCATTACTTAAACATGCCTCCCTTGCGATAATCATAAGAACCTTTACGTGATGGCATACCGCCCATGTTGAATCCCATGACGCCACCTTTAGCACGACCACGTGCTTTCTTACGTGCTGCTGCCGCTGCTTCATCTTCAGCTTTAAGTTTAGCTGCAATTTCTTCTTTTGTCATATCTGACAGACGTGGTTCAACACGTTCCTTTTCAGCCATAGAATCTTTAGATGGATCATAGCCTTTAAACTTTTTCTTGTTAGCTGCTGCTTGATCTAGTGAACGACCTGCTGCAGATGCCTCTGCTTTCATTTCAGCTTTAACATCTTTAAGCTGGTTTTTCAGTCCAGCTAGTTCTTCTTTTTGTTTGGCTGTCAGCTTTTTTGCTCTCAGCAATTTACGAATTTTATTTTCTAAATTTGTTTGTACTGTAGCAAGGCTACGAGCAGTCATTGTAGTTGCCTTACGTGTAATGCTCGAAGTTGGCCCAGTAAGATTAAGTTTTGCCATTGGTATCTCTCCTATTTACCATTTAACTTTATGACTCCAGTACCGAGCAGATAAAATGTCTGGGCTTGAGTCTTGTGCGTTGTGTCTTGCGTAGTAAGATTTTTTACGTGCTTTATCTTTAGCTGATGTAGGGTTCTTACCTGCCCCCTTCACGCCTTGTTGTCCAAAACGAATTAGCTTAATTGTGTCACCCTTCTTAGCTAGAACTGCGTGTGACTTCTTAGGATGTTTAGGAGTACGCTTGGGTTTATTATAACCTGCGAAGGTTTCTCCTCTATACGTAATACTCATTCTTCTTCTGATCCATCTGTCCAGCCTTCCATACGCATAGCCCACTCAACATGCTCTAACGTAAAAGACCTCCCATAATGGTTCTGTACGGCTTCTCGTACATAGAATACATCACTATGGGGAATATGCAAATTACTTATAGTTCCATTTGCAAGATTCAAATAGAACTCTTCCAAAACATTATCTGTATATAGTTTTACTGATTTTCTAGGCATTGTCAACACTTAATTAAATTTATTACAAATCCCTCGCCTAACGGCGGTTACTTACCTGATACACTGTACGTGTTTACTAAAGTGTAATTATAGTTAGTGTATATTATAACTTATACTGTAAGATCATTACAAGTGTTACATTGTACATGTAATCACTTTAAGTGTCATCCTACTTAACTACTAACGTAGTTTTACACATTATGTGTACCCTCGTCAAGACTAAATCGTAATTGTTACAAATAAAGTGATACTGTAACAAACCGTTACCTAATGTTACATCACAGTATGTTACAAAGCTGTAACAAGATATGTGTAAACCACTATATATGTAATGTGGTTAACAGTCCATTTTTCCTGATCTGTGTATTTGTACATACATATTAACGTACACCCCCCGCATGGCCCCTGCCTACCCCGCCTTCACTGCGCAATTGTGCGCATAATGCAACGTCATGACCTGCGGTGAGAGCAGCCAGACTGATACATTCCACCAACACACCGAAGGTGTAAGCAATATCAATGACTTACTTGTCTACGACAACTGTTATGGAATCAGTTGCCATGCTTTAGCATGAAAAAACAGGGGGGATTTTCACATCGAAGATGTGTTGACGATACAATGCTTATAATCTAGCACCATACCCATAGGGTATCTGGTCATTGGCAGAGCAGCGCACGGCTTGTGGGATCATGAGACTGAACCGATTGAAAGTGTCCAACGTTGGACAGTTCACCGAAGGTGTCTCTTAGTTGTGGCAATTATGTCACAGTTCCTCGTGAGTTTAGCGCATGAACTTCAGAAAAAAATGGAACATTTTATTTCTTGCAGTAGCGCAGGAAACGGCAAGCGCAGAGGATCACATCACGTGTTGAATTTCTTGAAGAGAAATTATGGAACTTGACTTCTATTACTTACTAACTATTCTAGTAACATAGATAGTTTATATCTCTCCCTTTAGGGTGAGAGAGATAATAAACTCTCTTAATGTTACAATAGTTAGTAAAGGAAAGTATCATGGCTAAATCATCAGCAAAATCAGTCTCAGTAGTTGAAGGAACTTCAATGGATGCTCTAGTAAAAGAGGGCAAAGCCCTAGCAAGAATTTGGAAACAGACTAACAGTCTGAAAGATAGCACAAAAGCCTCTGGCTTTGATACTCGCCTTGGTAAATTGCTTCAGCAATTGAAAGCGCAGTCTTCACTTGACTCTGGTCAAGTTAGCCGCCAAGTTTTGACTGCTCATGGTATTCATACCATTGATCGTCGTCGTCGTGCCGAAGCCCTTTGGTTCGTTGAAAACGAAGTAGAGTGCCGTGCCTTTATTGCTAAGAGCAAGAAAGGTTTCTCATCCCTAACAGCTTTACAAGCTGCAATGCGTAAAGCTGCTACAGCAGCAGAGCAGCCCACTGCTAAAGCAGAACCGTCCAATGTTGGACAGTCTGAGGCAACGGCTAGCGAAGCTAAACAGTCTGGTGCTACTGAACATCGTTCAGTTTCAGTGCAGATCACTCGCACTAAAATGGTTGATACCATTTTGCATCACTGCAAAGAAAATGGTCTTAATGTCGAAGACATTATCAATGATCTTCAGTCTCATGTTGCAAAGCAACAACGTAAGGCATCTAAGTAACCTTCGGTTACACTGTTTCTGTCCACTCTTTGAGTGGGCAGTGATGGTGAAACTTTAAATCGGAGATTTAATTATGAACACAGTAAAAGTTATCGTAGATAAGAATGGTATTTGGCATGTTTATCGTACCGATAAAGTAACAGGTCAACGTGCGATCTCATTCTTTCAGAATGTCGATGAAGCTAAAGCAGCTTTACTAAAGTAAAACCGTCCAATGTTGGACACTTTAACCTGAAAGGTTACAATATGTATTTCGTTAAATTCCTCACTGTCCTATGCTTGGTTTTAACAAGCATTGTTTTCGCCGCCACTGTGATCTTTGTTTCACAGGGCATACTAACAGCCGATTGGCTGTTCATTGGCATACCTTACATCGGTGTCTGCTTGCTATCTATCTGGGCGGCAGACTAATGTTTGACGCAGATAAATTCACAGCCGATCTTTACAGTGAAACTGTAGACGATATCATTGCCAACTCATTGCCTTGCAATGATCCAACTTGTTCTTACGATAGCGGTTGGGTCGATGCCGACGACAAAACTTTATTGTCTTATAGTTATATAACACTTGATATTTAGTGAAAGTGTTATATAACATATATAGACATAAACACTTCAACAAACTGAAACCGTCCAATGTTGGACACTTTAAACGGAGTTTATCCAAAATGAAAATCACTCGTACTTCTCGTATTTCTGGAAACACTAACGTGATGTATCTTGACATCACTCAGGAAGCATTAGATGCTTGGGTCGATGGTGCATTGATCCAAGATGTGATGCCACATCTAAAGCCAGAGGAACGTGAGTTCCTAATGACAGGTATTACACCTGCCGAATGGGATGCGATGTTCGCTTAACAGTAGTCTTACAGTTATATAACACTTGAATGTTAGTGAAAGTGTTATATAACATGTATAGACACTGAAACAGATTGAAACCGTCCAATGTTGGACACTTTTACGGAGTAACTGCTATGACAGTCACAAACGCAGAACTTAATGATCTTTTCCGCTGGACACCTGACATTGGCATGTTTGCCACTGATCGTCCTATCAATGACACTGAGAACCATGAAGGTTCTTGCATCCACCGCACAGATTTCTGTGATCAGACATGCTACAACATGAAGTTGTACAAGATGTACAAGAACATGGCATCTCGTGATGATCGTTGCGAAACCGTATGGCAGAAACTTAGCACCTTCAGTGCTGTTGAAGTACAGCAGTGGGTCGCTAAGAAACGTAAGCCAACGCAGCGTATTCGTCACATGACCCGTGGTGAAGCATTCAAAAACATGGCAGATGTTTGGCGGGTCAAAGCTATGTGCCTAGACAATCCCGATGTGCTGTGGTGGATACCTACCAGAGCATGGCGTGATGATGGCCTACGTCTGGCTATTCAGGAGTTCCTGATGCCATTGCCAAACTGCGCAATCAATGCATCGTTTGACCCGTCTAACACTGACGACGAATGGCGTATGATGCAAGATGCAGGTTGGAACATCATGTTCTTTGGCGATGATGATCGTACCACTGCACCTAATGGTGATCGTAT
>Ga0070745_1001272_pt1 | contig 14144 bp, 22 predicted proteins | sample VirMetDEL_Mar_4_FD_77438 | JGI IMG/M metagenome (GOLD analysis project Ga0070745, IMG submission 77438) | Aqueous microbial communities from the Delaware River and Bay under freshwater to marine salinity gradient to study organic matter... | ecosystem: Environmental > Aquatic > Marine > Coastal ...
ATCAGTAATAAAGATAAATAAATTTGTGTAGTAGCACGCTCCTAAAATAAGATTTGGCTGTCACTAAATCACTAATGGTATATTACAATGCTATGTATCTCTGTTACTACACATTTACTTGTTCCCCAAGTAGATTACTACTATAACCCGTGTATTCCTGACATAAGAGTACACGGGTTTCTTCTTGACAAACCAGTTTTAACGTGTTATTATAGTAATTGTATAAATACACTATACAAAGGGGAACACAATGGCAAATATCAACTGGAAAAGACATTCTTATAAATCACAACTAGATCATGATTATTTCTTAAATCCAAAACAAGGATTTGACAAGGCATGGCACGAACGCAATAAGAAAAAAAAACAGGCACAAGAACAAACAAAACTACAAGAACAACGTAAAAAAATTCAGGCACTACGCAACAAATAACTTAGGCAATTACAAATTGGACATAAGGTTACGCACGCCAGATATTATTGTGCTAGGCAACCCGGATTAGACGGGACCTAATAGTTTATCCAATTAACTGATTCTTAGCACTATCCTACTGATGGTAGGATGCCTTAAATGCTACACCCTAAGGTGCAAGCGTTTGTTAAGTCTTAATGGTTGGGAAGGAACGCCTTCTAAAAGTGAGTAGGATTACAACTGAAATACCGCCTACAATACAACAGGAACACTGATCCAATGGTGCTGTTGTATGCGTGATATGCACATAATAAGGATGATAGCAAAACCTGCCTTTCCCAATAGGGTTGTGTAATTGGATATGAACTAGTACTTAGACAGTTTATTTGATACGCCCTTAGGGGCGTTGATATGATCCATCCATAGACAGTCGATAAAAGATCTAATTTAGTTTGAGCGATAGCGCATATGAGTCACGAATAAGTGACGAATAAGACTAACGCAGTTAGGCTTTGATGTACAAGATCATCGTGTTTATGTATGATATTTAAGTATGACTATAAATACAATATGACAAATAAAGCACATGGACAAACTGATCCTAGTAAAACAGGACCACGACCTAAACAATTGGTTGAAGGTACAATTAAAGGGTATGCTGTGGGTCGAGATAAGACTGTAGTACCACCTGAAGATGTAGTCAAATTAGCACAAATAGGTTGTAAAGATAACGAAATAGCAGAGTACTTTGGTATTGCATATGATACTCTACGTTATAACTTTGCGGATGAGTTAACAAAAGGTCGAGCAAGCCTTAAAATAACTCTAAGACGTAAAATGTTTGACAACGCACTCAATCACAACAACACAGTTATGCAGATATGGTTATCTAAGAACTATTTAGGTATGACAGACTCACCAATAGACAATGAAGCAAATGCACCACTACCGTGGATAGAAGCAGAAGAAGAGGAATTACAAGATGGCGATCAACATAGGACTGAGTAAACCAGCACTATCAGCAGGATATGCAGTAGCACTAGGCGAATATAAAGATACAACTAGTATAGCCAAATTTGGATATAATGGACAAGTAGGCACAAGTTGGGAAACAGTATGGGATGGCAATAATGTATACACCTACATTGACACAGCCAGCACAGCCACAGTTACCAGTTCAAATAGCTTAGCAGACAATGGTGGCACTGTAAAAATATATGGTGTAGATGCAAACTATGATCTCGTAGATGAAACACTTACTATAGGAGGTGCTGCTGGTGTAGTTGAATTCTACAGAGTGTTTAGAGTAGAATTGGTCACAGCAACCACAGGCATTGCTAATGTAGGCACAATAACTGTAACTGTAGATTCAAAGAGTGCAGCACTTATACAACCAACCAATGGTCAAACACTGATGTGTATATACACTGTGCCTAGAAATGTAAGTGCTTATCTAATACAACTAGATGTAGGATCAAGCAAAGACGCAGAAAATGAAATAAGAGTAATGATCAAGCAGAATGGACAAGTTCAAAACACCAAAGACTTTATTTCAATTAGAGGCGGCTTTGTTACTAAACCTTATTCAGTACCACTATACATACCTGCAGAATCAGATATAGAAATACAAGCACAAAGTGGAGCAACTTCAGCAATATCAGCAGGCTTTGAATTAATACTAGTGGAGAATAAAACGTGATTGTAAGTGAATTTAGAAATCCAGATAACGGTCGTGAAGCAATTGTTATTAGAATGCACAGTAAATGCTGGATTGCACAGTTAGATGATTCTACAACAGAAGAATTTCTAACTGAACATCAAGCAGAGAACTTCTGTGAAGATTATATACTAGGAGGTATCGTACAAGGTGCTGCTATTATAAAACCAGTTTAAAATAAATTAATTAGGAGTGAAAATGACATATAAAGTTTACAACCAAGATTGTATTTCTGGTATGCGTGAACATGTTGAAGATGGGTCAGTGGATTTAATATTCACCGATCCCCCGTATGGCATTGATGGCGATAAACTAGATGCACACTACAACAGAGATGAAAGCAATGTAGTGCCAGGATATGTTGAAGTTGCGTTAGAGACATATGATCAATTCAGCCAAGATTGGATCAACCAAGCCGCAAGAACACTTTGTCCAGGCGGCAGTATGTACATAGTCAGCGGCTATACTAACTTACACCATATACTAAACGCACTACACAGCACTGAACTAACAGAAGTAAATCATATTATAGCACAATACTCGTTTGGAGTTTATACAAAACACAAGTGGGTAAGTTCGCACTATCACATTCTATTTTGGCAAAAGCCAGGCAAAAGAACATTCAACCAACGATTTGAAGACAGCAAAGCAAGTTATCACGATAGACTGAGTGTTCAACAACTGCCCCGAGACTATAAACCTGGACAACTGAAAAATAAAAATCAACTCAACGAAGATTTTATCGAAAAGTTTATCTTGTATAGTAGCAATAGAGATGATGTAGTTATGGATCCGTTCTGCGGTGGATTTACAACACCTCGAACTGCACTACGATATGGTAGAAACTTTGTTGGATTTGAAATGAATAAAAATGCATATGATGCCTTTCTTCCTACGCTAGATAAAGTAGAAGAAAAAGACGACCCTGTTCCTGTTAGTCCCGATGCTGCCGAACTTGCAAAACAAGAGAAAATGCGTGAAGGATGGCGTAAAGACAGAGAGCGTAAAAAACAACAACTTGACTCAACACTTTTTGATGTATAAAAAATACCCCCTGCAGCATCACGCTTGCAGAGGGCATCTTCCTTAAAACTAATCTTCTAATAATCACAAATATATATGCATAAAATGGTTGACTCCGTGCAAATATGATGTTATATTAGTTGTATAGCATAGTTAATTATTCCTTCTGTTTAATTGACTTCTTTTACATATCGTAACTACTAGAGCCAGTTATAGTTCCCCTATACTGGCTCTTTTTTTGGTTGACAACCTGATATATATATGTTATATTAATTGTATAGGCAACACAGAAAAGGCACTACACTATGATTACTAACATCACAACAGATACAGCAACTATCATCCTTCCTATTAGCAACATTCCTTTCCCTACACTAGACCGTCTTAACCAAGAGTTAGGTGCGTATGTTCTAGCAGAAATAGACTACGAAACAGAAGGTCATACCAAGTTTGACATTGACTACTCACTTGTAGAGTATGACGACATCCAAGACGCAACACAAGAAGCACAACAAGTATTTGAGTTTATGCTTGACTACCTTGACATCCGAGACAGTCTAGACGCTAAACTTTGGGCACAAGAGCAGATTGCATACTTGCAAGACTTGCACAAAGAATATGTTGATGCTTGGGGTGTAGACGACAAACTTACTCTAGAAATTGCTAACGAACTTAACCTTGCACTTGCGGCATAAGGAGACAGCGTGATTACTAAACAACACTAAAAGTCTCCTCACTTTAAACTATTAAGAGCCAGTTATAGTTCCCCTATACTGGCTCTTTTTTTGGGCTATATTTATACTTTGGTATAAATACAATATGAGATATAAATATGTAACAAACGCAATACCAAAAAGACTTAGACGTAGAAACAGACCAACTATGCCGCACAAATGGATAACAGGTCCTGATCCTTTACGTCGTGAAAAATATTATGCTTGGATGAAACACAAAGCACAAGCCAAGTATAGAAAAGAAGAATATCATCTAACATTTGATGAGTGGGAAACACTGTGGACAGATGAATTGTTTGAACAGCGTGGACGTCAAAGATTTAGTTTATGCCTAAGCAGACTTAGTGAATCATCTTGGTGCGTTGAAAACGTAGAAGTAATGACACGTGACAAACATCTAAAGCGTAATGCTGAATTTAGAAAATGAAACTGTCAATACCTCAGCGTACAATAGCTGATGATCCTGCTCGATTTAAGGTAGTTGTAGCTGGTAGACGCTTTGGCAAAACATACTTGTCAATGCGTGAAATATGCTATCGTGCTAGAATGCCTAACCAAGAGATATTCTACATTACTAGCAGTTACCGTGCTGCTAAAATGATCTTGTGGAAACCTCTTAAACACAAGCTGTTAGATCTAAAGTGGGTAAAGAAGATTAACGAAAGTGAACTTAGTATACTACTCAAGAACGGATCTACAATTAGTCTTAAAGGCTCAGAAGACCCAGATAAATTGCGTGGGGTTAGTTTAAGTTATGCAGTAATAGACGAAGCTGGCGAATGTAAACTAGACATACTATGGGGTGAGATAGTACGACCCGCACTGGCTGACCAGCAAGGCGGCGCATTGTTTATCGGCACCCCTAAAGGTAAAAGCAATCCTTTCTATGACTTATACACACAAGCAAAGACAATTAAAACTTGGTCTGCACACCAATATACAACAGCTGACGGCGGCTTTGTTACACAAGAAGAAATAGAAGCTGCTAAACAAGATATGAGTCAAAAGCAGTTTAACCAAGAGTTTCTAGCAACGTTTGAATCCTACGAAAACCGTGTTGCTTGGGCGTTTGACAGGGATAAAAACGTTAAACAAGCACCAGACTTACCTATGGATATGTTGCATATAGGCGTTGACTTTAACCGTAATCCTATTACAGCAACAGTAGGCATACAAGCAGGCGCTACTATGTGGATAGTAGATGAAGTAGTTATATACTCATCAAACACAGACGAATTATGTGATGAAATAAAGAATAGATACCCTAAGTCAAAGATTATAGTATACCCTGACCCTAGTGGTAACAGACAACAAACATCTAGCAGCGGTAAGAGTGATCACGCTATACTTGCTAACGCAGGATTTATTGTAAAAGCACCACGCAAACACGATCCAGTCAAGGATAGAATAAACGCTATCAATGCTCGTTTCTGTACTGCTAGCGGCGAAAGACACCTGTATATTGCACCCACTGCTAAATACACTATAGAAAGTTTAGAAAAGTATACTTACAAACCAGGTACACAAATACCAGATAAAGACAAGTATGATCACGTGTTTGACGCACTAAGTTATTCAATTGCTTATCTTTATCCGATAAAAAGAACAATAACTCCACAACCGCAACAGCGATGGACAGTGAGGTAAAGGATAAAAATGGACGCATCAAATATAACCGAACAGGAAATTAGCGCAGTATTAGGCGCAAATGAAATATACACTGCATATAGAGAACAATGGCAGTACTTGCTAGAGTCTTATATGGGCGGTGAAGAATATCGCAATGCAGGACATCTAATACGTTATCAACTAGAATCAGCTGGCGAATATTCAAACAGATTAGCAACTACACCACTAGAAAATCACTGTAAGAGTGTTATAAGTGTGTACACAAGTTTCTTATTTAGGACACCTCCAGAAAGAGACTTAGGTAGATTAGAAACACTACCAATTATGGAAGACTTTATGCGTGACGCTGACCACGATATGCGTTCTATGGATCAATTTATGAAAGAATGTTCGATATGGTCAAGCGTATTCGGCCACGTATGGTGCATAGTTGCTAAACCAGATGTAGGTGCAATTACACAAGCAGACGAAGTAGAAGCAGGTGCAAGACCATATCTAAATATGATAACACCACTAGCTGTTACAGACTGGAACTGGACAAGAACACTAACAGGCAAGTATAAACTAGACTACCTAAAATACCTAGAAGATATTAATGGTGATATACGCATTGTAAAAGAATGGACACCAGAATTTATTGTAACTAGCACAGTCGATGCACACAACAATAAAATGTTAGACAGATACGTTGAAGAAAATGGCCTAGGTTATATTCCTGCGGTATGCGTGTACAACAACAGAAGCGTTGTAAGAGGCATAGGTATATCAGACATTGCAGACATTGCTGATGCACAAAAAATGATATACAATGCAACATCAGAAGCAGTAGAGTCAATCAAACTTGACACACACCCAAGCTTAGTTACTACACCAGAGGTAAACGTAGGCACAGGTGCAGGTAGTCTTATACATATTCCAGACAACTTAGATCCAGGCTTAAAACCATATGCACTAGAGTTTAGTAGTGCAAACATAGAGTCAATATACAAGTCAATAGACCACACTATTGAAAGTATTGACAAAATGGCTAACACTGGCGCTGTTAGAGCAACCGAAAGCAGAACAATGTCAGGTGTTGCAATGGAAACAGAATTCCAGTTGCTAAACGCTAAATTAAGTGAAAAAGCTGATCAAATGGAACTTGCAGAAGATTCAATTTGGAAGATATTCGCTGATTATTATGACTTACCTTGGGATGGCACAATTGATTATCCAGGTAGTTTTAACATTAGAGACACAGGTGCAGAAATACAACAATTACGCACAGCCAAAGACACTGCAAGTGATCCAGCAGTAATACGTGAAATAGACCGTAGATTGCTAAATTGGATGGGCGTAGATGAAGATTCAATTGAAATGTTTGAACCGCACGTAATGATATCACCAGAAGGTGTAAGAGTTATGGCTAAAACTTATGAAGAACACTTAGATTTAGCTGCACAAGGATACACACACGAATAATGGCACGTAAACCACTAAAATATCGCGGAGCAACTTGTTCAAAAGACTGTTCAGGTACTCGAGCAGGCTTCGCATATGGTATGGGTGGTGGACGTAAGCCTAACCGTAAAGCACCTAGCTTTAGTAGAGGGTTGCGCATAGCAGTAAAAGCTATGAAAGCAAGAGCAAAAAGAAGGAAACGTAGATAATGGCTATGAAAAAAGGAAAGAAGAAAAAAGGAAGTCGTGGAGGCAGACGAGGTTAATTGGCAAGCATACTTCGAAAATACAAAAGAAGTATGTCCTTGGAGTTGGCGGGCGTGGCAAGCGGGGCAAATACACATACAGAATTGGCATAGCCAAGCAGTAGTATTAGGCAAATTAGAGGCACGGTTATATATCGCTCCTAAACATAAACCAAGGCAATTAAAAAAAATCGCCGACAGATTAAACCTTAAAAGACCAGATGAAGAATGGCTATGGAGTCATCCTAAATTTGGTCACTATTCAACACCTATTGCAGTGTTGATACAACAGGACAGACACAGGCTAGAAACTATAAGAAAGGCCCTAAATAATACTCCTTTACAATAGAGTTGATAAATAAAACTACACAACTCATAGGAGGAACGTTACGTGACGGATTTAAACACGGATACAGTAGAGACTGAGGCTACTACAGAAATTGCTCAGGAAACCAGCAAAACATACACTCAAGAAGAGATGGACAGACATATAGCAGGGATGAAAAATTCTCTTGCAAGAAAGTATGAACGTCAATATTCAGAACTGGGTGACCTAGATGAACTACGTAGGCTTAAAACTGCTGAAGAACAACGTCAGCAACAAGAAGCAATTAAGCGTGGTGAGTTTGAAAAAACTCTACAGGAACTTGCTGCAAAAAAGGACGCAGAGATACAAAAGCGTGACGCTATGATAACTGAATATAAAATTAATTCGCCGTTATTAGATAGTGCTGCTAAACATAAATCTGTTAATCCTAACCAAGTTAGAACTTTATTAGGTAATAGAGTCAAACTTAATGAAACGGGAGACGAAGTACAAGTGTTAGATGATCAAGGCAATGTACGCTATGATGATGGTGGCAATTTGTTTACAGTAGATGGGTTAGTAAGTGAATTCTTAGAACAAAATCCACACTTTAAGCAAGCTAGTGCAACCACAACGAATTCTAAGACCCAGCTGGGCAATGAATTAAGAGCGGAAAACTTAGATTTAAATAAACTTGACCTTAGTCGTCCGGAGCATAGAAAAATATACAAGGAAGCCCGACAAAAGGGACTTCTTTAAGCCAATAGTCTAAGGAGAATTTAAAATGGCAAACTCAGCTTACACAGGTGGATTTAACACTGACGCATTATTTGTTCCAGTAAAAGCCGCAACAGTATACGCTGCACACGAGAGCTCACTGTTCTTGGGTGGAGAACTTATCCCAGTAGTAAACGCACCAAACGGTGTACTACAGGTACCAGAATTAGCAGCAGTTACAGCTACTAAACTAACAGCAGAAGCAGCACCAGGCGTTGACCTAGATACAGTGCTTGCAGCTGACACAAAAAACACAATTCAAGCTAACCTATATGCAGCACGTTCAGTTGTACGTGACTTAGGTAACATTGACCCAACTGAAATTGGTCGTGTACTTGGTAACGCAGTTGCAAAAGCATTTGACCAAGATGTTGCTACTACACTAGAATCACTAACATCACAAGAAATCACAGCAGGTAACTTAGATGTTGATGAAATCTTTACTGCTGTTGGTACAATACGTGCAGCTGGTGAAACAGGACCACTAATGGGTGTTGTAAGTGCAGCAGCTTATGGTAACTTAATGAGCTCAATCGGTTCGAACGCATTTGGCGGTGGTGAATTCCAGAGTCAAGCAGTACGTTCAGGCTTCTTTGGTTCAATTGCAGGCGTTAACTGCTTTGTGTCATCATATCTAACTGGCGACAGCAAAATGGCTATATTTGGTATGGATGCAATGCGTATTGCTATGCAGAAAAATGTTGATATTGAAATTGGTCGTCGTCCAGAAGCAGTTGGTTTTGACGTAGTTGCCAGCCTACACTCAGGTGTTGCAATGATCGACGCAACACGCGGTGTTCTAATTGAAGACGCAGCATAATTAGTTAGGAGATAGTTTAAATGGCTTCAATTAGTGAAAGTGGAACAGTAATTAGCTTTGCAGAGTACAGTGATGTACTACGTAGAGATCAACGACTGTTCGATAATAACGAAAGCCTAACTGATGATGTTGTAGAACAATCTCTTGAACGAGCAACTGATAGAATTATTACTAAAATCCGCAATACGGAATGGTGGCAGAGCTATTTCTTACAGCAGGATGGAGGTACTACTTCTATCAGAACTCGTGCTGATATACCAAGCCCAACAATTAACAATATAATAGGAAGAAGTGAAGACTTTACAGACTTATGTGTGTATCTTGCACTATCAGAATTTATATTGCCTAGTGTTGCTGACTTTGGTGTAGAAGACGATGCTGAGAGACAAAAAATGGGTTACTATACAACTAAATTTGAAATGTTGTTTGAAGAACTTATTAATGCAGGAGATTGGTATGACTTTGATGGCGATACAAATATAGTATCGTCAGAGAAGGAACCGGGTCAAATTAGGTTAAAGAGAATTAGATGAGAACAGAAATTATAGATTATATAAAAGGGTTAAAATTAGGATCTTACAAGATTACTGATGATTTACCTCGTATAGAATCTGGAATTCCTCTGCATCTAAGAACTCCTAAAACCATATACTTAAACAGTAATGAATTTGATGAACAACCGCTTATATCAACACTAGGCGGTTGTGACATACACACATTTACAACGTCAGTTACGCTTACTTTCTCAAATGATGCTAAACGTCCACCGGCAAATTATGATGAACTAGTAGGTTTGTTAATTAGTGCAAAAAACGTCAATACTACTGCTGGCTACAACAGCCGCGAAGCAACAGTAACGACAAGCATTGAAAACGATATGCTAGTGACTCAAATAGATTACGCTTTCGTAAAAATTAGATAAAGGAAAACAAAATGGCTAATTATATATATCCAGCACCAGGGGTAACTGGCGTAGAGGCAACTCTAGCATTGGAAATCAACTCAGATGCAACCAATGACAGCCTATTAATCCCAAGTTTACAGGACATTACTGTAAACGCTTCAAATGACGTGTTTACTTGGACACAGTTAGATGAAGCAGCTAAAAAGCAAGTTGCTACTACAGCAACTAACTCAATCTCAATGAACTTAGTTCTTAACCAAGAAGTATTCTTCGGTGACGGAACAACAGGTGTAGGCACAGCCTCACACCATGGTATCTTTGGAATGAGTACACGTAAAGATCTTGTTGAATTCTCGCTATACTTAGGTGACGAGTCAGACGCAGGAAATGGTAAAACTATATCAGGTACAGGATACATTACTGGACTAGCTCCGACTGTATCAGCAGATGCACCTGTATGGGTATCACCAATTACAATCACTGTTGACGGTGACTACACAGTCGCTTAAAGCGTGAGGGCAGCAGTAGAATAGGGGGTTTCGGCCCCCTATTCTTATATGCAGCATAAATATTATTAGGAAGATTAATGGATTTAAATGATTATTCAGATAAGGATTTGCTTAAGAGTGCATTAGCAGAAGTAGCAAAATCAGCAGCTGAATTAAAATCGGCAAGAAGTGATATAGACAAAGCACAATCTAGGCTAAAGTTTACATTGCTTGTAATAAACAGATTAATGGATCGAAAGGATTAACAGATGAAACTAAAAGAATTAGCAAAAAAACCTGTACTTACTAAAGTTACAATATCTGACAAAGATATTGTAGAAAAATACGGTGAAGAAATTGAATTCCACGTATATGACAGATACGAGTTTGATACCTACTTAAAACTATTTCAGACAGAAGAAAATGATATGAACAGAATGACTGAAATAGTCAAGGAACTTCTAATGGATGAAAATGGTAAACCTATTATAACAGACGGTGAAATATTACCAAGTGATATAATGGTTAAGGCCATAGAAGAAGTGGTACAAATCTTGGGAAACTCAGTAACCCCGACTTCAAGCACTTAAATTCAGAAATGAATGCTTGGCTTAGTATAGACTTTGTTGCAAAACGATATGGTACTTTGCCAAGCACTGTGTTAAAAGAAGGGGATAGTTTAGATCTAAAGATTGCAAATCTAGCTGTGCAATATGAAACTTATTTAAGTAAGAAAGCACAAGGTAGCGGCGCTGAACTAACAGAACACGATATGCAAGGTATGCTAGATAGAGTAAAAAAGAGGGCTGAAGATGCTAAGAAGAGTAACTAATAACTGGAGTAGACGCCAAAAAGTTATAGAGAATCTTGCACGTACTTTACCAGCAGAAGCGCACGTTGAATTTAAGGATGTTACACCTATTAGAACAGGTAACGCTAAACGTAACACTAACTTTAAATCAACTGCAAGCGGTGGTACAATTACAGCCAATTATAATTATGCAAATCAATTGAACAAAGGTAAAAGTAGACAAGCACCGCAAGGTATGACTGATCCTACTATCGACTTTATTCGAGATAAAGTAAAAAGGACACTTAAATAATGGGTACAATTAGAGATCGTTATATATTAGACGTTGATACAAAAGGTGCCAACGCAAGTCTAGCAAAACTAAAAACTGCACTTATTGCAATCGGTGGTGCAGTAATTACAAAACAAATACTTGATGTAACTGCTACATTTGAAGATCTACGCAATAGTTTAGACATTGTTGCAGGATCAGCAACAGCAGGTGGTAAAGCACTAGCGCAAATTAAAGACTTTGCAAGAACAAGTCAATTTAGTGTTGAAGATTTATCTAAGAGCTTTATTAGTTTAAAAGCTAATGGTGTTGAACCTACTAATGACCTACTAAGATTGTTTGCAGACACTGCTGCTGTTACAACTGACCAAGTTGGCTCACTAGAAGCAATGACTAAAATATTCTCAAGAGCTGCATCAGGTGCTGGTGTTGCTGTTGAAGATCTAGAACTAATTGCAGATAGAGGTGTGCCTGTATTTAGAATACTTGAACAACAACTAGGTATTACAAGAAATGAAGTTACTGAATTTGGTAAGAGTGCAGAGGGCGCACAAAAATTACTTCAAGCTCTACAAGATGGATTAAACACGCAATTTGGTGGTGCGTCAATTGGCTTGTTAGAAAATCTAAGTGTTAAAATGAGCAACTTCCGTATTGCAATAAAAGAATTTATTTCTGAATTTGGCGCAGGTTTAGCACCAGCTGTTAAAACAATACTAGATGATATAACTGGGTTTATAGACAGTTCGAAAGGATTTGGCAGAGTACTTGGTGAAGCAATTGGAGATATTGTATTAGGATTGCGTAGTTTAGTTGTAGATCTTGGAGAAGCTTTAGGTGTATTTGAACCAGGCGCAATGCAAACAACATTTGGTGCATTGTTAAAAGGTTTAGGCAGCTTTATCGATTCGTTTAGTGTTGTAATGGATCAAATGATGAAAGGAATCACTGCGGCTGTCAATGCTATAGGCGGATTGCAAGCAGACGTTGTCTTAGAAGTAGGCGTAACAAAACAGGAAAAATTAGAAGAACTTAAAAAAGATTTAGAATGGTTTAAGGATCCAGGTAATTTAGCGGATGCGTTTGGCATAGGTTCTGCGTTTGGTGGAAGTTGGACAACAGGTGCAACCGCAGCAATACTTGCTATAGAATCAGTAAGAAATGAAATTAAAAAATTAGAAGATCCATCCACAGTAGTGTTTGAAAAAATAGGATCTCTTCAATTAAATGCTAGTAATGAAACAGAATCACTTAGTGATAAACTAAGAACAATGGGTGATGAAATGATTGCTGCTGGTGAAAAAGCAGTTGAAGTAGCAAGAATTAGAGAAGCATTCCCTGCATACGATGATGCAATATTACGCATTAACAGAACAAAAGATGCAATGGATGATTTAGGTAAAACATCTAATGATACTGCTGATAAAGTAGCAGAAGTTGTAAAATCACCGTTCGAGCAATTCTTTACAGATCTAATTACTAAATCTAGAGAAACATCAATAGAGCAAATAAATGTACAACTTGCAGTTGCAAAACTTAAAGAACAATTAGATGAAGGTAAAATATCTTTAGATTTATATGCTAATGCCATGGATGCATTAGGTCAAGGCAGCACTAAGGCTGCTGGTGATTTAGAAAAACTACAAAATGCAAGTAAAGACTTTACTGATTCTAGTAAAGACCGCATACAAGCAGCTAAAGACGATGTAACACTTAGCAATCTAGATGGTATTGAAAGAAAACTAAAAGAAATTGCAATTGAAGAAAGAAACTTAGCCAACGCTGCTAAAGCAAGAATAACAGAACAATTCAAAGGCGTAGACGATGCAGAATTGCAAAAACAACTTGCTGCAATTGACGCACAATCAAAAGCTACACGTGACCAAAGAGAAGCAGCAGCACGTAACATAGAAGCACAAAAGAAAGCACAAAACACGTTCGCAAAAGGTTGGCAAGATGCATTTAAAACTTATAAAGATGCAGCAGAAAATGCAGCAGATAGAGGTGCAAAAGCATTCCAGACATTTACACAAGGTGCAGAAGATGCTATTGTAAACTTTGTTAAAACTGGTAAACTTAGCTTTAGAGATTTAATTAGTGATTTACTAGAACAAAGCCTAAGAGCCAACATACAAGGATTGTTTAGTGGTATATTTAATCCAGGCTCTAAAACAGGTGGTAAAACTGAAGATATATTCGCAGGCTTCTTTGCAAATGGTGGATTGATACCAAGTGGTAAATTTGGTGTAGTAGGTGAAAATGGACCTGAACTTGTAAGTGGTCCTGCACAAGTTACACCTATGAATGGTGGCGGTAATGTCACATATAATATTAGCGCAGTAGACGCACTTAGCTTTAAACAACTTGTAGCACGTGATCCAGGCTTTATACACGCTGTTGCAAACAAAGGCGGTCGTGCTGTACCGAGTAGGAGATAATAAATGAGCTTCCAGTGGATTGTAGAAAACGCTACAACAATAAGCATAAACAGAAAAGACGTAGTAAGTAACACTACTGCAAGAGATGGTACAACACGAGTTGTAACAAGAGGTAACGCCAAGAAGATA
>Ga0070745_1001279_pt1 | contig 14098 bp, 6 predicted proteins | sample VirMetDEL_Mar_4_FD_77438 | JGI IMG/M metagenome (GOLD analysis project Ga0070745, IMG submission 77438) | Aqueous microbial communities from the Delaware River and Bay under freshwater to marine salinity gradient to study organic matter... | ecosystem: Environmental > Aquatic > Marine > Coastal ...
AGACCCAATATCAATTGATGATAGTGTAACCGCACTAACAGAGAACGTATAAATAGTTCCGTCTATTGGTGAGTATATTGATAACGTCTCGTCTCCAGTAGTTTTCTTCGAGTACGAAATCTGACCTGACCCGTTGTTAGTCAATCCGTCATATGGAATAGACAAGTTAATATCGTTTGGATCCACCCCTTCGTTTATCAGATCCTCATAGTTTTCAAGGGTATTTAAGCCAACATAACCAGTATCAGCAGCAATACCACCAGAAGAATCTTTTAACACAAATCTAGAGGCTCCAGAGCCTGCGTTGTAGTTAATAGTATATGCACCTATAGTTCCATTAGTAGACAATGTCACGTTTTCAGGCACGTTAGAACCATTGCTTGTCGCAGATCCAGATCCTAAAGGACTTACTGCATTTGTATAATCGTATATCAAATACAGATTATCATTATTTGCGTTATATGTAAATACCCCAGAATACTCACCAGAAGAATACGTAGGATTAACCTCCGTTGCATCGGCTAAAATATCTTGTATGTTATCACCGTTATAAACAACATCAGTGTCTGCAAAATACATTTTGTTACCAAGACCAGGGTTAAATGGCTTAAGCTCTTTGCCTGCGCTAGAATAAGGACTTGTATATCCAGTCATGGTCACATCATCACCCTTTGCAGGTATCTGACCTTTTCCAGATACGCCTGTTCCAAGAGATACCACATTTACACCTATTGGACCAATTGGTATGTCATCGTTTGTATAGTCACCTACAGGGCTACCCCAGTCGTGAGTAGTCTTAACACCTTTTTCTCCGTCATTAGATCCACCACCTATAACCACAACATCTTTGGTCACTTTCTTTACGCGTGACTGGAACAACTCTATATAACTAACACTACTACATCCATTAGCAACTATAGACAACAGTCTGTCTGACAATGCTCCTATGTTTGATGTCACAGTTACATATATATCTGCGTTACCAGTTCCTGAGTACTGAGAAAGTGTTGCCCAGTCAGTTCCGGCACCCTCATCATTAAGGGAGAGCGTCCATGATGTGTTGCTACTTATCTTAAATGCAAACACGTTTTCTTGAGCATCTCCAGAAAGTAATACCTCTGTTTTAGATATTGAGAACTCACACGCAATAGCATCAATAGTATTTGAAGAAATTACATATTCAAAATCATATGGGTTAAACACACCAATCTTTTGGGTTGATGGATAATCATCAAACAAATCTCTAAACCAGCTGTTCATACCGTTTGACGATATAACATCTAGCCCTGATGCTGACAATTGAAGTACTGCACCTCTTTTAGCGTCTGTGAAGAACACTGAACCACCCCAAGAAGCAAAGCTCTCTGGGTTTGATGATATACCATACTCTCCAGAATATGGCACCTGTGTTCCAAGAACCTCAGGTATACTTGCTACAGAACCGCCACCAACAGAATCATACAGAACATTCTTGCCGTACAATACCTTAGAAACTCTATCTTGCTGTAGAACTAATAAGTCTGAATCTCTGTTGTATAGCTTTTGTATCGACCCATATGAGCGCTCTAGGTTCTTGAAGTTTGCCTCAGACAAGTTAAACTCATTAAGGTTATTAGTACCTGTACTCAAGTTAAACACACCGCTATAACAAACCGAAGATATTGCTCTTACTTGCTCATATCTATCTGTGTACCCACTAACGCGAACAGACATCTCCATTTGTGGATTGTTAAAAGACTCAAGTATTGTCGATGACTCAACTCCGTTACCAAATGAAAATGCGTTAAAATCTTTTAACTTTATTTTTGCAGGATTTAGCGACCCTTGATTTATATCACCAGAATATATAGACGTGTGTCTATTGTTTATAATCGGATATGTTCCTGTAAGCTCTCTATATATATCTAGATCCTGCTTTTCTCCCTCTGTTTCTAATACCGTTAAGTTTTCTACCGTTTTAACAGACACATCTAAGTTGAAAGCAGCATATGAGCTATATATAAACATTCTAACTTGACCAACACTTGATTTGTTTGACAAGTTATATGACCTAGTATCTTGAACGTCATACACCCTCCTAAAGAATACATTTCTAGCACCAACGCTTTTCAAAGGAGATCCATCAAGTTGATCAAACATATCATAAATCTTATCTTCAAAAAACCACTCTTCTATATTTACATAGTCTCTTGAAGAGTAAAAAGCTTGATTTATAGAAATATTTAAATCTACATTCGGAGATAAGTCAATGCTAGTATAGTTTCCATTAAAAACTATTTTTGATCCAGCACTTATAGCAAGCTCACTAGAAAGGTTTGTAGCAGGGAATGATGCAGTAGCTCCATTTTTAGAAGTTAAATTAGCATTATCATATATCTTAATTCCTATCGTGTTTTTTAGCGTTCCTCTAAAATTTAACCTCCAAGAATCACCAACAGTATACCCACTGTTAGATCCAAATGTAACAAATACTATATCGGTATTGTTTTGATTTTTTAAATAATTACCTTGAAATGGGAATCTGTAATCACTGTTAATTACAACATCTTCCTCAATCCATTCGCTATTATTAAACTCTCTATACCTAAATTTATTGCTATCGCTTATCTCTACTATATATCTTTTATCCTGCTGAACATCATTTAGGTAACCAGTGAACACAGACATAGATGAAAGTCCCGTACCATAGAATATTGGTTGTTCAACCCATCCACCAAGTGGAACTGTTGTATAGTTCCTAAAAAGAGGCTTAAAAGATTGACCACGGCTAATGTATTGTCTTTTTTCTATACCTTGAGAAAATGAAGCAGAAGATATACCAATTAATTTTATTTTTATATAGTAACCAGGCTCTTCAGAGGTTGTGTTATTTTTTAGGAAGTCTTTTTCTTTTACTCCAGACTCTATCACCTTCATCTTGCTGTCATACTGAAACGGGCCTGCTCCAGTAGACTTTATATATATATAGTCACCCTCTTTTACTTTATTAATGTCAGAATCAACAAGTTTAAAATAAACATAAACACCATCTACAACTGTTTCTATTGGGAATATGCTGTAATATTTTGTTCTGCTTTCTTTAATATAAAACCTATAATAATCAGCGAAACACGGAGGATTGTTGTTTATTGTTACCTGTATATCATTTTTATATTGAGAGTATTTTACAGGAATTCTCAATGAATTATTTTCAGACACCTGTACCGGGGTCATCCTTCCATTTGAGTCCAAATAAGTAATACCAACCTCATAATCTCTTCCTGACTTCCATGTTTCATCGCTACTAGTAACATCTGTCTGAATAGACTCAACCGTATAATCAACATTTACAGCATCTCCACCACAATCTATCATATCATAGAATTGTAAGTAGTTACCATATGCCAGCCTGCTTCCAATAATATCTTGAGCTTTTGCTTTTAACGGTACGTTATCAAATAATCTAGTAACTTGGTCAGCAGGCAATGCTGCATAAGATTTATTGTTGTTAAATAAAAACGCCTTTGTTGAATAGTCCTCGTTGTCATTTTTCTTTATATTGTCTATTATACTAACATTTAAAGAATCAGACTCTTTAAAAACTATTTGAATTTCTTTAACATTTGGAGATCCAGTTTCATAAGTAATTCTTGCAGTGTCATAAGCATTAACCATAGATTGAAACTGACCATCTAAATAATCATAACTAAATCCACTAGGTAAAAAAGCAACCTCGCTAAATGGGGATAGTGCGCTATATTCGTTATCTAAATATTTATATCTATAAGCAAACCTTATAAACTTTTCAGACAAGTTGTTTGCGTCTTCAGATCTACTAATTAGGTCAACTTCAGGGGCAAACAATGGCGGCGCCTTTATAACTGCTATGTCAGCCTCCTCCGGATTTCTATACGTTCTTGTTACATTTATTACTCTTGGTGGATTATTATCGTCAGTCCAATATAACAAGTCACCAACAAGATTAACACCAGTAATAAGATAATTATCATCAAACTTAACAACACCACTAGGCTTAACATCTAATAAAACTAAATTATAATTAACAGTATCATCATCGTTCTCATGATACTTTATAATCATATCATACTCAAGAGACGTGATAAACCAATATATATTATTATTTGCAGACTCTGTATATGATCCTATACATTTTATTCCGCTCCTTTGTGGCATAAAGTCTATGCCGTTATCTTGAAGAACATCATAAACGTCTAAATACTCAGTGTTACCCTTAATATTTTGAACAACACCAGAGTCACCATCCTCTGTAGCTGTAACTCGTATGTTTGACCCGTGTCTGTATTCTCCATCTGGAAGTAGACGATCATCGAGGTCCTTATTCATGACCCCCTTTATGAAATTCTTTTTAATCTCCATTTTTACTTAATAAAGTTATCTTTTCCTCTCAATGGCATCAACAATCTTCTTGGATTGATGTTGCTCAATCTAATCTTAGCATTTCTAAGAGTTGCTGACTTCTCCTCTCTTGCACGTCTAACCACGTACTCTTGAACACCAACCCTGTTGTTTAATACACACCATTTAATGTATGCGTATATAAACTCCTCAGCAAGCTTGTGTACCTTGATATCAGCAGGATTACTTGATGCAAGTCCGTCAGATATATACTCTATAACAACAAGATCTCCAGCAATACCAGATGACACATTAATAACACCAGCTTCTTTGTCCAGCAAGAATGTAGGCGTTCCCTTAGCCTCTGACGTATCTAAACCATATCTATGCTGAAAGAACCAGTCGCCATCACAATAGTAACCATATCTACCAAACCAATATCCAGGATCTGGATACATCATATAGTCTCCGGTCTTTCTTATTCTGTCAAGTTCAGACTCCTCTTCTATCAAATTGCCATCAACGTCAAACACGAAGCTGCCATCTGTGTTTTGATCATACCTTTTTGCGCTGTTAGCACGAGAGCTCTCATGCATTAAAAACAAAACGCCATCGTACTCGTATGATACTCTGACATAGTTTACAAAGTCTGATGGAAGTATAACTTTTAAGTCTTCATCCACAGCAACCTCTAAAACCTTAGGCTGTCTAAATGCGTCATAGTTTAGCTCTTGAACGGCACGCTTTGCATGAAATAAAACATTATATCTCTCTATGTTGTCTATTAACTTGTCGTAGCCAACATACATAAGCATGAAGTTGTTCACAACGTCCGCTAACGTAACGTATTGAGACTCACCCCATCTTGTACTGTCTGAATAATAATCTTGCTGTGACATTATCTATTATTTTGCATATCCTTTAATTCCTCGTTATTAACAATATTAACGAGCTCAGTTTCTCTAATATTAATACCAGCGTATTTCAATATACGCATCGCTAACTCAGGTTCAAACTCTGGAGTAAATTCAAAGTCTTGATAGTCAGCACTTGAATCATCAAACAATGGAGCTTGATTAATAGGGTCAACATAGTACGTCCAGTTTGGAACCAACGGATTTCTCAAGTAATATGCAGACACTCCGCTTATTATTGTATTTGGGAACACCTCATAACCAGACTCTGTCGAAACGTACATCGGAGTGTACGTTGTTGGTGCAGTATAGTTTGAAGCGTTAAGCATAGAAGCCTTATGGGCAGACACTTTTTCTATCTGCCTTCCGCTGTACTCCATTGTTATTATAGAGTTCATGTCTGAAGGAGACAAGAAATATCCTCCAGAATACGTTAAAGACGCATTCTTCATAAATATACTTATAGCCTCATCAATGTTCTTTGGAATATCAGCAATTCCGCTGTTTCTAGTTCTGGCATTTCTCTTTGTTAAAGAGTCGTTATAATCTTTTAATAGATCTTCTAATAAGTCTATCTGTGATATACGTGCAAATGTATTGAACTCATCTGGAGTAAGGTATCCGTTGTTGTCCTTATTAAGGACATACATAACCGTGTTTCTTACATTATCTATTACGCTTGGCATAGTGTTACAAAGATAACAAAAAAAGGGCTACTTGTTAGTAAGCCCTTCTTTTGTCAAAACATTATAAATACAAAGCTGATACAATAATAATACATAAATTAATACGCATTGTCATTGTATTGTCATAACTCTGATTCTAGTGATTTATATACCTCCATGCCTTCGTTTGTCTTGAAGTACTCAATACAAGCGTCTTCTTTACTCTCCCCCTCAGGTATAGTAAGCATTTTCTTTTTATTATCAGACAAGTTAAAGTACACGTCCTTGCCTTTATTCTTTAATACAATAATTCCCATGTCAAAGAATGATGCAACAGAATTAGCAATTCTTATAGAAGAATCATCAATCATAGTTAAAAACTCATAAGGATTTTGTCTTGCAAACACCATGATATCTCTTCTAAGCTCCTGAGATGTCATCTTGTCAACACGTGGACCATATATATCACGCAAGATAGCTTCACACCTGTCAATACCAATTTCACGAGCAGCCATCAATGCATCAACCTCATAGTTCATTTCTTTAAGGTCATCAGACGCATCTTTTGCCGGATCAAACTCAATGAATGTTACTCCGTTATCTGGGTGCAATTCTAAAAATTTATGCAATACAGTATCCGTTTTTGGAACCTTTAAAACACCATCTTCAAAAATAATAGGCTCAATAATAAAGTTACCATCCTGCTCATCCACAAATGGAGACCTCTGGTTTCTTGCATATCTAAGCTCTCTGTTTACTGACCCATCAAAATAAAGTAATGGGTGTCTTTTTGTATGTCTAGATGGTAAAACATACGTTAACGGCGTGCTCTTTGACTTCAGCAAATACACACGATCTTTAAGTTCATTGTTATTCATTTGATTAAATTTTACACTGCAAATATAATAAAAAAAATGTGGGGCTATTAACCCCACACTTTATAAGATACTTCTAATTATTAGTCTTTGAATAAGAAGAAGTTGTTAGCACCCATTGTGCATAAAGCACGCTCAGACAAGAAGTGAACTTGCATTGCATCTAGATCGCTGTTAGCAGCACCACCAGCAGATCCTACAACCCAAGTCTTGTAACGACGATCTTCAGTCTCAGACGCTCTGTAACGAACGTGTAAGAAAGGACGACGAGCGTTCTTACCCATAACCTGATCGTAAACAGTCATAGAACCAGCAGGAACTAAAACACCATTTACTTTATCAGCAGCAAGACCACCACGTAATGTAGCGTCGTTTAAGTATTTCCAGTCAGTCTTGTAGAACTCATATCCACGCTTGAATCCAGAGAATCCAAGGTTTAAAGCCATTTGCTCGTCATTATCGAACAAACCGTAGCTAGTTCCACCAGCACCGTAGCTGTTTTGAGCAGCCAACATATCGTCAATGTCAAAAGAGAACTGACGGTTGATGAACAATACGTTCTCTTGGATAGAACCTTGCTTGTCAAGACGAGCGATGATAGCATCGAAGTCAGACAAAGCATCAGGGTTTCCACCACCCCAAACGTTACCACGGTTCTCGATAGTATAGAACATACCCTCAGAACCTTTATTACCTAAGTCTCCAGCAGCAGAAGAAGCAGCAGAAGTAGCATCAGCAGGAACAGCTTCGATCATAGACATCTCAAGGTAGTCCTCAAAACGTAAACGAGTCTCATGCTCAGACTTGATGTACCATAAGTAACCAGTAGCACCATTTTCAGTAGAAACCTCAACCCATCCGATCTGAGCCATGTCAGAACCAGAAACCTCATACTTATCTTTGATGATAATAGGAGTGTTTTCGAAGATGTTAGGCTCAGCCTCTAAAGAACCGCTCATTCCGTTAGATCCTTTTTTAAACTCAGAACCATAAACGAATGCTACGATATCACTTAAACCAGTACCGAAACCAGCAGAAGCAGCAGCGTCATAGAAAGCTACAGTGAACTGATCAGCAGCAGGTAATGCAGTGATGATACCCTTTTGAGTCTTAGCGTTTGTTGCTTCTGTAGCAGAAGACAAAATAACAGTTTGACCAACACGGAATACACAAGTTCCACTTCCGATGTCAAAAGTTTGAACACCTGAAGAAGCAGCTCCAGTTGGAGCAATACCAGTGTATTGTGTGTGTAAACGTCCATGTTCAGCCCACTTGATTAAGTCAGAGTTAGAAGGCATCTCAGCTCCTACAGCTCTTAAGAAAGAAGCTACAGAACGATTACCATAACGCTCAAACTCTTCCTCGTAGGTGTCAGGAAGGTACTGATTCAAAAAGTTGAAATCAGTGATGTAATTAGAAGGCAAAGTTGCCTTAGTTGCCGACGGGGTTAATGCGAAACCCGGAGTCGATTGTACAGATCCAGCCATAATTTTTGTTTTTTATTTTTTTATTTTTTACTTTTTATTACTAAACGTCTGCCATCTCCGCTGTCAAGGGCTGTAACCTTAAATCCTGACTTGTTTGCAACTTGTGGTGCCTTGTTAACACCCATGTCTATATTTTTAGATTCTTTGCTAATATTATCAATTGCTTGTGACTTTCCTTGCTCATAAAAATATCTTGCAAATGCATCTGGATTCATTGCTACAGCTATCGCCCTATGATAAGCAGCTGGGTCCTTCAAGAAACCATTTTCATCCAAGAATCCTTGGAAGAAATCATTTAGGTTCGAGTGGGACTTTTTAAGTGATTCTGGATCTCCAGGCTTAAAAGAAATGCTTTGATCTTCTACATTGAAATCAAAACCTTTGAAATCTTTGTTAAAGAGCTCTTCTGTTTTTTGCTTGAAGAAGTTAAATCTCTCTTGCTGCGCCTTTTCAGCTTCCTTGGCTGTTTGGGCTTGACTTTTGAATGCCTCGTATACTTCTTTTTCAGACTCTGGAATAAAGCCTTCTCTTGACTCAAGAGGAACTCTGTATTGTTCTTTCATCTGTTCGAAGTAAGACTTAGCCTTCGCTAGTTCTTTTTTGAATTCTATCTTTTTTTGACGGATTTCTTTTTCGTCATCAAGCTCTTCATCATAAGAAAACCTTTCCTGCATGTCGAACTGAATGTCTTCATCATCTAATCCATCAGAGTTGTTTTTATAGTATTCAAAAAGCAGATTGTTCGGGTCTTCGCCATCTAAGTCTCTATTTAATTTAATAAAGTCCTGTATGCCACGACCCGTCTCCTTTTTATACTTTAGAAATGTTGATACATCTTCTGGAAGTTCTGGCTCAGTTTGCTGCGCCTCAAACAACTGATCAATCGTATCAATCTCTCTATCGTATCTATTCTTAATAAAAGACAGAACGGTTTGTTCATCTAACTCAGGTGTTTCAATAGTTGGTTGTTCAGTGTCACTGAACGCCTCGTTTTCTTGAACACCTTCTGTTTGCGCCTCAATTTCTTGCTCTGCGCCTGTTTTTTCTTCATGGTCATTTAGGAGTTGCTCTTCAACTTCTTGAACGCTCTTCTCCTCAAAGTCCACTGCTCTTACTTTAAATTCTGACATAAATTATATTCTATTTTGGTACAAAAGTAATACATTTTTTTATCTAGGTTCAAATTCAGCTAAATCGAACCCATCTAAACTATCTTCACTAGACTCAAAGTTCATAGGTGGCAAGTTGTTTTTGCGCTGATCTATTAGCTTTGACTGCTGTGAACTCTGTCTGTCAATACGCTTGTCCTTAGCCTTTTCCTTCATCTCATCAACAGACTTTTTGCCATCAACGTTAACCTGCGCAAGCTGCATCTGATACTGGAACTCCTTATCCATCAACATCATCTTAATGCGCGCCTCTTCTTCTAACTTAGCAACCTCAAACTGTGCCTCAGCCTGCTTAATAGCAATCTTAGACTGTGCATCCATTTGTATCTGCTGCTGCTTCGCTTGAGCCGCTGCCTGTGACGATTGAATATTTGACTCGGTCTGCATCTGCATTCTTTGCTGCTCACGCTGCATGTCCATCTGCTCTTTAGTCTTTCTCTTAACTTTTAATAACTCATTTGCAAGCTTAATATTCCTAAGCTCTCTAATATCAATAGCGTCCTCAAGGGTGATCTGATCACGACTCAACGCCATTTGTATATTAGCCTCAAGCTGTGCCTTCTCCTCTTCATCTGGAGACACCTCTATATAAACACCGAAATCATGTAAGTAAAGATTTGATATCTCAGCAAGAATATCAACGTTATATCTTCCTATCTGATTGATAAACCTCTCAGCCATATCAGAGTACTCAAGTATGTCAGATATTCTATATGAAATAGCCTCAGCTAACTTCTTAGTAACAAACAACCCACTTTCTAATATGTGTCTTGTCGCAGTGTTTGAATTTAACGCAGCAAGCTTTTGAACACCAACCAAAGAGTTAGGGTCAGGAGTAGATCCGTCACGAGCTTCATTCAATCCCGTTACATCTCTAATCATGTTTAAGTAATGATTGTATGAGTTAACAAGACTTCCAATCTTAGCCTGTCCACTATTTGAAGAAAGCTCTTGAATAGGAACACGACCATTATTAAACTCGCCATCTTGTGTATAACTACGCCCAATAACACTACCTGTTTGGAAGTAAAGCTTTAATGCCTCCTCTGGATTGTAATTAGTACCGTTACCAAGATCAACTTCATTCAGACCATCTGCATCAATGAATACCCCATCAGGAACCATTCTAGCAATCACCTGCTGAAGCTTTAAGTGAGTTATTTGAATTAGGTCAGCAAACGTTACCATTCTTCTAACCAATGATTCAATAACACCCTTATACATTCTTGGAGCTACACAAACATATTCAGACATTACTCGTTGTGATGCTGATTTAGGGCGAACCATGTTCTTCATCATCTCCCATTTAAGAAGATAATTTGTACCCAATACCATTACACCACTATACCAAATGTCAATAGTTTTCTCTACTCTCTCAAAATACTCCTGCATCTCCTCTGGAGGATTGAAGTTTTCATCCTTACGAATGACACGACTTCCACCAGACTCTAAGAACTTCTTCTTATATACAAACTTCTTATCAGTCTTGTAGTTAAAATATAAAAGATTTACGACCTCTTTATCAAACAAGCTATCAGTGTAAGGCCTAATAGAATTATAAGTCCCCTGCCAGCTAGAGTTTGTTTTTATAATCTCATCTATCTGCTCTTTGGTTATAGTGGGATCTATCTTCTTCAACTCATTGATATGTACTTGTTTAACTTCTCCAAAGTAAAAACAATCATCAAACGTTGGAGACTCAGTATACGAGTATATTAGATTTGCTGGGTCAACATATTCAATTACAACACCCTCATCAGGCTTGAACGTATGCTTAGCAGCACCAATACCCAAAACAGTTATATCGTAATCTACCTGTTTCTTTATTGCCTCGTACTCATTGTCCTCAAATATTGTTTCAATTGCTTGCTCCTCAGCTATCTCAATACCCGGCTTGTAGTTTAACTGCATGAAAAGGTTTAACTCCTCATCGTTAGCAGGTATCGTAGACTCATCCACGTTGAACGCATCAATACCAAACTGATCTCTTACTTGAACTAAGAAGTCCTTAGAAACCATGTCAGCCTCGATCATTTCTTTGTAGCTGCTTCTTTGTTGTGACGCCAAGCTGTCTTGAGCATATGCCTTTACAGAAAATAATCTGTTAGACATTCCGTTCACAACAATATCAACAAACTTAGGAATGATTGGAACTGGCTCCCAGTTCAAGTTTAAATAAGAAAGGTCACCATCTATAGCAAGCTCCTTCTTGTATTTAGCAATAGACTGCTCGCCTCTTGCATATAATCTCAACTTATGGAACTCAATCCAATTGTTGTAAAACCTGCAACTATTCGAGTCACGCTTAAACCATTCATACTGAATTGCCTTGCCTATCTGTATACCATACTCAGGGCTAGCCTTCTCAGCATCGGTAGCCATGTTATTTGGGAATGTTGCTATAGGAACTAATGGTGAAGATTCTATCATTTACGTAATATTTCGCTGTTCAAACCAGAATTATTGTACTTCGCAAATTTAACACTTATTTTTGACTGTGTCTTTTGTTGTATATATTGGTGTCTTTGGTTTGCCATAATCGCTAAACCACTACTAATAGTGGCGTCAAACTTTGTTCTATTATTTATATCAAAACGCGCCCAATCTTCTAATGTCCTCGTAAAATACATAGATCCCATCTCATCACTATCTCTATAAACACCCTCAAGATCTATACCGACATGCTTCTCTATATACGTCTCAATTGCTGACGCATGTGACTGTTTTACGTCTTCACTAGAGTTCGGTATACCACCAAGCTCCTTTTCCGTCTTAGAAAGCTTGTGCTTTTCCTTATCCGGCCTATTCATGGAGAAGTTTCTATAACCCCTGTTTTTAAAATGGTATAACAGCCTAGGCTTATTGTTCTCCGCAAGTACAGGCATGCCATAAAACACACACGCCATCAAAACATCCTCAAAGAATATCTCAGCGGTCTGAGGCCTAGCAACATACTCTAAAAAGAATTCATTACTAGGAGCGTCATCCATATTGAACTTAGTCATACCATGAAGCGATCCATTAGAACCACCACCACCGACAACACCAGATATATCGTATGGGTCACAACCAAAGCTACCTATATGTTCATTACCCGGATGATAAAGATCTCCCCTCTTTATTACATTATTTCTTAATGGAGCTGGAGGTATCCACGACACTAAAAACTTCCCCTTGCTGTCAGGCGTCCATATCACCTCTGTATCCTGCTTACCATCTCTCCAGTGAAAATATCCACGCGTAAGCACCCTGTCCTTTATTAAAGACCCGTTATAATCTATCTGTTGATATATCTTAGTAAGGTTAAATATAGAGTTCTTACTCTCGTCCCTAAAGGCATGAGACTCTGTACGTGGAAACTGACGATAGAATTCATTAAGGGCGTCAGGATCTGACTTTAATGATGCAACCTCGTTCTCCCAGTAATCAATAACACCTATACGTATCATCGAACCATCTATACCCCTTATAGGCTGAGAAGGTGTTTTAAACACAGGCATACCGTATTCATCTATATACCCCTCAAAGTTCCACTCCATAGGAATAAACAAACTATACAGACCACTCTTAGTCTGTCCGTTTGCGTTTCTGTTTGCAGGATTAGAATCTTCGTACAATTTTTTAAAGTTGTTACCACCTTTGTCAAGAGCGTTTGACGTTGACCCCATCATACACTTACCTATAATTCTGCTACCAAGCCTAAGACACGTCTTAGTTACTCGCCAATTGTTTAGAATATTATTTGGAGACAACCACTTACCACTCTCGTCATGAACAAGCATCCTAAGCTTCTCACCGTCATAACTATTATCAGCAGTATTTTTCCAGTCAATCGTAGTGTTCAAACCCTCCATGATGTCATCATCATCACGGGTCATACTCTTCTTTGTGATCTTTGAAGCAGGCACACGGTACGCAAGCTCAGTCTTAGGACGGTCCATACCATCTTGTATAGGCTTGAAGAAGAATGGATAATTAATAGAAATATTAACAACCTTGTCCGTGAACATCTTTTTTGCGTCATCACCCGTCTTTGACAATATACCAAAACGAGTATCCTTTGACATTGTAGCCTGATTTACAATCTCAGCACTACTCATAAATGAAAAACCAGAACGCCTGTTCTTTAGGTATATCATTCCAAAGCACCTGTTGTCAGCCTTGCATGCCTCATAATAAATAAAAAATATTCTGTTAGACTCACGAAAGTCAGGAAGACCAACATCTATTTTCGTCCATTGTAAGTACATGTAATGGCTACCCGTAACATAAGTAGGACTGCCATTATTAACAAACCAGTGGCCGTACTCTCTGCGATCAAATTCATTTTCAACATAACCTATCCATTTTGATTGAAACTCTCTTGTTCTTTTGTTCCAGTCAAACATTGTCTTTACACGACTAAGCTCCTTTGGATAATCATGAGGAACCCACTTATTCTCACCTACCTCAATATCTTTTGGAGCTTGAGGTAGCGCTATCTTAACAGAATTGATATCATATATATCACCAATCGTTCCGTCTTTTGATATAACGACAATATCGTATTCTTCGTCATACCCATATTGCCACGACTTCGTTTTATTCCTTGACTTAATAACATCTTCTGGAACAGCTTTTTTATCTATACTA
>Ga0070745_1001281_pt1 | contig 14091 bp, 19 predicted proteins | sample VirMetDEL_Mar_4_FD_77438 | JGI IMG/M metagenome (GOLD analysis project Ga0070745, IMG submission 77438) | Aqueous microbial communities from the Delaware River and Bay under freshwater to marine salinity gradient to study organic matter... | ecosystem: Environmental > Aquatic > Marine > Coastal ...
AGAAAGCAGGCGGAGGACCCGAAAACCTCCGAGCTGAAAATACTATTTTAGGAGGCTATCATGGCTTGGACAGTAACGAAGACGCCTACAGTGTTTGGCAACAAAGCGGTTGCTTTACTTGAGATTACAGCCGACGCAGCTACGCAGACGGTTGATACTGGATTAAAGCAAATTGACCATATTTCAGTTGGTAAGGATTCAATGGCTAGCAATGGTCATACTATCGCCGTTAACTCAGGTGCGGGCGGTACGGCTACTGCAGGATCGCTTGGTTTCTCAGGGTTTGCATCGGGCGACCATTTCTACGTAACGGTGTACGGTACACGATAGGGGGCTATTATGACTCAGTATGGATATGCTGGCACTATAGCAACAATGGCAATAGATAGCGGAGCCACATTATCTAGCGAGATTGATCTAGGTAAGCCGTGGGCCTTGTTATCTCTTAGAATCCCTACAATGACATCGGGAACGGATATTTATATTCAGGGCGCAGGTACTAGCGGTGGAAATTTCGACCGCATTTATACTGCAGCGGGTGACAGTGTGGGAGATTCGACACCGGAGGCTTGGTTTGTTGATAGCGCGACTTGTCAGGCTATCGTACCCTTTGCTAAGCCACCAACACGTTATATTAAAATAGAATTATCAACAGCTATGACGGCAACGTCGGCTATTTTTGAAGTTATTTGCTCAGATTAGGAGAATTTATGGCACTGGTTAAAGTTTGGAATGACAACATTTATCCCCATGTTGAAAAATTCAAAGGTAAGGAAATCCATATTCCTTCCAAAGAGTTTATTGAGATGGATTACGACGACGCCAAGCAATTTCAGGGGCAATTTAAGCCTCCTCTGATTAATGGTCAGGGCCATGACCCGCGCGGGTTTAAAATGATTCGTGTGGAAAATCCTCCAACGTCTAAAGCGAACCCTCTCGTTAACCATGCCAACGGCGCGACATTCTCAAGCGAGGAGGAGCTAAAAGCCTCCCTCAAAGAATACGCGCATATGGCAGTGAGAGAGGAAAAAGAAGCCGAGAACGCACTAAGAAAAGCCAACGAGGAGCATAGCGCAATGATGGGTGAGGTTAAGATCCTCATGGATGAGATGCGGGCCGAGATTGGCGCGGTAAGGAAAGAAAACGAGGAGCTTCGTGGTGCGATGGGCTCGGCTCCGTTTAACTTGTCTGACAAAGAAGTGCGGACACTTATAGCTAACAAAAAAGGCGGGGGCAAAGATGCCAACGGGACAAGCGGCGCTAAAAGGTAGGTATAAGATTACAGTCTACGGGCCGGACGGTGGGACGAAAGAAGCTCGCCCATGGTCCGATAATGTGGTTTGTACCAACGGAAAAGAGTTTCTAGCTAGTTTGCTTGCTAGTGCAGCGACAAGTGCCACCAATACGGCGAAATACCTCGCAGTTGGTACGGGAACGGGCGCGGAGTCGGCAAGCGATACGGCACTAGGAACGGAGGTGGCTCGGCATACTGGCACGGTCAGTTATGTTTCGAACCAGATTTATCAAGTAACGGCTACATTTTCCACCGGGGTGGCTGCAGGCGCAATAGTGGAATACGGGCTACTCAGCTCGAACACTGCAGGTACTTTGATTAGTAGGGATGTGGAAAGCGTAATTAATGTGGGGGCCTCTGATACGTTAGAGGTTGTTTATCAGCTAACGGTGAGCTAGTGACTGCATTTCAGATCACAATTAGCAACGATACCACACTATTCGGCGGAGGTGGCTCGTCTCAGTGGGGCGCAGAGAATTGGGGCGCATTCAATTGGGGCGAGGGAACCGTCGACATTATAACGAATGTTAAAAAGTTAATAAGTGCCGACACAACGCTATTTGGCGGTGGTGGCTCGTCTCTTTGGAACGCCCATAATTGGGGCGAGTTTCTTTGGGGCGAGGGTACGGTTGACATGATAACCAACGTGCGGAAGTTAATCACAAACTCCCAAGCGTCGGATTCAGCAATAAACAAGCAAGTTTCTAAGTTTATAAGTGACTCCTCGGTGACTACCCTGTCAGGCCCATCGAGTGAGAGGCTAATGGATTCTAACGGGTGGTATCACACGTTTATATCCAATACCGACGAAGGTGAAGATAGAGACTTTGCCGAGTGGACTAACATAACTGATGACGGGGAGACTTGGGTGGAGGTTACCGTCAGCACAACTTGGAGCTAAGTTATGACCCCACAAGAGATAATCGACGCCGCAAGGCGAGGCTATAACGCTAGTAGTAGCGACCCATTTTTCTCCGATCAACAAATGTTAGAATGGATTTATCAGGCGACAATGGAGCTTGCTAAAGAGGGCTTTATTATCGAGAAAGTGTTTACCACTACGACCGTGGCAGGTACACAAGGCTATGCCTACCCTACAAATATGTTTGCTATCAAGCGGATTACTTACGACGGCGAGCCCCTAAAGCATTTATCGCAAAGAGAAGATGACCTACTCACTGGCGGCGATCAAGATATTACAACACAAGGGACGCCGGAGGGATTTGTTGATTTCAACCAAACAATTGACCTCCGACCTTACCCGGACGCGGCAAAGACTTTGAAAGTTTGGGGCTACGTGCATCCATCGGGAGTGCCGACTAATACTAGCGTCTTAGATGTACCTGATGAGTGGCATATCCATCTTTGTAATTACATTTGGCGGGAGATGTCAGCCAAAAATAAAAACTATGAAGGTGCGAGATACTACGGGGCGCAGTGGGAAAAGACAGTGGAGCAAGCGAGGAGATTCCAGAAACGTAAACAGCGCGGCATGGAATTTAGAGTTGTACAGAACAGCGACATTTTACCCTCGGCAGTATTGAGGGGGATTTAATGGGCGTATGGGATGTAATTTATCCGAACCGAGGGCGGCAGTTATTTGACGGTGGGTTGAACTCAAAGTTTGAGAGATCCATCATCGACGACAACGAAAGCCCCGACTGTCTAAACGTAGTATTTGAGGACGGCGCGGTTGGTACTCGCGGCGGCTCTAGCCAGCTCAACACGACTGCGGTTGGTTCCTTTGCGGTCGATGGGATTTACACGAGACGGACTAGCACCAATGCCGAGACAATGATAGTGGCGGCGGGAGCTTTGTTTTATACCCTCGACGGAGCCTCCACATTTGTAACCATACCTAGTGCGCAATCGGTATTTACGGTGGGTGTTCGTGTTGCGGCGGCTCAGTATGAAGATCATATCTTTTTCGGAAATGGGGACGCTACTCCGTACAAATATAACGGAACGGATTTTACCCGGCATGGCGTACCTGCAGCAACAGGCGCGGTTAGTGTGGCGACCGATGCAAGTGCTGGCAGTATAGACGCGGGTGATTATCAGTGGAAAGTAACCTATGTTAACTCTCAGGCAGTTGAGGGCGATGTGGGCTCGGCTACGGCTACCCTCACACTAGGGGCTAACACTGCAGCGGATTTATCTGCTATCCCAACGGCTCCACAGTCTCACGGGGTAAACCAAAGAAAGCTCTACAGGTCAAAGGACGGTGGAAGTTTCGAGCTAGTCGCTACGATTGCAGATAATACAACTACCACATATGAGGACGGCAAGAATCAGAGTGATGCTACGACGGCAGCTCCCACAGATAACGGCGAGCCTCCTAATTATGATGTGATTGCCTATCATCAAAACAGGATTTGGTGCAATGACGCGAGCAATCCGAACTACGTTTGGTATTCGGACTTAAACGAGCCTTACACGTTTCAATCGACCTCATTTTTTAGGGTAGGTGATGCAAGCGCGGATTTGGTAACGGGGCTCTATGTCCACCAAAATAACGTCTATGTATTCTGCGAGAACTCGGTGTGGGTTATCTATATGCCTACCACTACGGCAAGTGATTGGAGGCTTATTCGAGTCACTTCGGGGTTTGGTAGCAAAAGCCCGTATGGATCATTTCTTTTCAACGACAAGCTCATGTTTGCCGCGATGCAGAACACTCAATTTGCAGGTTATGCAGCTATCATGGGCTCGAGCATTGACCCTGCCGCTACTGTTATGGACACCATGGCAATCGGTAGCGAGTTGAGGAGTGAGCCAGTAGAGCCAACGGCATTACTAGCGCAGCGGGCTTATCTTGGTAACATTTCCTCCATAGTCCACAAGAATAAGGGCTATATTGCCTACACTTCTGGCTCAGGCAATTCGACAAACAACAGGATATTGGTGTTTGATTTTAGCTTGGGCCGACTATCAAAGAATCAAAGAGAATCTTGGTCACTTTATGACGGTTTGAACATTTCACAGATGACCGAGTACAACGGCAAGCTCTATGGTGGCTCCTCCCTAGCCGATGGGTTTGTATACGAGCTTGAAACTAGCTCATACTCAGACGGCGCGGGCTCTACTGCGATTGATTCCTACTTTTGGACAAAAGAATTTGCAGGATTGCCGGGACATGAGAACCTAGTAAAAGATTTTAGAAAAGTGCGTGTACTTGTCGACAAGCCAGCCGATTACAAAATGAGTGTAGCGGTGAGGGTGGACTCGGAGGCTGGAAGTGCTGGCCTAGCCTACGATGTGGACTTAAACCCCGGCGGCTCCATTTGGAATACTCTCATTTGGGGGCAGGGCAATTGGGGTGGAGGCCGAGAACAGGACGAATTTGAGATTCCACTAGGAGGGATTTCTGGGCGTCGGATTCAATTTAAATTTACGAACAAAGACACGAACAACCAGCGGTTTAAAGTGCATGGGCTAAACTTCATTTACAACATTCGAGGGACTACCTAATGGCTATACACGAAGAGGGCGTGACAGAATTTGATATAGCCCGAAAGCGATTAAGAAAATCTGCAGGCCGAGAGGCTGAACAACGTAAGCAAAGTTTGCAGCGGCGAGCGGCGCAACTTGGTGGAGGTACGGGCCGAGGTACTTTATTAAAAGCCGAGCAAACTGTAGAGCGAGAAAGAGGTGAACAAGTCGCAGCCGGCGAGGAAGCTATCGGAGCTGCAGAAAGGGCTGAGGCTAGAAGGCGGCGCGAGATTCAAGAACAACGCGAGTTTATAACCTCCGAAAGAGTCGGGGCTCAAGAGTTTGCTAGGGGCGAGAGGCTAGGTACTCAAGAATTTAGCCAGCAACAGTTGGATACTCAGATTGCAGCGAATAAAGACTTGGCGGTATTTGGTCGGGAGACACAAGAGCGGCTCGCGGGCATGGAGATTGGCTCTCGTGAGAAATTAGCTGAACTCGATAGGGAGCTGCAGCGTGAGGTTGAGGCGGGTAGAATCGACCAAGCCGAAAAAGACAGGGAAATGAAAAGGTCTCAATTTGGTGAGCAAATGAGTTTTGAGCAAGCCAAACTAGATGCACAGAAAGATCAGTTTTCGCAACAGTTTGGGCTTGATACGCGAGAGTTTGAGCTAAACCAAGAAACTGTAATGTTTAACCGCCTCCTCTCGGCATTTGAAGCAAAGGGTGGGTTTGTTAAGTGGCTACAAGATAGCGGCGTGGATACGTCGGCGATGTTTGGTGAGGGCTTTACAATTCCACAACAAACGGCTCCCGGTGGGGCTGCATTAGTGAGGCAGCAAGCTCAAAGAGATCCTCGGTATCAAGAGCTATCGCCAGTCTTAAAGGCTCAGGTTGATCGGGGGCAATTGACTATAGAACAAGCTATTCGCTTTACATGAGGTGAGAAATGGCGATTGAAGGCGTATTAAGACCAAAACAGCAGCAAGAATATAAGACAGTAAAAAAGGGCGGGCGGTTTGGTAACTTTTTACAAGCCGCAGGCATGATTGCGGGTGGAGTTGCTGGCGGCATGGCCGGTGGACCTTTGGGCGCGATAAAAGGCGCTGCAGCCGGTGGAGCATTGGGTGGCGCAGCCGGTGGGCTAGTTGACCCTGTTAGACAAAAGCAAGTTAAAGTGGGCGAGGATGACTCACAGCGGCAACGTGTCCCGATGAGTGGAGCTATGCAAAGGCGAGCTGAGGCATTGCAGACCGACCCACTAGAAGCTCTTAGCCTTGCGGAAAAAGAAGCCGAACGGCTACCGGAAAAGGAAAGGCAGCTCGTGTTACCTAAACTAACTCAGGCCCGATTGCTTGAGAGGCAAAAGCGAGGGATGGCATAATGGCAATCACGCAGGTACTCCGATCAAGAGGAGATGACCCGAGACGACAAGTCGAGAAGACTTTCGAGGAAAAGCTCGGGGCTCGCATGGATCTAATTCTAAAAGGGCTCCAAATTGCGGAGTCAGCTCACGGCTTATTTGTTGACGACGAAAAAGAAAAAATGGCCGAGCTGCAAAGACAAAAGGACGCTCGTGAGGATAGGCGTTTAGCCTTACAAGAGCAAAGAGAGGCCGGGGTACAACAAAGGTTTGAGGCCACACAAGCGGCTCAACAGGAGAGGTTTGAGAAAACTCAGGCTCAACAAAAGGCTCAGGCCGAGCAAACTATGGCTTTTAGACGAGAACAGGCTCAATTTAACAAAGAGGTTAAAGAGAACCTGCAGAAAGAAAAAGTCGAGAAAGAGTCGAGAAAGCAAGCATTAGCCCTAGGCGATAGGGTGGAAGTGCCACAAGATTTGCTAGGTCAGATTGATGCCCTAGAAAGAACTATCGGTTTTGAGCTTGAAACCTATGACCCTCGAACTAATCAAGCCGTTATGTCAGACACCGGCGAGACGGCGCGAGTTGATATCGGTGGGGTTTCTATACCCGGGCTTGGTCGATTTGGCCTCGGCTCCGACGCGCAATCTAGAATAGCTGCAATATTTAACCGTACCTTAAAAGACCGTTCAGGTGCGGCAGTGACCGAACCGGAATTATTGAGGCTACAAACAGAATTTGGTCAAGGGCTTCTCAATACAGAGGAGCAATTGATTACGGCTCTAAAAGAATACAAGGCCGCGTCATTGAAAGAATTAAAAACTATAGAGGGCCGGTTTGACCCTGAAATAGTACAATTACTACATGACAATGGCGGATTTACTTCTATTGGTTTTGGCCCAACGGCGCAAGAGGCACAAGCGGAATTGCAGAGGCGGCGTATGCAAGAACAGTCGGCAGGTATGCCACCGGCAGGATTGCGAGCCCCAGGAACACAAGCCCCGGGCCTCATGATACCTAGGAGATAACATGGCTGATTTATCACGATATAGCGACGAGGAACTAGAGAGGATTGCGGGCGGGCAGCCAGCGACGAAACCTCAAGTTATTAGGCAGCCGCGCCAAAAACGTCTCGAAGGTATGAGCGACGAGGAGCTTCTGAGTATAGCCAATAGAGGTACTCAACCTCGGGCGCAAGAATCTATGGGCGATAGGGCTCTTAGGACAGTAGCCGAGATTGGTGGCGCAATTGATTCTGTTACAGGGGCTCCGGTACGGGCTGGCATTGGCGCATTTCAAAAAGGCGCAACTATAGGCGAGTCTTTTCAGGAGGCTTTCAAACAATTTGCCGAAGATCCCTCAAAAGCCCCAAGCGGTGCCGAGATTGCTAGGCGGGCAGGTGTCGACCCCAAGACGAAGTTTGATGTAACCGATTGGGTTGGTAGTTTTGGCATACCTCGCGAAAAAGATGAAGAGCCTATTGAGCTATCACTCGATCAAATAGTTGGCTTTGCTATTGATGTGGCTGCAGATCCCACTAACGTGATTCCCGGCACAGCCATGGCCAAGTTTGCGGGAAAAGCCGCTAAAGCAGGGGCTAAAGGTGGGGCTAAGTTAGCAAGAATTGCTGTACCTAGGGCGGCTCAAAGATCCATTGCGGAAGTTACCCAGTCGATTGGTAAGTTATGGAATCCAAAGATAGCTCCTGATTTTGACGAGCTGAAACAAATAGCAGATAGGGCCGGAGTCACTGGCGAGCTTCCTGAGTCGGTGGAATTTGGGCGCAGATCATTTCTAGGCCGAGCTGCAGAGGCTAAACGAGCTGGGCCAGCGGGCGAGGTAGCCGTTCAAAGATTCGAGGACACCTTACGGCAGATCGACGACGCGGCAGAAAGAAAGATTACAGAGATCGGCGGAGGAACTAACCTCACAAAAGTCGAGGCTGGCAATCATCTAAAAGAAGCCTACGACCGGGCAGCGGAAAAGCTATTTAATAGTATTGATGAGTCCTACGATACGGTTGTTAGAGACTTTCCCGATTTGAAAATATCTGATTTCAGACGGGCTGATATTCCGGGGCCAACACCTCGCGCTAAACTTGATTCGGCTCTAAAAGAGCTAGAAGACTTTGCAAAGGGCCGGATTGAAAGAGGAGTCACTGAGCTAAACAGGTCACAAGGCCGGGGCCTACTAAACTCAGTCGAGGCTATCCGTAGAACCGATGGCTCATTTGCTCAGACGGTGGAAGTGCTACGCGATGTGGGTGAGGCAGCTTTCAAGTCAGACAATCCTCTCATTGTAAACCCTCCCGATGTTAGGAGGATGAGAAAGCTATACGGTGATTTGTCAGAGGCTCTTATTGAAACGGTAAGACGAGATGTTGCCGACGGGCAAGCTATAGCCGGAGCTGTACAGATCAACAATAAAAGGATGACAGATTTCTTTGGTGAGAAGTCGGTCATCGCTGGCAAGCTAGGTAAAAAAGACATCGGACCCGAAAAGGTGTTTGATGCACTAGTGCTAAATGACACTAGAAAAATAGAGGCTTTGCAAAATATCCTATCTCCACAGGATATGCAGGTTGTAAAGGCTTCAGCATTAAAAGCTTTCAAAGATCAATCCAACAATAGCTATGCGAACCTCGCTAATATCTTGCGACGAAAACAGCCTGTAGTTGAAAAGCTCCTCACTAAAGAGGAACTAGCAGACTTCGGCGACCTTGTAAGATTGGGCGAGCGCATGGGGCCTGTGGTTGTACCTCCACCGGCAGCGGGTATGTCCGGGGCGTTTCTTGGAATACCAGAAGCGGCAGGTAGGGCGGTTAAGGCTGACATCGTAACGGAAGCTCTAAAGCGTAGGGCGAGAGGTATTAGGCCACCAGTGGCTCCACCTCCTCCTCCGATGCTAGACGAGATAACAAAGCGTAGTCTTATTGACGCGGCAGCAAAGGCGGCTCAAGTTTGGAGTGTTCAAGAAAGAGAACAAAGATAAACGGCTATTCAAAGACGTATTAGGGAAGGAAGATAAATTATGGCAGCACCAAGTTATACTTACACACTAGCGAACTCCACTACGGCTGATGCCGATGAGGTGATGCAGAATTTTAACGATATCCTTAACGGCGTCTCAGACGGCTCGAAGGATTTGAGCATTAGCGCGCTCACAGTGGCAGGGGCGGCCTCGTTTAACGGCGCGGTGACTCTCGGCAATGCGACGGGTGACGACCTCACTTTTACGGGCAGAGTTGCTAGTGATTTCGATCCTAAAACAGCTAGCACATACGATTTAGGAGACGCTACTCAAATATGGCAAGCCGCCTATGTGGATAACTTTTTAGCATCTATTAACGCGGTGGGAGATCCATCCTTTTCCTTCCATGCAGATACCGATACCGGAATTTATTCTAGTGGCGCAAATGCGCTCGATTTTGCTACCGGAGGCGTTAAAGCTTTAGGCTTAACCAGTGGCCAAGATGTAGAACCACAAAAACACGTTTTGGCTCCTGTAAATGACGCAACGAATTATGACGAGGGCGACCCACCATATAGTTTCTCAGGCGATACCGACACTGGTATGTACAGTGAAGGAGCCGACCAACTTAATTTTTCAACAGGTGGTACGGTAGCTGTTTCTATAGATAGCAGTCAGGCCATAACTTGTTCCGGTAGCCTCCAAGCGTCTAGCTTCAAGGGTGTTCCTGATACTACCCGGCAATATGTGACGTCGGTTGAACCTGGTTCAACTACAACCATGAATAACGGGGAATCCTTTACATTTACAACGGTTAATAGTGCAAAATTATTTTTACTTGATACGGGGGCTGGTAAGCATGGAATATTCGCTACAGGTTACGATACGGCTACCATTTCAGCATTAAATGGAGCGGTACCCTCCGGTTTTACAATAACGAAGAGTGCCAACAATCACGTTATTACTGTTAGTAACGTCAGTGCGGGAACTCAATCGGTAAGGATCACTTGCTTAGGTGGATCAATTACCGCAGTAGGCGCAGTGGTTTAATAAATGTTTATAGGAAAATAAATGACCACATTAACCACAAAAAGCTCCCTTTCTTTCGGCGTGGCTTCTTTGCTGGCGGGTGGAATTATTTGGCTCAGTGAAACCCACAGCGACGTTAAAGCCGTACAACGTGAGGTTGTGGAGATAAAAGAAATTAGGCGAGATTTTATCAAAATTGATGAGAGGCTTTCTAAAATAGAGGGCCAGCTCGATATCATCATCAAACAATTTTTGAAGGAGAAAAAGTAATGGCAGATTTTGATCTAGGGCCAGTTGCAATCGAGGTTGCTAAAGGTGACGTAGTTATCGGCGCAGGATACAAGCATGACCTTGGAAGTGCCGAGGTAAAGCTAGTGGTAAAAGCGGTGGAAGTTATCAAGGCAATTGTAGCCTCCACAGAGAACGCGGTTGATGATGCCATTGCAGCTCCTATCATCGGAATGCTTCTGGCAGCCGAGGAAACGGTCGACGAAGTGGAAGCCCCGGCGGAGGTTGCCGAGTAATGAATATTCCTGCCCCTCTCGCTTGGGCTCTTAAGCTAGTCGTGAGCTACTTTTTAGATTGGGCCTACGACAAAATGAAAATGTATAAGCGGTTAGAGGATAACAAGAAAGAGAGGCGGGCCATTACTGACGGGCTAATAGCCGAGCTGACTAAAGCCGAGACGGAAGAGGAAAAACGAGAGGCTCTCGACAAGATAGTGAGAGGAGGTTTCTAAAATGAGATTTTTAGCAATTCCACTACTGACCGCGTGTTCTCTCGTCCCTCCCGTACCGGACTTTGATTTGTGCCTACTCGACTACACGAGATTCCAAGTTATCTGTCAGGGATTTGTCGACAATGAGCGGAAATACGACATGACAGTAGAACAGGCCAACAATTATCTAATGGTAAGCCCGGAGGATTGGGGCAAGATTAGAAACTATGTTGGGGATTTAAAAGACTTGGTTGAGGAGTGTAAGAGTTTGCGCTAGGATATTCTCACAAATGTTATAGAGATTTATTATTATGATGTTATTAGAGCTACTAGCAATCGGGTGTGTTGTACTTGCCACCGTATCTATTCGCCTATACCTCACTGTCAAAGAATTAAGCAAACAACTTGAGGACCAAAAAAAAGCTAATGCTGAGGTTGCGGAAAGATCACCTAGCATTGAGCTTGAAGAGTTTTTGCATGATGTGACGGCGTTTGGCAAAGGCATGGTGATAGTGACGAGGGCTCCGGTTGAGGGTACGCTAATTAGGAGCTTTAATGCAGCCAAGTAACCGAGTATTAATCACTGGCATAACGGGAACCCTCGGGACTCAACTAACAAAATACCTCCTCGAAACATATGAGGACGATATTGAGATAGTGGGTATCAGTCGGGACGAACAAAAGCAAAATAGCTTTATGGTTCAAGATCACAGGGTAAAACTAAAGCTCGCCGATATCCGCAACAAAGATAGCCTTTACAGGGCAGCTATGGGCCAAGTGTGGGAGGGCTACGACTGCATTTTCCACTTGGCAGCTCTCAAATGCGCTCCACAGTTAGAGGATAATCCTCATGAGGCAATCGCCACCAATATCACGGGTACAGAGAATATTCTCGACATGGCTAGGGAATTACAAAGCCGCGTGTGCTTTACTTCTAGCGACAAGGCAGTATATCCGGTCAATATTTATGGGATGACCAAGGCGGTTGGGGAAAAGCTTGTATTAGCCGACCCGATAAATGTGGTGTGCAGATATGGCAACGTCCTAGGCTCAAGGGGCTCCATACTTCCCTCACTTGTCAAAAGTTTGAGGCTCCACAAAAAAGCTCACATAACAGACCCGGAAATGACTAGGTTTTGGCTACCTATCGAGGATGTGGCGGCGTTTGTGGCTACTCAAGGGATGGACGGCGAGGGTGGGCTCCACATACCTCCACATATGCAAAGCTCCGCAGTAAAAGATCTCATCCATGCTACTGCCGAGCTACTCAACATTCCGGCATTTGAGCTAGAAAATATCGGTGTCAGGCCGGGCGAGAAAATGCACGAACACCTAGAAACAAGGTACGAAAATGGACATCGAGACATTAGCAGCGGAGACATCGAGAGACTTGTCTCAAAAGATGGAATCAAGGAAATCATCCGGGGGAGTGTATGCACCCTTTGAGTGTATCATCGCTGAGTTTCGAGACTTCGTACCCAATAGGCCATATGAAAAGCCCAAGATTGTTAAGGGGCCATTTTTCATTATGGCGAGAAGCGCGGAGGAGGCTAGGGAGCTGGCTATCCCACAGATACCGGACCATTTATTTAAAGCGGGCACTAACCGCGTATTTGTAAGAGAATTTTTAGATGACTCACTTAAACGCTACGGTACTAATTGCAATTCAGGCCAGATCGACCAGCACGAGACTACCTCGCAAACACCATGAGATTATCGAAAACAAAAGGCTCCTCGACCATGTGATTGATGCCTGTCTTTCAGCTCGTGACTATGTGAACAGACAAAAGCGAGAGGAGGTTGCCCGTGTGGTTTTGTTAGTACCGACGGGCGATGCGATTAAAGATGATTTCTCTCGAGTGCCGATATTCGAGGGCTCCGAACAAGACGTATTGTCTCGGTATACTAAAGCCTGCGACCACTACAAAGCCTCCCATGTGGTGAGGATTACAGGCGATTGCCCACTTATTAGGCCATTTGTCATTAGCAAGGCAATCAACTTGGGGCTTCGAGCTGGCTACGATTATCTGTCTAATGTGGACGAGAGGTGCCGAACGGCTCCCGATGGGCAGGATGTGGAATTTATGACAGCTAGGCTACTTAACGAGCTTAACCAAACTGCCTCGACTGCATACCACCGAGAACACGTTACCACATACGCTAGGGAGAATCCGCCAAGGTGGGCAAAGCGTGGGTTTATTATCGACCATTTCGACTACTCGAACGGCGAGAAAATCTCAGTCGATACCGAGGAGGATTTGGAAAGAGTCAGGCGAGTTTATAGCGATATAGCAAAAAAGACCGAGAAAGCCTGTATTGTTTACCCGAAACATTGCATCCATAGGCTATAAGATGACACTAAACTATGACACATCAAGGCCAGTTATCAGACGCGACCGATTCGAGTACAAGCACAGGGCGGAGCGGGCCATTGCTCACGGGGCTCTAACTAACTCAAAACGTATCGAGTCATTTGTGGAGGGTGTTTATCCTACCCACATTAAAGAGGGCCAAGGCTGTTACGTCCGTGACCATTTGGGCAAAAAATACCTCGATTTTATCGGGGCCAATGGCACCAACTTGCTCGGCTATGGCAATCAAATTCTAGCGAGGCATCTAAACCAAGCATTCCTAAAAGGGCCTCTATTTAGCTTGGGCTCCACTATCGAGGTTGAGGCGGCGGAGAAAGTTAAGGCAGCCGTGCCGATGATTCAAAGCCTTAGATTTCTCAAGACAGGGAGCGAGGCATGTATTGCAGCTATAACAATTGCTAGGGCCTACACGAACAGGCAAGAGATATTAAGCGAGGGCTATCACGGTTGGATAAACGAGTTTACCTCACTGACTCCACCACATAACGGCGTGCCGGTTGTGCTTGGTACTAAGATAAACAAGTTTGTAGACCTCGACCAAATAACCAAGAAAACGGCGGCGGTGATTTTAGAGCCAGTTAACCTAGATGCTAGTCCGGCTCGATTCAAGTATCTGCAGAAACTCAGGGAAAAGTGCGACGAGACTAAGACGCTGCTCATATTCGACGAGGTGATAACAGGTTTTAGAGTACCTCGACTCACGGTGTCTCGGTGGTGTGGTGTAATCCCTGACCTAATATGTCTCGGCAAAGCTATCGGCGGTGGGATGCCACTAGCGGTAGTGGGTGGATCAAAAGCTATCATGGAGTGTGAGGATCAATACTTTGTCTCCTCCACATTTGCAGGTGATACCGTATCGCTTACGGCAGCAATCCAATTCATTGATATTATGCTGACAAAGCGCAAAATTGAGGAT
>Ga0070745_1001282_pt1 | contig 14088 bp, 11 predicted proteins | sample VirMetDEL_Mar_4_FD_77438 | JGI IMG/M metagenome (GOLD analysis project Ga0070745, IMG submission 77438) | Aqueous microbial communities from the Delaware River and Bay under freshwater to marine salinity gradient to study organic matter... | ecosystem: Environmental > Aquatic > Marine > Coastal ...
TAACAGAATTAGATTTTTCTATTTTTTAAAACCTTTACAAATTTATAGAGATATTATTGATTTTATTGTTTCTGGAAGTAGATGTGCTTATAAGAAAAATAAATTTTACATGGATATGAAATCTGAAAACATAGGTTTTAAAATCTGTAATTCGGGAATCAAATTTACTTTCTTAGATTTGGGTTCTTTTTTTGATATTAATGAAACAGATATTGTAACAACATTTTATATCAATTATGATAAATTTAGTAACTTTTTCTTTTCTAACAAAGTAATGTTTGTATATTCATTAATTATGACTTTACTTCTCATTAGATTAGATATAGAAAACCCAACACTTTCTGAAAAATATGTTTACTATGTATTGGAACAAATAGGTAACGAAAAAAGATATGCCGCTAAGAAAGGTCTTTTATCTAAAAGTAATTATGAAAGAATGTTGAAAAGATACGATGAATATATTACAAAGAAAGAAAAATTAATTAATTATCTTTTTGAAAGTCTCAAAAAATTAACAGAAAGAGAACCAAATGTTAATGACTTTTTACTTGGTATTCAAGAACACAACAACTACTAATTTACTATATATTATAGTAAATTATATTGGGATATCAATAAAACGACCTCTAACAGAATTATAATACATTTTGTAATTTTGCGAACTTCCCGGTACATTTTGTAGTATATCCATAGATTCTATACCAATACCTAAACCGGTATTTTTGACTTGATTACAAGATTCGTTTTCTTCACACAAAACAAAGTAAGAAATATATCTCAACAAAGGATATTGTGTTCCATCTATTGTCCCATATCTAATATTTGGGTCTCTAAAAAATGTTTTTATCGCTAGACCTTCTCCTAACCTTAGATTAGTTTCAGTTTCTTTAATTCCTGTTAATATTTCTATTATTTTAATATAATCCTCTTTGGTGACATAAAAATTATTACCGTATTTTCTAGGAAATTGACTAATAATATCTTTTTCGATTTCAACTAATATTTTCCTAACTTCATTATTTTTCTTTTGATTTTTTATAGTCAACTTATTTCTATTAACATATCTTCTCATAATAAATTGTAATAACTCTTTTTTCAGATTATTGACAAAAACAAAATCTTGTGTTCTCATAGTTTTAGGATTTAAAGTTTCAAAAAACCCAACCACATAAGATTTTCCTGTCATTTCTATATTATAATCAAAAAAAGGTCTAACTGGGTTTTCTCTAACCACTAAAACAGAAATTGTTGGTTTTGGATAATTAAAAAATCTTCTATATTTTAATTTTAAGTAAGAAGTTAAACTTTCTTTCTTTACATTCTTAATATTTTCTGCATAATATGTTTTTTGTAAATTAGATTCTTTATCCAATACACCGACAGTCAAATCTTCAAAAATACCGTTTTTAATATATCCAACTAGTTTATCTCCCAATTTAAATTTTTCCGGAGAACACAATTCTCTATTTATAAAAGCATCGTCAAATTCAGAATAATTAACATTTGTAATTACTTTTTCTACAGAATATTCGATATTAGAAAACAAATCTAATTTATTATCTAAATTCCAACAAATAACACCATAAGAAGACATAAGATTACCTGTTTGATTGGCAAAATTTCTCATAAAAGAAGCTGTCGCTAATCTTGGCAAATCGTTTTTTCTGAAATAAGTTTTTTCTTCCACTTTTGAAACTATTTGTGATTTTTCTAAAAAGGTTTTGTAATCTTCAAAATGAAGTAAACCGTCTTTGGCAATGAATTGATTTTTGTCTTTTTTATTGTTTTGAATTACTCTGATTAAATAAATATTTGCCTTATTCATATTTGTATTTAATGTTTTAAAAGTAGAATCAGAGAAAGCAGATTTATTCAAAGCTTCCATATTGAGTGTAACAGCTTTTCCAGAAGACAAACTAATCTTTCCAGAAGCTATATCAGGAACATAACTTAAACCAAAAAAATCTTCTAATTTCTTTTTGAAAACAATTCTCTTGTCTAGAACACCTGTAATTTTGATAAAAGGATTATTAGATTCTAAAATTTTAAGAGTATCTTTATCTAAATTACCGAATTTTTTCTTAGGATAAATTAAAGAGGTATCAGAAAGACTTGTTTTTCCTTCTATAGATTCTCGAAGAGAAACGAATAAGATAGATTCCTCCATTCTGACTGCTCCGATTACATCAACAGTAATAAAATTAGAAATTTTAATATCAAATTCAGCTAATCCATTTCCAGATGCCATATTTTTATTATACTTATTTCTCTTTTCTTTTCTCTCTTTTCTCTCTTTTCTCTCTTTTCTCTCTTTTCTTTTCTCTCTTTCTCTCTTTTCTTTTCTCTCTTTTCTTTTCTCTCTTTTCTTTTCTCTCTTTTCTTTTCTCTCTTTCTCTCTAATTATATAATATTAGAATTATATAATTTATAAATCAAATAAGTCATCATCCTCTTCTTCGAGAACTCCCTCTAAATCAACGTCAGGAACTTCTTCTTCTATCGATTCTTCTTCTTTCTTTATTGATACCTTCTTTTTTAGTAAACCAGAAACTCTCTTACTAGCCTTTCTCTTAGTAAGAATAGGTTTGGGTTCTCGGGTTTGAGCTATTTGTTCATCTTCAGATAATTCGTCTCCAGTGTCTCCAGTATAATTTTCTGAGATTCTGCCTCCAGTATCACAACCTCCTAAAATTTCACGATTCTCAACATCTTCTTGACCAATTTCATTCTTTGTTTCTACTACAACTTCATTTGAGGTGTCATCCAGATATTCTGAGTCGAACTGAACATCAACAATTCCTGTTCCATTAATAGCTCTTTTCCCTGTAATCAAACAACTTGGAATATTATTAACTAAATCCTTTGCTCCAATTCCTCCTGCTTTTCGGAAAGCTTCTATGGGTTGTTCGAAAGATGCAGCAGAGAGAGCATTTTTACCATGCTTGGCAATATCTGTAGCTGTCACAGAAGAAAGCTGTCCCAAAACTGTCTGAAAATCAACAAGCAATTCTACATTTACTGGATTCATTTTTCCAATATGTTCGTTTGCTGTATATTCTTTGATAAAAAATAGACGAGCTGATTCAATCCCGTAGTAATCATAAATATCCATTGGTGTATTAGAACATGTAAATTTCGGGTCTACTAATTTATCTCTCATGACAGAACTTATCATATCTTTTCCATATGCTTTTGCGAATGAGTAGTAACCATTTCTATAAATTTCTGGGTAATAAAGTTCTGATTCTTCATTCTTAATCATATAATCTACGTTTTCCTTGATTTCTTTCTCACTTTCTTCTAGTTTTCGACTTAAAAGTTGTTGAGGCTGTTCTGCTGTAACCACTTCTTTTCCTGTTTTCATATCAATAATATTATTTCCTTTTTTGACAAACTGTGGGGCCATTTCACCATCTTTTTCATATTTTTTATCAGAAACTTCTGGTAGTAAAACCACACATCTAGGTGTATCTGTTTCTTCAAGTTCTTGTTCCAAGACATGAATACCGGAAAGTTCCATGAATTTAATAAACTTTTCTCTTGGAATACCAGTTATATTTATTGCTAAATAATCAACATAACAGTAGTAAAGACGATAAGATTGGTCAGGTTTTACCTCTTTGTGATTCTGTAAAACACGTTGAAGTGTCTTATCATCAAAAACTTTAACAAAATTCATCTTATTGAGTAATTTTATTGTTTCGGTTCTGATATTATCAATTCCTTTAATACCAACTAAATTCATATCTTTAAAACAACTTTCCAGAATAACTGTTAAGAAAATAGAAGACAAATCTTCTATACTTTCTGATTCTGGGATATTAGTTTTAATATATGTTTTTCTTGTGGGTTCTGTATTAACTTCATCAGTTGTTTTCTTACCACGGTTATAATACCTTTTTTCACAGCCTCTAAAAGTTTTTCCGGTAGCTGAGAAATCCGAAACTGATTTTCGGATAAATTCTTCATCAGCATGAACATCAATTATTCCTTTGAAAGTTGGTGAACAAACACAATAAACAGATTTCTTATTCAATTCAACTCTTGTTGTTTGTTCAATAATATTACAAATTTCTTTAATTTGTATATCATAGATATAACATTTATATGTATTAATATAAAGTCTTAAAAACTTTTTAGAGATAGGAATTTTCTCACTATAAATAGCTTGATAATTTTGATACCACTCAGAATCTTTTTCTGGAACTTGGGTCAAAGGTTCTGTATAATCAATTAAAGATTTAACAGTTACACCTTTAAGTTTTTGATTATAACTTTTGAAAATTTCTTCTTTGGTCAAATATTTATCTTTGAAATGAATAGTACAGATAGAAGAAGGTCTTTTAGTATTTGGATTGAATAAATCTTTAATACGTTGCAAACCAGCTTCATTAGAATTAGCAGCTCCTGAATTATGGAAAGCATCTAAACTAATTTGTGTTAGTTTACTTCCGATAGCCATAGCCCCATTATTACCTGCTGAAAAACCTGGTTGTGCTAGTGACCTCATAAAAGATTCATAGACTCTTTTTCTAAGTTTGTCCAAAGCTTTTTTCTCTGGAGTAATTTTAAAAGTAGATAAATCGAACCTAATTCGTTGTACTATTTTTTGATGATTAAAATCCATAACCTCTTTAGTACACGACATGGGAGCTGGTATAACGCTTACAACATAATCAAGTTCTTCTTCGTTAAGATATCTAGGAATTTTAGTATTGTTAACCAATTTTTCTAAAAACTGTTTAATTTTTTTGAGCTCTGATTGATTTAACTTATAAACTTTAACTCTTGACTTCAAAATTCTAATAATATCCAATTTCTGATTTTCAACACCGGAAGTGATGAATTTGAGTTCTTTTTCAGTTAAATTTCTTAGCTCAGACATTTTTGATAAAATAATAATTATAAATTTTCACTTTTAATTTTTGAAATAAAAAATGAAATCGAGTATGTTAATTTTTACAAATGACGATTTAGGTGTATCTGATAAAAATTACTTTTCTCTAAATAACAAAAAAATATTTTTAAAATCTAAAGATATTACTTTAGATGAAATGAGAGAATATCATCATTCCTTTTTAGAGAATGGTGCTAATAAAGATGATTTGCTTTACTTCATTGATGATAGAAGTACTTCGTTGATGACATCAGAGAAATTATCAGAAATAGAAAATTATTTAAAATTATTACTAGACAATGTCGATGTATTCTACTTATCCAACTTCATGGATAATTGTAAAGTAATGAAACCTATCTCCTCTCATATACCAGAAGATTTGAAGAATATTAGATTCTATCATTCATTGGCTCCAAATGGTTTTTATGCTACTGTCTCTAGTTTTGAAAAATGGGAAGTAATTTTCAATATGTTAGATGATAGAAAAGAAAATAAAATAGCCTCTAGACTGAGTTCTCTTGTTTTAGAGGGAAAAGTGAAGGCAGGAACAAGTTGGCCTAGAATTTTTGTTCCTGATATTAATAAATTGAGTAATGATATGGATAATTTTTATACATATCCTTGTAGAATTGAAAAAAATTTCGTTAATTCTGAAAAGAAAGAAATAGAGGAATTATCTATGTTTTGGTTTGTTTTTGGAGTAATCATAATTTTATTCAGTTTTATGATATTAACAAAGATAGTATCTATCAGAAAATTATGGAACGGGATGGAAAGTTACAGATAATCTTCTAATTCCTTTTACATTATTTCAACAAAATGAGTATATTTAGATAAATTCAAATATAACTCTAATTATTATATTTGAATATAATAATTAAGATGAAAAATAAATAAAATTACTGATGAGTAATGAAAGCTTCTAAAAATTCAAAAGTTCTTTCGTCTAAATCATTAAAAATTTCTAATGTAATTTCTCTTTCAATATGAGCTGAAATTTGATTAATTGCTATCAAATTTACTTTTGAAAAACATGTTTCAGATTCTAAAAATTCTCTGCAAAATTTAGAAATCTGGTCATCTCTATAAATGTTATCTACTTCTATTTTTAACTTGTTACTGGACACAAAATTTATTAATTTCATATCTTTTATTTCCTTAATGATACTTTCATACTTATCATCATTGTTAACCACAAATCCCAAATCTTCAAATTTTTTAAAGTTACCATAAGCTAAATAATAAATATGATAATAATGATACATCACAGTATTGTCACAATTACTGTTTCTTAATCGAGTGTCTAGTTTTAACAATCTGACACCAAAACATTTAGCTACAAACATCATCAAAACTATCAAAACTGTTTCATTATTAAAAAATAAATCCCCTGAAAACAAATCAATCTTAGATATTTCCCATGTTTTATCCCTCAGATTATTAAAATTTATATTTAAATATCCTTGACAATCTTCAATGTCTTTGATAGAAATTAAATCTATATCTGTTAATCTATTTCTTCTTCTTTTCATACAAATTTGATAATCTCCGTCATAATCCTTTATTAATTTAATTTTCTTACCTTGTTTATCTTCTTTATCCATTACTACTTCCATATTTAGTTCTGTTTTAACTCTAAAATCTTCATCCTGATAGATTTCTGAAAAATTTCTACCAAAGACATCATAGAAATTTTGGAATGAAATTTTTAATCTATCGTCTCCACAAACCAATCTTTCCACTTTTCCATACAAATCTTTCAAACCTTGATAATCAATTCTATCTTTTCCAAGTGATTCGGATGCAATATTAAAAGGCATATTGGAAGGTTTTTTACCTCTTTTTTTCTCTCTTCCTAAAATGGCATCTTGAAGCCATATAAATTCTCCATCTGTATAATTATAAATTTCTTCTAGCAAATTTTTCATTTCTCCGGCTTTTCTTACACTTAATTTCTTTTCTGGATTATAATAAATCAAATAATCGAAAGTAGAAATATATCTCATTCCAGAATTATAAGCATAATCGCTAAATTTTCTAAATTTTTCTGTTAATTTACCTTTTTTGAAATAGACTAAATCTACTAATTTATGGACCAAGCAAAAAAGTCTAGCTCCTTCTGGGACAATATATCTATCTTCTATTTTAACGTATTTATTAGTATTCATTCTAGAATCAACAGACAGATAATCTTCTTGACACACAAGTTGGTTAAAAGAAATAACTTCTGCTGATTTTCCTTCCTTCAAAGTTAATACATTTCTATGGATTTTAGCTTGAATTTTGGCGTCAGATTCTTTATAAGGACCTATTACTTTTTCTAAATATTTTTTATTTTCTCTGACTATTTTTTTAACCCAAAAACCACCATCAGGGAATTTTTCAAAAGCCTTGAAAACAATATCAAAATTGTCTAAATTACTGGGTTCTAAAAATAAATCAGGGGATTTGACAGGTCCTTGCTTAAACGTCTCTTCTAAAAAATACAATAAATTAACATCAATAGAACCAGAATCTATACTCTTATTGAAGAGGAGTTTAGAATATTTCTCTAAAAATCCTTTTTCTGTTTCTGTTTCTTTACTTAATCTGATACCCTGAACAATATTAACTCCTTGGATAGATTCTCTATCAGGCATGAAATTAGAATCACACCATTGAGAAGAAAAAACAATACAATAGCACCATTCATCTAATGTTATATTGATATTTGCTTTCTTTTTAACTTGTTTTTTAAAGTCCTCTAATAGTTTTCTATAATAACCATCAGATTCAAATATATAAGAATTACTAATTAATCCGCTTGTCACAATATTTTGATTAATTAAAATTCTTTTCTTCAGTTCCTTTATTTCTTCTTTTATTTCATTCTTTTCACTCTTTGTTAATTTACCATTTAACAATTCTTGTTCCTTAGAGCTTATATTGTTTTCTAAAGAATTTAATTTATTTTTTCTTTTAGCCATAAAATCTGTAAAATCTACAGTGACTGGTATTTCATATTTTTTAATTTTATCATTCCGAACTAACAAATTATTAAAATTTTTACTCTTGGTTTTAAATCTAAATGATTCAGGTTTATCATCTCTTTCATTTCCTAAATTACTATATTTGGAATATTTAACATTGGAATAATCAATAGAAATATATTCGTATGAAACTGATTGTTTGTCTAAATATCTTAACTTTTCTCCATTCTGTTTGGTAGTAAAAAATGAAATCAGAGGTCTGTTGATAGCATCATCAGAACATTTTTTGTATCTAAAAAAATCGGAAGGCACACAATATTGAGAAAGTCTAAGAAAATCTGGAAGAATATTATAACCAAAAAGTTTAAATTGTGTTGCTTCTTTTAACAAAATAGATTTGTTCAATCCAATTAGAGAACCTTTTAAATATTTTGGGATGTTTTCTTTAAGTTTCTTTCTCTTCTTTAACTCTTTTATAGTTTTATATTCTAGATTGGCTTGAAAAAATTCTTCTTCTAAGTTTTCTAGAATACTTTCAGGAATGGATTTCTCATCTGTTAACCATAATCTGTTATATTCATATATTTTGTTAATATTATCTTGATCCATTTTTATATTTACTTATTTTCTTCTTTCTTTATATTTACTTATTTTCTTCTTTCTTTATATATCAATTATTCGATAAATAAAATATAATTATTAATTATATTTTACATTCGTTCTGCTCCTTCTGTAAAAATTTTGAAAATAAAAGACAATAAAAATATGGGTATGAAAAATGGAGTTAAAACAAATGCCATGATATAGCATATTGCATTTGGAAGATTGAGATTATAACAAGTCCATCTCGCTAAGTAGATATAAGTTACTACAATAAAAATAGGGAAGAAAATTATTGAGACAATCGTAAACCCCGTGGTTAAAGGCCATTTAGGTTCCGGATCACCTCTTTTATTTCTGATAGTTTTTCTTTTTTTACTCTCTGGTTTTGGGAGTGATTTTTTATTATTTTGTGAAAGTTTTGTCATTTTAATTACACAAAAATATTTTTGTGTAACAATATTATGTACGAAGAACTTCGGCAAGCCGCTCAAATTCACTTCGACTATCATTGTGTTTAATCATGTTTTCTCTAAATATCTGTACTGCTTGCTTAATGACATTAACATCTGTAATTACATCAGGGATATCATTTCCTTCCATCACATCATGATAAATTCTTTCAGCCATAACATTCTTAGTATACATTGCAAGGGTATCCATATCACGACCAAAATATTTAAAGATAGAAAAATTATCTTTTATTACCTTTACCAGTTCAGGAGAAAATTCTATTTTCCAGTTTCCAAGAGCTAATCTTTGAATAAAAATTTGTGTCATTTCTTCTGGAGTATAAGCTTCGATTTCAAATTTATTAGTAAAACGAGATTCTAAACCCTGTTGGACTCTAAAAGGTCCATTATAAATATCATCTTTATAACCACTAAAAACAACTATTAATCTGTCAGAAAAATCATCCATATATTGATTAATAACAGTTAAAGCTTCCTTACCATATGAATCTCCAAAACCATGACTATTATTACATAAGTTATAAGCCTCGTCAAAGTAAGCTACTCCCCCAAGAGCATCATTCATTGCTTTGGTGGCTCTGTGAGCTGTGTCACCAACATATCTACTAATAACATCATTTCTGTTATAGACATAGAAAGGAAGGTCAACATTATCTGTTGTTTTTTGCATTTCCTTATCAATCTCTACCTCCATCCCGTTATATGTTTGAGATTTGACAGTGTTTAATTCTTTAACTAAATTTCCAGAATCTTCGATAATATTATTAGAACCTGTCAAATCATTAAATAATTCTGAATATACCCTTTGGGGAATTCTTTCTTTAACACTAACAATGTTAGATAAAGACCTTTTAGAAATAGTAGCTACTCTTCCCAAATTCATTACAACTTTAGTACATATTTTAAGTTTATCTTTATATTCTTTAATGTCAGATTTTTGCTTTCTAATAATTTCGTCCTGAAGTTTGTTAAAAGAATTAATTTTTTTGGTTCCATCTCCGCCATTAAGAAAACCCATTCCAATCCAAATTTTACATAAAACTTTAGCCACAGTGGTTTTACCACAACCGGGAGGACCACAAAGCAAACAATGTTTTCTATCTTTTTCTTGATAAATACCTTTGGCTTTGGCACTAATAAAAGTTTTAATTTGTTTGACAATCTGGGATTTAATTTTTCTCATTCCAATGACATCATTTAATTCTTTGAGAGAAGAAATTAACATTTTTCTATCTTGGAAATGGTTCCCAATTCTACTGTCTTTTTTTTCTAATTCTTGGATAAAAGTCGTCAAATCTTCCATTTTATAGATTAAGAATATTAAACATTATAACTATTTCTCTTCGTCACCCTCATCCCCCTCATCCCCTTCTTTAACTACCTCATCCCCTTCTTTAACTACCTCGTCACCCTCTTTAACTACCTCATCTTCTAGTAAGTCATCTAAAGAATCTAGATTTTCTCCTTCTCCTTCAAAACTAGAACTACTAGAACTTCCAAAAGTAAATGAACTAATTTTGATAATAATGTAAAGAAAGATGGTAAAAAATAACAAACCAGTACTAATAGAAAGACTAAGAATAAAAAAATCTTTAGGAGAATTTAGTAATTTAATTTGAGGTTTCCCAAATGTCTCAACTTTTTTTCTAGTTAAACCTTTCTCCATTTTATATATTTTCCTATTATATATTTAATTTTGTTTAATACATTTGTATATATTATATACAAATATTTGTTTATTTTATTTTTTCTTTTTCTCTTATTCTCTCTTTTTCTCTCTTTTTCTCTTTTTCTCTTTTTCTCTTATTCTCTCTTTTTCTCTTATTCTCTCTTTTTCTCTTATTCTTTGTATTGATAGGATATGATAAATTATAATGAACATAAATAATCTTGGGTATAACTAATATTATCAGGAAGAGTAAACCCTGACATACCGATGAAATCAGATTGATGGTAATCACTCAAGGCTTTTTCTTTTTTGATAATCCCAGAATCCATCAGCATCGACACCATAATTTCCGTACATGTAGTTTGATAACTCAAATCAAGTGGTTGGTATTTATTTTTCTTGTAAAGAAATCGATACCAACTCATATTCCACCCACCTTTAAATTCTGACATCTTATCTTTATTCTGATAATAATATTCCAATATCTTTTTCTCTCTTTCTTTTTCTTCTTTATTATCTTCTCTTTCTCTTTCTTCTTTATTATCTTCTCTTTCTTCCCCTGTAGAAGAGATAGAGTTTTTGAGAATAGTGGTATTTTTGTTAAATCTAATCCACCTTTGATAGGGAATCTTGAGAAGACCTTGGTATTTATCAAAGTAGTTGGCATATTCAATTAAATACAATTCTCCTTTTTCCCAGACTGCCAGAGAGACATGATTGAATTTGACTTTCATTAACAAATCTCCGATTAAGTTTTGGGGTTTGTGATAGGCCACTAAAAAGATATCACCGGATTTAATATTCTCTTTACGAAGTTTTTTGATAGAGTAACCAGAAAAATCTTTATATTTATAATAGTTATGAGTCATATATATTGAGATTATTATTAGTATCAATGATAGATAAAATACAAAAAGTTTGATATGTTTCATTTATATTTTATTATCTCTTTCTTCTAATATTTTATGGATAGGGGTACATAAAATTTTGTTTTTAAAATTGAAAAAAGAAAAGAAGAAAAAAAAGAAAAAAGATAATATGGAATCTGAAAGAAAAGATAATCCTAAAATATATACAGATGATTGGATGGTAAAAGGTGACGATGAATACAAAGAGACAATTATCAAAGAAAAGGATTTTGCAAAAATTGGAAAACGAGAAGGATTTTGGGTTCTCATAACTAAGATGTATCCTAACAACAAATTTGTAGGAGAAATTATGAATAATTTAGTTCTTCCTGCTTCTTACGGTCACAATGATTTTGTCTCTTTTCATCGTAATAATATTATCGAATTTCGTTCTTCACAGAAAGTAATTGTCTCTGACGTCGATTACGTCTTCTTTGGAAAGAGATAATATTTCTCTTTATTTATTACGATATAAGAAAAAGAAGAAAAAGAAATATGAAAATTCATAAATATGAAATTTATGAATAATGAAAACCACAAACCGGTTTGTATTTGTCTTGAGCCCCAATCAAAACTTGACCTTCCTTCACAGAACTACATTTTGTAAATGGAGCATTTTGATAATGGTCTTTACAATCTACACAATATGCCTTCAGTTGTTCCACATGGTCTGCCAATGGTATCAAATCAATGATATTTCCAAATTTTCTTTTGTCGGAGTCAGCCACCAAACCCGAAACATGAACGTGTTTTTTCATTTCTAATAACTTTCTAACAAAAGAAGGTAAATCTGGGTAAAATTGTGCTTCATCTATAGCAATATAATCTATTTCTTTCAAATCTGATAAATTAATATGATTTAAATCACTGACAGAATAAGATTTGATATTTGGATTCATTTCTTTTTTAGAAGAAGAATGAGTTGTCAAATTACCGCATTTATTTGTATTTCTTATATCTTCAGAATAATTAATAATTAGACCTGTTTTCTTTTTTCCTTTGAAAGAATGAATATCTAAGTAAGTATGAATTTTATGAATTAAATTAGTTGTCTTACCCGAAAACATAGGCCCAAAGGTTATTTCTAAATAGGAGGTCATTTTATTTCTTCTTATCTTTATTAATTTTCATTTCTAATTTTTCTTTTTTCTTCTATATTAGTAAATATAGAAGATATTAGTTATTAAACATAAATAGATATAACTAAAATGAGATATGGTGAAAACCAGAAAGCATTAAAAGAAAACTATAATGGAATATCAAGTATAAAAATGAGTAATCGGAGGCAAATAAATGAATTAAAAAGAATTATCAAAGACGAAAGTAAAGAGATTAGTAATAATCTTCCAAGTGTTGCCAGTGAAGTTATCGTTTTAATTTTAATTGCACTGATTGCTGCTGCTGCTCTCAGTATGAGTATTTATACTTATGAAGATAACAAAGAAAAACCAAAAGATGCTTTCACTAGTATCGATGTTATTGGAAGCGGAGGGACTGGGACAGGAACTTTCACAGCCTCTGGAAAAACTAAATTAACTTTGGTAGCTGATACCGGGATGAGTATGGTAGGTATTTCAAATGGAAAAAAAGTTACATTTGAAAGCACTGGAGGTGTAAGTGGTGGAACACCTGGTGGAGTTGCAGGAAATGTTCAGTTTAATAGTGGTAGTAATACATTTTTAGGAGAATCAGATTTTACATATGATAATACAAGTAACACATTAGATGTCAATAATGTTACTATTAATCAAGAATTTAAATTAGACAATAACACAGGTGGTGTTAGTTTAGTCTCTATAATAAAATCAGGCGAAACTGACGGTATAGTAACTTTAAAAAACAATACTTATGGAGATACAATAACCCTTACTAGTGATGAATCAAATAGCAAAATAGTTTTAAACCATGCTATAGGAGGTGTATCTACAGTTGTTTTGGAGTCTAGGCAAAACGATGATAATAATGGTGGATGTTTAACTTTGAAAAAAGATGATTCTGAGTCAAATGAAAAATCAGTGGAAATTTTATCGAGTTTAGATGGAGGAACAATGATATTATATGATACAGCAGGTGCAGATTCGGGAATATCCGGAATCAAGATGAAAGGTTCGGGTTCTACAGGTAGTGTAGAAGGTTCAGGAACTTGGAATGGAGGTAAAATAGAATTATCAAGATATAATACAGATAGTCCTAATCAATATAATACTACAATTACACTAGATTCTGTAAATCAGAAGCTAACTTTTGAAGGTTTATCAGGAGGTACAACATCAATAGGTATCAACGAATCTCAAATAAGTACATTACATTTTATTTTACCCGGAACTTCTGGGATAAACGGTCAGGTTGTTACAACAGATGGTTCTGGAAATCTCAGTTTTACAAGCGCTTCTGGAGTTAGTACAATTAATGGTTTGAATGATGCATCTTCAGACGGAAATAATTTTATCGATTCAATTATGTTAGGACAAGCCGTTAGTCCTAGCAGTAGTTCACAATTTAATACAGCTGTCGGTATAAGTGCTATGACAAGTATAAATGGAGGGACCAGTAATGTGGTGATTGGATACAA
>Ga0070745_1001293_pt1 | contig 14033 bp, 13 predicted proteins | sample VirMetDEL_Mar_4_FD_77438 | JGI IMG/M metagenome (GOLD analysis project Ga0070745, IMG submission 77438) | Aqueous microbial communities from the Delaware River and Bay under freshwater to marine salinity gradient to study organic matter... | ecosystem: Environmental > Aquatic > Marine > Coastal ...
CGAGTCTCCTTCACAACTATTTGAAGGAAACGATGAGCATCTTGAAGAGTTGTGGAACAAGCAATATGCTCTCAAGGAATTCACAGGTCAAGATCAATTCAAGTCTTATGATGATCTTCAGACTAAGTTGGACACTGTTCTTTCTGTCAAGAAGGTTTCGGTTCCGACTGCAGAAGAAGCAGAAGGATCTGAGAGTGAAGAGTATTCTTCTTTTGCTTCTCGTATGAAGAGCAAGCAAGAAAAGTCTATTCCTGAAAGCAAGGAATCAGACATCGAAGAGGAAGATGCTTCTTCCTACTTTGCTCGGCTTGCCGAAGAAGATTAATATATAAAGAAGGAGAGAGAAAAGACCCTCGCAGAAATGCGAGGGTTTTTTTAACTCATAAAAGTAGCACCTTTTGATTCTATTCCTATTTGTGCTGCTAATAATTGTGAACCAGGAACATAGGAATTTTCTGATTTGTCTGCTGTTTCTTCTGACGCAGGTGCAGGAGTACCTGGTGATTTTGGACTATTAGAAGACTGATTAGTCATAACCATAACATTTGTAGTATTGGAAGAAGATTCTGATGAATTCATAGAAGAAGTAGAAACATCTGTTTGTTGAGGTGTGGCTTCTAATGATTCTGTGTTTACATTCACAGTAGATGGGTCTACTTCTCCTTGCCCTTTACTTTCAAATTGAGAAAGATCTGTAATATTTTCTTTTTTATCTCCCACATTTACTCCCATTGATCCCCAATTTTTTGGTTTTGTTTGTGCTATAACTTGGGCAACCCTTGAAACTTGCTTATCACTTTTTCCTTCTTTTAGTTCATTATACAGAACTTCAAGTCCTACAGCGTATTCTCCAAATTCTCCTGGTGCGTGTTTTATGGGATCTAGTCCTGCTTTTTTCATTGATGCTTCATATCTTGGCCAAGTATCTTTTACATATGGTTTTATTACTTCTCCGAAAACTATTCTACCACCAGGAGTGGTGACTTTCCCTTTGTATTGATCTAAAGCATTTTTAAATCCTTCTAAAATATCAGAAGATGTAGAAAAAGCATCTTCTCTTCTTTTCAAATCTTTAAAAGATCCATCTTCATTGACTTCATTTGAAGAGAAAAGAGAAGGGTCCATATATTGATCTGTTTTCAATACAGTGTTTGCTGTCATTGAATTATCAAGTGGGTCACTTTTTATGTTTTCTGATGCTTGACCAAGATCCTTTGAAAAAGTTTCTCTACTAGTTTTTCTCATTTGATCGTATTTACCTGTAATAGATCCATGTTTAAAGTATTCAGAAACAGCATCTATTCCCATTCCCAAATGTTGTTCAGTCCCCATTAGTTTTGATACCAGTTTTCCTAAACCAATTCCACCAGCAATCATGGCCACAATTGGTAAAAGTCCTCCCATCATTGGAAGAAGAAGTCCCATAGAACCTAATAAACCAGGAAATAGACTACCAATTAATCCTGAAACTATATTTTTATCTTCTTTTTTTGATTCTGTTTTATTTCCTGTTCCAGATGTTAAGGATTCTCTTAATTGATGTATTGCTGCTATGATTTCTCTTCTCTCAGAGGACGCTCTTTGTACATCTTGATTATTTTTTCTTTGTTCTTGTGTTTGTTCTATATTTTCTTTATTTTGTTGTCTCTTTGCTTGTTTATCGTCTTGTTTATCTTGCTCTTTTAGATTCTCTTCGTTTTCTTCACCTATAGCTCCTGCTAAATCCTCTATTTCTTCTTTTTGCTTTGCCTCTGAAGATTCTTCTTCATCTGCCTCTGAAGATTTTACTTTGGCTGCATTAGTAGGTTCTTTTTCACCCAAATCTGAAGATTGTCCTTCATTGTTATTTGAATTGTCATTGTTTTCTTCTGCTGCAATAGGCCCACTATCTGATGGTGATGTTGGTTCACTATCAGGACTGGGTGTTTCAGCACTTGTGTTCTCCCCTACCACTGAAGGTTTAAGATCATTAGAACCTCCAGTAGAAGCAGGAGTGACATCTTTTGTTTCGGGATTAACATTTTCTACAACACTATTACCTAATTCTTTAGTATTGTTACCCGATTCTACAGGATTCTCAGATCGGCCTCCTCCAGTACCATCGTTAATAACAGGAAGACGCATTACTTATTAGCCTTTTTTTGTAAATCTGAATAATATTTTTTAACCATATTTAGATACACCGTTCTTTCCCAGGGGATCATGAAATCTATATCTGCTATATTGTGTCCGAATTTTTGTAGTAACAAAAAATTATTTTTATAATATACTTCTAGACTCTCTCTTGAGAGTCCTAGATTAAAAAATCAATAAAATTTTCAACTCTTACTTGGATTTTTTTCTGTGAAAAAGGAGAAGGATATGTGTTTTCGTAAATAATTTTTGGCATATTAGAAAAGAAAGATGATATGTCAGATACCATAGAAGGAGTTAATTGGTCTATAAATTTTATTATTTCTTCTTTTGTATAATTTTTTATTTCATAAATTTTATCAGAATCATAGATTTTATCTATACAACTAATTAAAATATCTGATATTTTTTCAAAATTATTATTAATGTTTTTTTCTAATCCTAATGATAATGCCTCTTTTATAGTGGGATACTTTAAAACAATTCCAATATCTTCTGTTAATTGTATTTTATTATTATTTTTTTTTCTTTTGTTTATAATTTTAATATTATTTAAATCCATTTCAACATCAAAATATTTGTTTATTTCTGGATCTTTAATAGAAATATCAATAATTTCGCCTATTGATTTTTTTCTTAATTCAATAAAAAGTAAAATACAATCAAATGATGGTAGTTTTTCAATATCAGTATTTTCAGATAAAATACAATTTTTTAAAATTTGTATATAATTTTCTATTATTGTATCAGTTTCTTTCGTTTCCATACTTGTTAATAATATTTTTTCTTCTTTTACAAGAAAAGGTCTAAATAAAATTTCTTTATTATTAGAAATTAATTTTGTTTTATATACTGGTGTTTGTAACTGAGGTAAATTCATAATTTATTTCCTTATATATTCAATTCATAGTATTCAAAATAAGCAAATTGTACATTCAATCTTTGATATTGATTTTCATCTGCCCAATCATATGACAAAGATTCTACTGCTAATGGATATGCACCCAAAAGACTTACTCCTGCTTTTGGCTTTCCATCTACTCCTAATTGTATAATTTGAACAGATCCTGTATATTCGTTATAATATTTTTTAGAATATCCAGTAAAAGTTGAAGGGATTTGTGGAATTTCTATTATATTTCTTAGCCATTCTGTGAATATTAATCTATATTCGTGTTTTTCGTCTAATCTTATTGCAATATTTGTTGTGCCTTGTGGGGATCTAATCAAAGGAATCTGTATTCTTGGTGATTGGTCATATTGAAATTCTGTTGTTTGTATAGAAATTGCAGGTATTTCTGCTTTTTCTATTTCAATTCCCGATAAATAATTTCCCAATGATATTGCTTGGGGAGGTGCAATATTTGCTACAAAGCGATTTGTTCTGGCAATACCATTCTCCTTAACAAAAGTTGGTATTGCACTACCATATGACGATGTGTTTAATCCAGCAGGTGGTTGTGGTATCATATTTTTCCTATTTTATGTTTAGATGCTTTTCTGTTAAGATTTTAAATTTCCAATTTTTTTCTTTGGCATAATTTGAAGCATATTTCCATTTTTGTTTATTTATACTCCATTTTTTTAATTCATTTAATTCTTTTTTTGTTATTTTTTCTGGATTTTTTATTTTTGGAGATTTACATTCTTTTAATGGTTTTATTTCAATTAAATATTCGTTGATTTCTTTTTTTGTTCTAATTCTAATCCAAAAATCAACATAATATTTTCTATATTTTTTATCAACTATTGAATAATATGGTATTATTATTTCTTCTGATGACCAATTTATTACATTTTTATTATGATCACAAAAAATCATAAACTTTCTTTCCCATAAAGACCTATAAATAACTTTAGTAGGATCTCCTACATATTTCTGTATATTTTTAATTTTATAAAAACCTTTATATGCCATATATATATTTATAGGGAAAATACATGGCAAAACAGAAAAAAACTACAATAAAAGATTTAATTGATAGAGGAAAAAAACAAGCATCTTCTTCTACTTCCATAGGAATTAAAATTCCTTCTTTGGTAGAACAGGGAAATTCAAGTGATGCTTTAGTTTATACCGTTATAAGTGTTCTTGACGATGGAACAAATCCAGATGGAACACCGTCTTCAGGAGGAAAAATAACTTACTGTTTACCCCCTCCTATACAAATATTAGATCTACACAGTGCTAATTGGGAAGGTATTCCTCTTTCCGAAAAAATTGCAAGGTTAAATGATGTAAAAGCAGGAAAAAATCCTCTTGTGGGTGCTGCAGAATCAGGTATTGACTTTGCAAAAAAATTAGGTCAAGATGTAGGAAATGCAGTCGCCGGATTTTTAGGAGCACAGAGTAACACATTTGGTGCTTCTGGGAGTACAGGTGCAGATACTATTTTACGCGCTAAAATAGGAGGCCAAGACTTCTATAATTTATACTCAATAGGCACTTCTACATCGTTAAATCCAAATATTGAAATGGCATTTAGATCAGCAAATCTAAGAAACATTCAATTAAATTTCAGACTGGTTCCTTTGGATCAAAAAAATGCAAATGACATGCAACAATTTTTAGATAAATTAAAATTAATGATGTATGCAAAATCCGATAGACGATGGGCGACCGGCTATCCCTCAAGATTTACTGTTCAGGTTAAGACAAAAAATATAGGGGGAGGAACTTGGTCGGATAAAACTCTTTTTTCAATGGGCAGAGCAACAAAACCAGATTCTACAGAAAAGATTAGTTGTCTTTTAGTAGATTATCAGATTTCATATGGAGAAGGTGGGATATATTCTGGTCATTATGACGGAAGTCCTGGTATTATAGACTTAAATTTAACATTCCAAGAATCTGCTCTTTCTACAAGAGAAACAATTCAAGAAGAATATAACCTATAAGGTAAAATATGTTAAATAATTATTCAGGAACAATCTATAATAATATTTTAATAACAAATATATTAAAAAAAATATATTTTACTGATAATTTTATTAAAAGCAATTTAATAGAAAATTACTTTATTGAAGATGAAGATACACCAGAGGCAATATCAACAATTCTATACGGTAAACCGTCTTATTCATGGTTTATTTTAATTCTAAACAATATTCAAAATTTACATGAGTCATGGCCTATTCCACAAAATGTTTTATTAGAGTATAGTAAAAATAAATATTCAACATCTTCTATAATTATAAATCCTTTAAACTTAATACAAAATAATATTAATTTATCAAATATTAAATATATTGGTAATAATGATGTATTTTTTGAAATTAAAAATTATAATAAAACTTTTAGTAAGTTAATAACAAAAACAAAAATAAATTTTTCTTTAAATCCTTTATTTGCTTCTAGTCTTGGACTATATGATAATAATAATAATTTATTAACAACATTGTATTCTGGTTATAGAATAGTTTATGATGATTTATTTTCTATAAAATATTTTAAAAAAAATAATGATATTGTAGATCCCTTTTCTGAAGTATATTTAAGTGGTCCTTCTTATATTGAAAGTTATTCTAACGGAGAATCAGAAGAATATGTTTTTACAAATTATAATTACGAATTAGAAATAAATGATGAAAAAAGAAATATACTTTTAATAAGGCCCGAATATATCGATCAAGTTTACAGGCAATATAGAAAGATCATGAAAGGTATAAATAAATCTAAAAATATACTTGATGTTTCAGATAATAATATTTCCTCTTTATTAGAATAATAAATGTCTCTATTAAATCAATACATTCTTTCGTATATCAGTGAAGTTATCATAACTACTCCTGATGGTCAGGAATATGATATTCTTCCTTATATTAGTACTATAAATCTTTCTGAAAATTTATATAGTTATTTTGTTGAAGGTGTAATAGTTTTAGAAGATACCCCATCTACTAGATTTTTATTAAAAGTAAATACACAAGGAACATACGACACAAAAATAAATTTTTCTTTTTCAGGAGCAGAAGGAAAAGAAAAAACACCACAAGAAGAAATATCAATAAATGATTCTGATTATTCTATTAGTGAAATAGAATCATCTGCAACCCAAGATAAAACTCAGAATTTGGTTATAAGATTTTTCCATAATAGTTTTATAGAAAATAAAAAAAAATTAATTAGTACTTCTTTTCAACAAGAAAAAATATCTTCTATTGTTCGGAAATTAGGGAAAAAAATAAACTTAAAAATGAATATTGAGGAGACATCTGACAGTATTACAACTGTTCTTCCTTATGGTACATGCACTCAACATATTGTAAATTTAACAAAATACGCAAGAAGAGAAAAAAATAATAATGATTGTAATTATCTTTTTTGGCAAGATTTAAAAGGGAATCATAATTTTTTAAGTTTATCTGAATTGTATTCTCAACCTCCTTCATTTGGCAATGATATAAATACAGGATTTATGTTTGGAAATTATTTTTCGAATGATTACAGCATAAATAGAAGATTGGTATCCAAGCATACACCAATATCAAATCCAGTAACCAAAACACATTTTGGTGGTGCATATAAATCAGGAATAGTATTCGTTGACAAATTTTTAAAAAACGGGTCTGAATATATTGAATACGATTTAAGAGATGAATGGGATAAACAAACACATTTAAACGAAAATTTTATAATACCAAAAAATTCTTCTTTTTGGGAAGAAACAACATCTTCTTCTTTGACTAGATTGTATACTTCTTCAAGACATTCGTATTGTTGCAATGAAAATAAAGGTGGACAAAGAAATGAAAGATTTGTTGCATCTAGGCGAATGAGTCAACTAGCACAATTACAACAAATAGGATTAAAATTTAAAATATCAGGAAATTCCAATCTAGATGAAATTTCAGCAGGAAAAATTATATATTTTGGAAGACCTTTAAATTATGATCCTGAAAGTATTAAACAAGAAGATATTTATTATAGTGGAAAATTTTTAATAACATCTGTTATTCATATGATAAAAAGAAACAAAATGGGAATATATGAATATTCATGTGAAATACAATGTTTTAAAGATTCGATAGGAGAAGAATAATGGAATTATGGGAAGGAATAGTTGTTGATCGAGATGACCCTCTTCAAGCAGGAAGAGTTCGTGTTCGTATTTTTGGATACCATTCTCCTGATATAAACGAAATTCCAAATAATCTTCTTCCTTGGGCAACGGTTCTTTTGCCTTCTACAAGTGCAAATAACAGTGGAATAGGAGAAACTCCAACAGGTTTGGTTTTAGGATCTAGGGTTTTGGGTTGTTTTTTCGATAAAGAAGCACAACAGTTATTAGTTATAGGATCGATTATACAGCCACATTTAGATTCTGATAATACAGTTGGTTCATTTGATGGGGAAAATAATGATGGGTTTTTACCAGTTGAAGAAAATTTTCCAACTACCCCAACTGAAAATGTTTATACTGTCCCTATTCCTGGTGGTTCTCCTTTATTAATAGATAATACAGAGAAAAAATTTCCTAGAAGAATATATAAAAATAATATTTCAACTTCTAAAATATCAACAGAAACTGACCACACAGTAGAAAGAAAACAGAAAAAACTTGAAGATGGTGGTCACATTGATACTGAAATTCCTATCGCAATATGTGATAGTGAAAAATCTCAAATAGTATCAGATGAAAACACAAATACTTCTAGGGTAAGTTTTGCAGAGTACAATGAAGATTTATTATTTACTAGTAACAAAAAATCTATAATGGAAAATTTTTCTTCTTATAAAAAAGAGATAAAAAATACAAATGATAAATGTGTTTATACTAATAAAATTAAAGATTATTCTGATGATATTTTATTGCAAAAAATATTAGCAAAGTTTGAAGAATTTTTACAAGAACATTTTAACGAAACACAAAACACAGAATAAGGTATTTTACAATGTCAACAAATAAATGTGATCCTGTATTAAATATACAATCTCAACAAGTAACAATAGAGCAAATACAAAATTTATTAAATATTGCATCTAATAGACCGATAACAATACAAGATATTGATTTGCTTTTTTCTGATTCAAATCAGGAAATTCAGAATAATAATATTTCCCGAGAAACATCAGCAGCATCAGGAGCATCACAAGAACAATCTGAATTTTCTTCTCCTAATTCAAGAGGAACTTCTGGTGCATCAGATGTATCATCTTCTCAAAAAACATCTTGTTTTTCACCAAAAACAGTAAGAGGAGGGTGGAACATGCCTGAAACTTCTCATGGAAAAGTAAATGGAGTTCCAATAGAAGAAAGAGAATTGAACTGCGACTGTACAGGAAATTAAAATGTCAGACCAAGAGTTTTTATTTAAAAAATCAACAATATATCCATTTAATCATACTAAAAAAACAGAAAGTGGACATTCTTTTGAATTTGATGACAATAAAGGAAGTGAAAGGATAAGATTACAACATAAATCTGGATCTGAAATAGAATTTCATCCAAATGCGGATTGTTCACATACTATTTTAGGTTCTTTTTTTTCTACAATATATTCTGATAATTGTACCCATGTTTGGGGAGCTAAAACTTTAACAATAAATCGAGAATTAAAACTAATTGTCAGTGCCGAAACTTTAGAAAAAGAAGATGAAGATAAAGAATATAATTTAGATGTAGAATTAGGAAAAGGTTCAACTTTAAACATTACAGTAAAAAAAGGAAATTGTAATATTATTTTAGATGAGGGTGATGTTAATTTTATCTCTAAAAAAGGAGAAGTTAATCTTTGTCAACATGATGGAAATTTCAAACATTATGTTAATGGAAATTATAGACTTGAAGTTACTGGACAAATGGAAGTTGTTGTAGGACAAAATTATATTTCAAAAATAAAAAAAGACAGATATACAGAAATAAATGGAAAATTAGATTGGTTAAATATGACCAATTCCGATGCCCATTTGGAATTAACAGGCAACAAACAAGCAACTATAATGAATTCTGATATTTTTTTAAAATCTAATAACTTTATATCAAGATCAGAAGAACAAACAATTATGCAAACAGGAATAGCAGGACAAGGAGAATTCACAATATCCTCAATGGGGGATATTAATATAAGTTCTGGCTGGGATCATATAAATAAGTCAAAATCGTCTAATAATAACCCCCAATTAAATTTATTTGCAAATAAAACAACAAACGGAGGAAATCTTTCAATATTTACAGATAATGAGTTTCATGTGATCACAAACGAAGAATGTAAATTTAACATAAAAGGTGGAAAATTTCATGTTAAAGTTGATGAATTAAAAACAAATTGGACAGAATCCAGTTCACCCGAAACACCACCAGAAGAGTTATTTTCTCAAATTTATAATGAAAACTATATAAGAGTGCAAAACTATGATTTGTTTTTAGAAAAAGGATTTCCTGTAATAACTATAAATAAAATAATAATTTAAGTAAAGGTAAAATTTTGGAAAATATAATATTAGAATTAAAAGAACATATAAATTATTTAATTTTAACTATTGTTTTTATAGTTCTTACTTTTTTAAAAGACTGGTTAGTTAAGCTATTTAAAATCTTTAAAGAAAAATTTGAACTTAATATAGAAAAAATTACAGAAAAAAATAATTTAATATATGATTTATTATCAGAAATTAGAGCAAAAACAGATAGTGCTAGAACTTATATAATAGAATTTCATAATGGTGAATATTATTCAAATGGTGTCCCTATTGTAAAATTTTCTATGACGTATGAATCATGTTCTCTTGGTGTATCATCCCATGCAGATACAACTCAAAATTATATTTTATCCAATTATGATGGAATTGAAAATATTATAAAAAATACCGATGAAATCATTCATATAAATAATTTAAAATCTTCTAATTTTAAAGGATATTTACAAGAAAAAAACACATTAGCGATTTATTCGATGCCTATAAGGTCACATAAAAATTATGGAAATGTAATAGGATGTTTTTGTATAGAATGGTGTTCAAGTTCTAAAGTTGACAATATAAATAAAGAAAATGTTTATAACATAAAAGAAAAATACTTACCAATAATTCAAAATTTAGTGAATAAACAAAGATGAAAAAATCAGTAAAAATCACAGATTTGTCTTATAGTTTTCTTCCTCATCCAGTAACTGGTAATATTTCTTTAGTTAAAAATGAAGATGCAATAAAACAATCTATAAAAACACTAATTTTTTTAAATTTATATGAAAAACCTTATAAAAATGATATTAATATTGGTATAAAGTATTTTTTGTTTGAAAATATAAACGCTATAGACAAAGATGAGTTAGAAGAATCTATATCAAATATTTTAGCAGTCTATGAGCCAAGAATAATATTAAATTCTGTACTAGTAAATTATTCAGAAAGTAATAATACAATAAATGTTGTTATAGATTATAGTATCATAGGAGAAACACCTATTCCAGATTCCGTATCCTTCACATTTGGTATAAGTAGATGAAAAATAAAAATTTAAGAATAACAGAAACTGATATTTTAGGAATTAAACAAAACTTTATATCATTTTTAAAAACGCAAGATGAATTTTCTGGTTATAATTTTGAAGGTTCTGCTATTAATGTATTATTAGATATATTATCTTATAATACCTACTATAATGCTTTTTATAATAATATAACAATTAATGAAATGTTTATGGATAGTGCAAATAAAAGATCTTCTATCGTATCTTTGGCAAAACATTTTGGTTATAGACCTAAAACTATAACAGCATCATCTTGTTTAATTAACATTACATATCAAACAAGTATCAATGATCCTAATATTTTTTATCTTCCAAAATATACATCATTTTTCGCAACAAAAAATGGAGAAGAATTTGAATTTAAAGTATTAGAGGATGTATATTTTACAAATGTTATAAATTCTCCGGTAAATTCTGAAACATCTATTTTAAAAACATCAGGATCTATTCTTATAAAACAAGGAATAGTAAAAACATATACATTTGTTTATGATGAAAGTAACCAAACGCAAAAATTTATTATTCCATATGAGAATGTAGATTCTAGTACATTAGTTGTTAAGGTACAACCCGATCCTAGTTCATCGACCGAAGAATTATTTACCGTTGTAAAAAATATTACAGAAATAAAGGAAGATAGTAAAGTGTTTTTCTTAGAAGAAAATTCAGACGGATTCCTTGAAATATCCTTCGGAGATGGATTGTTGGGAGAAAAATTAAGAGATTCTAGTGTTATAAGAATAGAAATTCTACAGACAGAAGGAGAGCAGGCAAATGGTATCGGCACTGTAAATTCTTCTACTATTTTTTCTTTAAGTAGAAATAATTTTTCTCCTCCGGTTTCTAATACACCTACAGTAACAGTTGTCCAACCATCTTATGGCGGCTCTCCAAAAGAAGAAAAGAATAATATTAAAAAAAATGCTATTCGAAATTATACAACTTCTGAAAGAGCGGTCACAAAAAATGATTATAAAAATATAATATTAAAAGATTATCCACAAATACAAGACGTTATTGTTTGGGGAGGAGAAGAAAACGATCCTCCTGATTATGGAAAAGTTTTTATATCAGCAAAACCAATATCAGGAGCATCTTTATCGAATATTGAGAAAAATAATTTAATATCTACACTAACATCAAGAAGAAATATTGTTGGGACGCTAGTAGAAATAGTTGATCCAAATACAATATACTTAAATATAAACATGAATGTTAAAATAGATCCTATTAAAACAGAATCAATAACAGATATAAAAACAAATATAAAAAATACAATTGATAATTTCTTTTCTGAATATATTAGAGCTTTTGATGCTGATTTTTATTCAGCAGAGTTGATAGAACAAATACAAGATATAGATGAATCAATTATTTCAAATGATATTTCTATTACTTTGGAAAAACAATTTATACCAAATTTTGGAACGTCATTAAATTATGTTTTTGATTTTTCTAATCCTTTATTTTCTCCTTTTTCTGTATATAATAATATTTTAACATCTAATCTATTTGGTTATCTTGATTCTTCTGGTGTAGACCGTGATTGTAGACTTGAGGATGACGGAAATGGTAATATAATGCTTTACTATACTACAGGAAACAAAAAAGTTTATATTAATAACAAAATAGGAATTATAGATTATACAAAAGGAAAAATTTCACTTAATAATTTTAATCCTACATTTTTAATTAATAATTATCCTATTAGTTTATATGTTATCCCTAGAGACAAAGATATTATTGCATCAAAGAAAACAGTTCTTGAGTTTAACACAAAATCAGATACTTCTTTAACTATTACAGAAGAATTAATACCTTATAGAAATAAGTAATATGATTAAAATTAATATTAAAAATCCTATTTCTGATTCTATAATTTTTACCAAATCTTTAGTTGTAAGATATGAAACAACAGGATCTGATGTTAATTTTAATAAATTTTTATTTTTAGTAAATGGACAAAAATACGAAAACAGTAATTATTATGGATCTTTTTCTATAGACAATTTAATTATAGGAAAAAATGAAATTATATATTATGCTGTAAACAAAAATAATAAAAAAATAATTAATACCGAAAACAGAATGACATTTGAAGTAAGAGAAGCAACCGTTGCTTCTATTACTCCAATGTCGTTATTTTCTAAGATGTCGATTCCTGATTTTATTAAGGACGATTACGCATCTTTCACTAATTTTATACAAAAATATTATAAGTTTTTAGAAACATCAAATGTTCCATATTTAGTTCCTTATGCACAATCAGATTTTATTGACATAGATACAACTTCTGATTATTTTAAATCTTATTTTAGATCACAATTTTTATCAGAATTTCCACAAAAATTAGGTATAGATAGACAAACAGGAAATCCATTAAATTTAAATGTTGTCATAAAAAACATTAAAAGATTTTACGAATCAAAGGGTACTCTTGATTCGTTTAAATTCTTATTTCGAATGTTATATGATACAGAAATTGATATAAAATATCCAAGAGAAAAAATAGTAAAAACTTCTTCTTCAAGATGGACACAAAGAAAAAGTATAAAAATATATTCATTTAATGATAATTTATCTACAGAAATAAACAATAGATTTATATACCAATTGGACGAAAACGGAAACAGAGTCGCAAATGCTAAAGTTTCTGATGTTGAAATATACAGAATAGATCAATATAAAGTTGCTGAATTGTTTTTAGAAGACTATACAGGAACTTTTGATATTTTTAGAAAAATATATTGCGATACTATTATATTAGGAGCAAATGAAAGATTAGAATTTTATACTGCATATTGTCCCAAAAATGTAGAAATTGTTTTTGGTGGTTATAATTATAAAGTAAACGATTTTATAAAATTAAGACCAGTGCAATATGTTTCTGTTGATGGTGTTTTTTATGGAAGTCAGGATTACAGTTCATGGACAGAAGGAGAACTGAATGTTGGCAATATTGATGGGCAAACTTTAAATCAATACTTAAATAATTTACCAGATACAGATACAACAATATACGATTTGGATGGATTTAGTTTTTCTCCTTTTCCAGAAGAATATTGGACTTTTGATTCTAGAGATTTTGGATTCTCTTTCCGAATTCCTGGAATGCTCAGAACGAAAGGAAAAGGATATCTTGCTCGAGTTTCTGAAGTAGGACCAAAGGGAGAAATATTAAAGATAGATCCTATAAGTTTTGGATTTAATTATGAATCTAAATTAAATGATCTCTATGTTATAGACATAGAAACCGAAAAAGGAACATCATTTAATGGAAATCTTTATTATGATGTAATTTGTGATTATTCTCCTTATTATTCAGGATCAAAAAATCTATTAGGATATAACAGTGTCCTACAGGATAATTTTTATTATCAATCACATTCATATGAGATACAAAGTGAAATTGATATCGTAAAATACGAA